>Ga0224506_10001951_pt1 | contig 14476 bp, 13 predicted proteins | sample SF_Jan12_sed_USG_2_FD_169108 | JGI IMG/M metagenome (GOLD analysis project Ga0224506, IMG submission 169108) | Sediment microbial communities from San Francisco Bay, California, United States - SF_Jan12_sed_USGS_8_1 | ecosystem: Environmental > Aquatic > Marine > Sediment | place: USA... | reverse complement strand
CCAGACTAGGAAACTCGGCGAAGAAAGTGACTGGCCGGATATGTTAATAGAAAAGTGTACGTCTTGATTATTAACTGATATTTCGTTGAGTTTTAATAATGCCATTTCAACCACGGCTTTGTCGATAATAGGCATCATATTGTAGCGTTCTGCAGCGGGAATAAATGCCATGGGAGGAACCATGCTGCCATCATCATTCTTCATGCGCACCAGTAATTCAAAATAACGCTCGTTGGTCTTCTCAACCTGCATGGAGACTATTTCCTGAAAATAAAGGACAAACAAGTTGTTATCAAGCGCGTGGGTAATGCGATGCACCCAGTTCATTTCACCGCGGCGTTTGGCCAGATCATCATCATCCGTTGTGTAAATATGAATACGGTTTCGACCCCGGTCCTTGGCTTCATAGCAAGCCGTATCGGCTGCGCTTAGTATATCTGATACATTACCGGACATATTGTTGATAGGCACCACACCGATACTGACACCTAATTCAAATGACTTGTTGTCCCAGATAAAGCGGGTTTGTTTGATGGTGGAGAGGATTTTTTCAGATATGTTTTTTGCTTCAGTAATAGAACAGCCTTCCAGGAGCAATCCGAACTCATCCCCGCCAAGCCGGGCAATGACGTCACTATCGCGTAATTTTTCCTTTAATCGGACAGATATTTGCTTAAGCAACTCATCACCGGCAATATGACCACAGGTGTCATTGATAATCTTGAACTGATCAAGATCCAGATAGCACAGAACATGCGATTGGTGCTCACTCCATGCGTTGCCAATGGCCTGTTCCAGGCGTACTTCAAATTCACGACGATTGAGTAAGCCGGTGAGTGCATCATGGCTGGCCTGATAAGATAACTGGTGTGCCATGGTCCGCATCGGTGTGACATCCCTGAATACTATAATTCCACCCTGTACATTTCCCTTGAGATCATTGATTGGTGCGGCGGTGTATTCTATGGCAAATTCCATGGCTTCATTGCTGACCAGTGTAGTATTTCTATCAGGGGTGATAATCCTGTTTGTCTGGATTGCTTCACTCAGGGGGTCGGTTATTGGGCAAAGGGTATGGTCACATTGAATAGTGAATATTTGTGACAGCTTTAATGATATAGCTGATGATTTTTTCCAGCCGGTCAACCGCTCGGCGATGGTGTTCATGTCCTTTATTATGCCATTCTTGTCTGTGGTGATGACGGCATCACCAATAGACTGCAAAGTAATATCGGCATGTTCTTTTTCAATTTGCAGTATATTTTCAGAAATGAGTGCACGCCGTGTAACCTTGACAGCGATCAGAATACTCAGACTCAATGCCATGATACTAAGCATTAAGATAATTGTGCTGGATTTATTTACACGCTGCTCACTTAGTACGGCTATATTCTTGGCATATTGCTGTTGCAGGAGTGACAGTTGATGCAAGGTATCGATTACCTTGTCCTGATAGGGAACAGCTATCTTGATGAGTAAGGTATTGGCCTTTTCAATTTCATCATTATTCATCAGTTCAATGATTTTATCCTGGACCGGCACGGTACTGAGGGTAAATTGTGATTGTCTTTCCAGTAATTCTTTTTCTTCCCCTGTAAGGTCCATTTTGAGCAATTTGGTGCGGGCCTGGCCAAACTCAGCTGCATGGGTGTTGTATTGCATGTATATTTCATCACGCTCAAATTCATCCTCGATACTAACCATATGATACAGATTAAGACTACGCTCACGTGCGGCCCACATCATTTGTGAAATGAGACCGGTCTTGACATTATGCATATCAACGATTGACTGAATACGCTCGTGGGTAAGCCCCAGTTGCTGTAAACCGAGGAGAATAACCAGCCCAAACAGGCCAAACGACAATCCAAAACCAAAAGATATGAGGTATCGTGTTTCTGCAATCTTGTGTATTAATTTATTGGCAATACCTGCATACATTGGACAATTCACCACTGATACTTAACAAAACATCGGTTGAAATATTTCAGCAAAAAAACTAAATGATTTATTTGAGAGGTTATTTTTATATATTAAGTAAATATAGCGGCTTACAGCATATATTCCTTAAAATAAATACGGGTAGTTGAGTGTTTTGGTCAGTTACTCAATGCCTGCGGCCAAAATATTGAATATCCAGAGAAAATTACAATCATGTGGTCGTTTCAGGCATATATTTGGATATTTTACGCGACGATTTAGTCCCGAATTCTGTACAATAGCGTCCCATGTCTGGAAACTCATTTGGCAAACTCTTTACGGTCACCGGTTTTGGCGAAAGCCATGGACCGGCCATTGGTTGTATCGTCGATGGCTGTCCACCGGGTCTGGAAATCAACGAACAGGACCTGCAACAGGATCTGGATCGACGCAAACCCGGCAAGACCCGGCATACCACCCAACGGCGTGAGGCTGATGAGGTTCAGATTTTATCTGGTGTGTTTGAAGGTAAAACCACCGGTACACCGATCGGACTGATTATTCATAATACCGACCAACGCTCGAAAGATTATTCCGAGATCATGGACCGTTTCAGGCCCGGCCATGCCGATTATACCTACCAGCAAAAGTATGGTGTGCGTGATTACCGCGGGGGTGGTCGTTCATCGGCGCGCGAAACGGCCATGCGTGTGGCGGCCGGGGCTATTGCAAAAAAATACCTCCAGCAACGGCTGGGAATCGAGATACGTGGCTTTATGGCGCAGCTGGGGCCGATTAAATATGATCAGTTCGACTGGGCCGTCGTCGAACAAAACCCGTTTTTCTTTCCCGATGCCGGCAAGGTACAGGAACTGGAAGATTACATGGATGCCCTGCGCAAGGAGGGTAATTCCATCGGCGCGCGTATCAATGTTGTGGCGACCGGTGTCCCGCCCGGCCTGGGAGAGCCCATTTATGATCGGCTTGATGCCGACATCGCCCACGCCATGATGAGTATAAATGCTGTCAAGGGTGTGGAGATTGGGGCCGGTTTTGCCTGTGTGGAACAAAAGGGCACGCAGCACCGAGATGAAATGATACCCCAGGGATTTCAATCCAATCATGCTGGTGGTGTCCTTGGTGGCATTTCATCGGGACAGGACATCGTTGTGAGTATGGCCCTCAAACCGACTTCAAGTCTGCGACTGGAAGGACAGAGTGTGAATCTGCACGGTGAGGCGCAAGCCGTGGTGACCAAGGGGCGCCATGACCCCTGCGTTGGTATCCGGGCCACCCCCATTGCCGAAGCCATGCTGGCCATGGTCCTGCTGGATCATTATCTTCGTCATCGCGCACAGAATATGGATGTTGTCTCACCAACACCGGTCATCCCGGCGGGTGAGGGTACTTACTGATTTGTCCATAACAACCAGGACCGAAAGAACTGATGGCTGCCGCCCAGCATAAACCGCCATACTGGCGTTTGTCCGGGTTCTATTTTTTCTATTTTGCCAGTCTGGGAGCGCTGATTCCTTACTGGGGCCTGTATCTCAACTCCCTTGGCTTTGATGCCGCCGCGATAGGTAGCCTGATGGCGATTATCATGGCAACCAAGATTATTTCACCCAATATCTGGGGCTGGATTGCCGACCATACCGGCAAGCGCATGGCGATCGTCCGTCTTGGTTCGCTGGCCGCAGCAGTGTGTTTTATTGGCATATTTTTTACCGAACAGTTCTGGTGGCTGGCGCTGGTGATGCTGTTATTCAGTTTCTTCTGGAATGCGTCCTTGCCCCAACTGGAGGCCACCACTTTTAGCCACCTGCAGGCCGAAACCCATCGTTATAGCAGCATTCGTTTGTGGGGCTCGGTGGGTTTTATTCTCGCTGTGTGGGGTTTGGGTGATTTTCTGAACAGGTTCGGTATGGGGTATTTGCCGGTAATATTATTGGTGTTATTTTTCGGTATCTGGCTGACGAGTTTGTTGGTACCGGAAGAGGCGGCAGGCCACCTGCCTATGGACCATGAGCCTCTGCGTAAGGTACTGATGCATCCTGCCGTGGTGGGCCTGCTGCTGAGTTGTTTTTTGATGCAGGCCAGTCATGGACCGTATTACACCTTCTATTCAATCTATATGACAGAACAGGGTTACAGCCTGTGGCTTATCGGCGTTATGTGGGCAGTGGGTGTGATTGCCGAAGTACTGGTTTTTTTGGGCATGCACCGCTTGGTGCCACGCTATGGTTTAAAACCACTGCTAATCACCAGCCTGCTGCTGGCCAGCCTGCGTTGGGTGCTGATTGGCCTGTTTCCCGCCAATGCGGTTGTGATGTTTTTTGCCCAGTGCCTGCATGCGGCAAGTTTTGGTATTTACCATGCGGCTGCTATTCAACTGATCCACCGCTATTTCAAGGGGCCACATCAGGGTAAAGGGCAGGCCCTGTATAGCAGCTTGAGTTTTGGTGCGGGTGGTGCGGTTGGGAGTTTCCTGAGTGGTTATGCGTGGGAAACGATCGGGGGTAATGTCACTTTTATGGTTGCGGCTTTAGCCAGTCTACTGGCGGTGTTTATCGCATGGCGATATATTCAGGATACAGAGTTGTCTTCCTGATTCACCGATTTTGTTTGAATCCTGGCCTAAACTTTATTCAGGCATGGGTACTTGTGACCGATAAAGCGAATAGTCTGACAGACGTAACAACTCACTCAGGGATTTTTTACTTGTGACAACCATAACAAAATGCGATGTAGTCATTATTGGCGGCGGTATATCCGGCACTGCCTTATTATACCTGTTAGCGCGATACACCGGTTTGCAGCAGCTCTGTCTGGTAGAAAAATGCCAGGATATTGCCGTATTGAATTCACATGGTCGTAACAATAGCCAAACCCTGCACTGTGGTGATATTGAAACCAATTACACGCTGCACAAGGCCATCGAAGTCAAGGCGGCGGCAGATATGGTTGTAAGGTATATCGAAAAACTACCGGAACGCGATCAGATACTGCACAAGTATTCCAAGATGGTGCTGGGTGTGGGTGAACAGGAATGTGATTTATTACGCAAACGCTATCTCGAATTCAAGCCGCACTTTGCTACCATAAAACTGTTTGAAGCGGATGACATTGCCCGGCTCGAGCCGGCGGTTATGCAGGGTAGAACCGAAGCGGTGGTGGGGGTCGGGGTGGAAAATGAATACACAGCGGTGAATTTTCAGGCCCTTGCCAAATCTTTTGTTGAACAATCCCATCGGCAAACGCACAAACAGATCGATGTCAGGCTCGGCACAAAGGTAAAACGGATAGAAAAAGAGAATGAGCTGTACCGTGTCTTTACCAATAATGGCCTTATTGAAGCAAAATTTATTGTGGTGTCGGCCGGTGGACACAGCCTGTTGTTTGCACAAAAGATGGGCTATGGCATGAATTATTCCTGCCTGCCGGTGGCAGGCAGTTTTTATTTCACCCCCAGGGTGTTAAATGGCAAGGTCTATACCATTCAGAATGATGTCTTACCTTTTGCCGCTGTGCATGGCGATCCGGATGTGCTGGTGGAAGGTAAAACCCGCTTTGGTCCCACGGCCCTTATTCTGCCTATGCTTGAACGTTATAATTTTAAAACCGTGCCGGAATTCTTCCGGGTCTTACGCCTCGACTCAAAGGTATTGAAGGTATTCTGGGATTTATTCAAGGTCGCGGATATTCGTAACTATATATTCAAGAACATGTTGTTTGAGGTACCGCTGATTCGCCGGCGATTATTTTTACGTGATGCACGCAAGATTGTACCGCAGATGAAACTCAGCGATCTGAGCTTTGCCTCCAGGGTGGGTGGTATTCGCCCTGTTATGATAGATAAGGAGCAGTGCAAGCTGCATCTGGGTGAGGCCAAGATCAACCCCGGCAATGGTATTATTTTCAATATGACACCATCACCGGGAGCAACCAGTTGCCTGGGGAACGCAAAAAAAGATTTGTTAAGTATTGTTGATTATCTGCAGTGCGACTACGACGAAAACGGCCTTAATACTGATCTGGGCACCTGAATATAAAAAGGGCGCCTGCCCGCTGCGCCCTTTTTACATCAACAGCAGCCGACTGATTAATCAATCTTGATTTTGGCCTTGCTGCGCAACTTCTCAACATATTGTTGCAGGCGTTGTTTGTTCAATGATCCGGCAATTTGCTTTTTTACTTCATCATACTTGGGTGGTTCCATTTTTCGGGAATCTTCCAGTTTGATGACATGCCAGCCGAACTGGGTCTTGACCGGTGTCTTGCTGTGCTTACCTTTTTTCATTTCAGCAACGGCGCGGGCAAATGGGGGAACCATTCTGCCGGGTGAGAACCAGCCCAGATCGCCACCACTTTTGGCGGATGGGCCAGTAGATTTTTCCTTAGCCAGTTTCGCAAAATCTGCACCAGTATCGAGTTTAGCGATAATGGTCTTTGCCTCATCTTCTGTTTTGAGCAGAATATGGCGTGCCTTGAATTCTTTCAGATTGGCGCTGGCAACCTTATCATCATAGATTTTTCTGATTTCTTTTTCCTTGACCGGGTCCTTGCTAAATGTCTTTTGCACCAGGGCCTGGATCATCAGTTCGACACGTTGCTGTTCAAGTGCGAAGGCAACTTGAGGGTCTTTCTCGACCTTTTGCTTTTTGGCTTCCTGAAATAACAGCTCACGGCTGATCAGTTCGTTGATGATGGCCTGCTTGTTTTGCTCGGCATTGAACTGTGGGTTTTTTGCCTTGAGGGTTGAAACAACCCGATCATAGTGTTTCTGGGAAATTTTTTTGCCGTTGACGGTTGCAACGGAACTACCTGCACTGACCGTGAGGCTGAAGCTAGCCAAAGCGACAATCAACAGGTAGCGGTAAATCATGAATGTATTTTGCATGGTTAATCCTTGATATCAGTTTAAATTCGGGCAGTCCTTCATGGTAAAACCTTCCTGAAAGGCTTTACTGTGACCGTCTTGTATACACCTGCCTCGATGTATGGATCGGCATCAGCCCATTGTTGGGCTTGTTCGAGTGATTCAAACTCGGCAACAATAATTGAACCACTGAAGCCTGCTGGACCAGGGTCAATATTATCGATAGATGGACAGGGGCCTGCAAGCAGTAATCGGCCGCAATCCTGCAATTTGTGCAGTCGTTCAAGATGGGCGGGGCGGGCAGAGAGCCTTTTTTCCAGGCTATCGGCAATATCTTCTCCGATGATGACATAGTACATGGTTAATTCTTACTCTTTTTCCTGATTATTCTTTTGTTCGACAACGGGTTCACCAACGTGCCTTGCCATATAGAATGCCTGCAGGATCACAAAGGCAAAGGTCAGCCCGAGCATGCCGAAGGTCTTGAAGTCGACCCAGTCATCAAGACTGAAATTAAAGGCAACATACAGGTTGATAATACCTAACAGGATAAAAAAGATGATCCAGGCGTAGTTCAGATGTGTCCAGATATGTTCCGGCAGGCTGATGTTCTTATCCATCATGCGTTTGAGCAGGGACTTTTTACCAATAAACTCACTACCCAGAAAGACCACAGCAAACAGCCAGTTGACAGCGGTGGGTTTCCACTTAATAAAGTCGACATTATTGAAGTAGATTGTTGCACCCCCCAGTATCGATACCAGTGCCAGGGTAATCAGATGCATATTTTCAAAACGACGGTGTTTCAACCAGTACAGGCTTATCTGAATCGCGCTGGCAATAATCATGACCTTGGTCGCAGCGATGGCACCAACCAGTTGATCGTCATAAGATTTAAATACGGCGAAAAACAGGATTATGGGGAAAAAATCAAATAAAAACTTCATAAGGGTTCGGGGTATATTCAGCTGGTGGTTGTCAATTCAGCCCCGAGTATAATCAGCTTTGCGGGCTGCGTCGAACCCCACGCGTGCATAGGGAAAATTGTGACTAATTTTACCCATTTTGTCCGATTTGATTGGTCACCAAGCCCTGCCTTCCGCTAGACTACGCGCCGCTATGAGCCAAATCTACGATTTACACTGTCATTCCACTGCCTCGGATGGGGGACTGAGTCCCACCGCGTTGGTGCAACGCGCCCATGCCCAGCAGGTCGGTGTGCTGGCCCTGACGGACCATGATGTCACCGATGGTTTGGCAGAGGCCGCGGCGACAGCCGCAGACCTGGGAATGGGGTTTGTACCTGGGATCGAAATCTCCGTGAGCTGGCAGCGACAGACGGTCCATATTGTCGGGCTGCATATCGATGCGGGTTCCCGGGAATTGCAGCAGGGACTGGCGAGCTTGCGTGAATTTCGTAACTGGCGTGCGGAGGAAATCGGGCACAGGCTGGCAAAAAAGGGTATTAAAGGCGCTTTTGAACGGGCGACACAGTTAGCGGGAGGGACAATTATCAGCCGCACCCATTTTGCCCGGTTTTTGATTGAGCAGGGATTAGCCAAAGACATGCGGGATGTGTTCAAGCACTATCTCATTAAGAACAAGCCGGGCTATGTGCCGGGAGAGTGGGCAAGTTTGCAAGAGGCCGTGGGCTGGATTGTCAATTCTGGTGGCCAGGCGGTGATTGCACACCCGGCACGCTATAAATTCACTGCCACACGCCTGCGTCGCCTGATTCGAGACTTTAAGGAAACCGGAGGCACCGGTTTTGAGGTGGTCTCAGCGACTCATTCCAATGATGAAATCAAATATATGGGGCGGCTGGCCAATCAGTTTGATTTGCTGGCCTCCTGCGGCTCGGATTTTCATAGTCCGGACAATGTTTATCTCGAACTGGGGCGTTTTGCAGCCATCCCGGAGGCCTGTACACCCATCTGGTCTGATGAACGCTGGGTGCGGGGAGAGGATTTGGTATGAGCCAGTATTTTCAGGTTCACCCTGATAACCCTCAGCGGCGTCTGATCAGTAATGCGGTACAGATGATACGCAAGGGGGCGGTTGTGGCCTACCCGACGGATTCCGCCTATGCCTTGGGCTGCCATCTGGAAGACAAGAAAGCGCTGGATCGGATCCGGCGTATTCGGCAGGTCGACAATAAACACAATTTCACCCTGATGTGCCGGGATTTGTCTGAGATATCCATTTATGCCAAGGTGGATAACGCCTGTTACCGGATGCTCAACAACTGCACGCCCGGACCCTATACTTTTATTTTGCCGGGTACGCGGGAAGTACCACGCCGCTTACTGCATCCGAAGCGCCGCACGATCGGCCTGCGTATTCCGGATAATAAGGTGACCCTGGCCTTACTGGAGGAACTGTGTGAGCCCCTGATGACATCAACCCTGATCCTGCCTGGTGAGACCATGCCAATGATCGACGCAGAGGTTATCCGTGACCGGCTTGAACGGCAGGTAGACCTGATTATTGATGGTGGCCACTGCGGCATTGACCCGACCACGGTGGTGGATATGACCGGGGATATTCCGGAGGTGGTCAGGCACGGCCGGGGGGATACCCTCCCGTTCGAAACCGAATAAGTCCCATGCCCCTCGAGACTGGTCTATGGTACGGTTATAATATGGATTTCATGGCTAATACCTTTGCTGTTTAAAGGTTTTTGGCTAAAACTGAACGTAGAACAATGAAAATGATTTGCACTAAGCATGCAAATAAACAGAGTAATCCCTGGAGAGTTTGTTGACATCCTTAACTAATCAGCCGGCCCGTGTATTGTCCGGCATGCGTCCCACCGGTGCCCTGCATCTGGGTCATTACCACGGTGTATTGAAAAACTGGCTCAAGCTTCAACATGAGTATGAGTGCTTCTTTTTTGTCGCCGACTGGCATGCCCTGACCACCCACTATGATGAGCCAGGCATGATTGAGAGCAGCGTCTGGGAGATGGTCATCGACTGGCTGGCCGTGGGGATCAACCCGGGCTCTGCGGATATTTTTATCCAGTCACGGGTACCGGAACATGCCGAACTACATCTGTTGTTATCCATGATTACCCCGCTGGGTTGGCTGGAGCGGGTACCCAGTTACAAGGACCAGCAGGAAAAACTCAAAGAGAAGGACCTCGCGACCTACGGGTTCCTTGGCTATCCCCTGTTACAAAGCGCTGACATCCTCATGTATCGTGCCACGCAAGTACCGGTGGGCGAGGATCAGGTGGCCCACGTCGAACTTACCCGTGAAGTGGCGCGGCGCTTTAATCATCTCTATGGGCGGGAACCCGGTTTTGAGGACAAGGCCGCCGAGGCTATTAAAAAAATGGGTAAAAAAAATGCCAAACTCTACAATGAGCTACGCCGCAAGTATCAGGAACAGGGTGACAATGAGGCCCTGGCTACAGCCCAAGCCCTGCTGGATGATCAGCAAAACATCACCCTGGGTGATAAGGAGCGCCTGTTTGGTTTTCTGGAAGGGGGTGGCCGCATTATCCTGCCGGAACCCAACGCCCTGTTGACCCCGGCCTCCAAAATGCCCGGTCTGGATGGTCAGAAAATGTCCAAGTCCTATAACAATACAATTTCATTACGCGAAGATCCTGGCCAGATCGAGCAAAAATTACGTAAGATGCCAACAGATACGAGCCGAGTACGGCGTAATGACCCCGGTGAACCGGAAAAGTGCCCAGTCTGGAGTTTGCATCAGGTATACTCCGACGACGAGACCCAAGCCTGGGTACAGCAGGGCTGCCGCAGCGCCGGGATCGGTTGTCTGGATTGCAAGGGGCCGGTGATCGATGCGGTGCTGAATGAGCTGGCACCCATACGCGAACGGGCCATCGAATTCGCGGCAAACCGCAGTCTGGTACGTAATATCATCAGTGAAGGATGTGACAAGGCGCGCGATGTGGCCCGTCAGACCCTCACCGAAGTGCGCCAGGCAATGGGCCTGGATTACCGTCAGGGCTAAGGGATAATATGAACGAAGAACAGCAACAGAACCACAATCCCCAGCAGGAGGAAATGCCCTTTGCCATTGTGCAGGGCATGGCTATCACCAGCCTGCCGAAAGACCTGTATATTCCCCCCGATGCACTGGAGATCTTTCTGGCTGAATCATTCGAGGGGCCTCTCGACCTGCTGCTGTATTTGATCCGCCGCCAGAACCTCAATGTGCTCGATATTCCCATTGCCGAGATTACCCGGCAATACATGGTCTATGTCGAACTCATGAAAGAGCTGCAGCTGGAGTTGGCCGCCGAATATCTGGTCATGGCGGCCATGCTGGCAGAGATCAAATCCCGCATGCTGTTACCGAGACCCGAGGAAGCGACCGAGGATGAGGATGATCCTCGTGCCGAACTGGTGCGCCGTTTGCAGGAATACGAGCGCTATAAACAGGCCGCCGAGGATATTGACGAATTACCTCGCGTCAATCGTGATGTCTTTCCCGTCGAATTAAATGCACCGGATCGCAAGGTGGTCAAGCTGCCGCCGCGCATAGAAATGAAAGATCTCATGAAGGCCCTGGGCGATGTTATGCAGCGCGCTGAAAATTATGCCCATCACCATATCCAAATGGAGCCCCTGTCGGTGCGGGAACGGATGTCAGTGGTGTTGAGCAGCGTTAAATCAGAGAGCTTTATCGAGTTCACCAGTCTGTTTAGCATCGAGGAAGGTCGACGTGGTGTGGTCGTGACCCTGTTGGCGATACTCGAGCTGTTAAAGCAATCGCTGATTGAATTGATTCAAACAGAAATGTTTGGCCCCATCCACGTCAAGGCGGCGGGGCAAAGTGCAAGCAACGATAATTTATAACGATTCTGGAAAGGTAGCATGGAAAAAGAACAACTGAAGACGATCCTCGAAGCGGTATTGATGGCGGCGTCATCCCCGTTAAAGGTGGATGCCCTGTTGAATGTATTCACCGAGATAGAACGTCCGGAGCATGATGATCTCATGCTTGCCCTGGAAGAGTTGACCGCCGATTGTGAACATCGCGCCTATGAATTAAAACTCATCAGTAGTGGCTATCGCTTTCAGGTAAAAAAGGATCACGCCGATTATGTCTCGCGTCTGTGGGAAGACAAACCGGCCCGTTATTCCCGTGCCCTGTTAGAAACCCTGGCCCTGATAGCCTATCGCCAGCCCATTACACGCGGTGAAATTGAGGCCGTGCGTGGCGTGAGTGTCAGTAGTCAAATTATCAAGACCCTGGATGAGCGCAGCTGGGTCAAGGTGGTTGGTCATCGTGATGTACCCGGCAAGCCGGCCCTGTATGCCACCACCAAAGAATTCCTCGACTACTTTAACCTGGCCAGCCTGGATGAGTTGCCCAGCCTGCAGGAAATTCGTGACATTGATGCGATCAATGCTGAACTGGATCTGCGTATGCCGGATGAAGCGGCCGCCACAAGTGAGCCGGCCAATACGGATGAGAGTGTCAGTGATGAGTCGGAGGCAGTTATCAATCTTGAGGTAGCGGATCAATCTGATAATGAAACGGCTGAGCTTGCGGTGGACGGTACCGATGACAAGGACACGCAACTGGATTCCACAGCTGCTCGAGCCGAGCATTAGGCTCACAGCGTATGGCCGAAGCATCAGCAAAGGGCGACAAATTACAAAAGGTGCTGGCCAATGCCGGTTTTGGCTCACGGCGTGAGATCGAAAACTGGATCCAGCAGGGCCGCATTACCGTCAATGGTGAGGTCGCTCATCTCGGTATCCGGGTCACCGAGCAGGATGCGATCATCCTCGATGGCAAAGCCTTTCAATTTCCTGATACACAAAAGACCCGCGTCATCCTCTATCACAAGCCCGCTGGTGAAATATGCAGCCGCGATGACCCGGAAGGGCGTGCTACGATATTTGAACACCTGCCCTCGATCCAGCGCGGTCGCTGGATCACTGTTGGTCGGCTGGACATCAGTACGTCGGGGCTGTTGATCCTGACCACCAATGGTGAACTGGCCAATCGACTTATGCACCCCTCTTCAGAAGTTGAACGCGAATATGCCGTGCGGGTGTTGGGGGAGGTCAAAGCGGAGACCCTGCAGGAATTGCAAAAAGGTGTCATGCTGGAAGACGGTCTGGCCAATTTTGACACTATCATCGATTCCGGCGGGGAAGGGGCCAACCACTGGTATCATGTGATCCTACATGAAGGACGTAATCGCGAAGTGCGCCGCCTGTGGGAAGCCGTGGGTTGTACTGTCAGTCGTTTGACTCGGGTTCGTTACGGACCGATAAGCCTGTCACGCACCCTGAAACCGGGCAAGTGGCAGGACCTGTCACCCGGACTGATCAAGAAGCTGGCCAGCCAGGTCGGGCTGCAGCTGAAACCGGAGCAGATATACCAGGATAAGAAATTCAGTCAACACGAAAAGTCCAAATATGGCAGGCACAGTAAAAGGAGAGACTGATGATACGTCTCAGTGGTTATATCCCGCTAGTTTTCAGCTTGTTAATCCCACTTTTACCACTTGAATGTTTTGCTGACGGCGGCACCTATCAGGAAGTGACTACCGCCAGAAATGCACAACAGCCATTCTGGTTGATTGAATACCCCGCTGCCCGGGCCAGTCTGATCATGTTTGCCGGTGGTCAGGGCAGACTCAAGATCGATCCTGACGGTATTGGCAAGAAAAATAATTTCCTGGTTCGTACTCGCCGGCAATTTGCAGATGCCGGTTTTAATGTGGCCGTCATGGATAAGCCTAAAGACAAGGGTGAACTGTTTGGTTTTCGTACGACGGCCGAACATGCCACCGATGTGCAGGCGGTCATTCTCTATCTGCGTAACAAATACAAACACCCGGTCTGGTTGATTGGTACCAGTCGCGGCACCCTGTCTGCGGCGAATGCCGCCGCACGCCTGGCAGGTACAAACGGTCCCGATGGAATTGTACTGACCGCGAGTGTGCTTGTTACAAAAAAATATGAATCATTAACTGATATCGATCTTGGCAGGATCAGGGTTCCCACACTGTTTGTGCATAACCGGGATGATGGCTGCCATGTCTGCCCGTACAGCGAACTTGCCCATGTTATGGCGAAATGCGACAAGGCAAGTGACAAGGCATTGCAGGTCCATGAAGGGGGACGCAGTGAACGGTCCAACCAGTGCAAGGCACTCACACCACACGGTTTTCTCGGACTGGAGGACAAGGTAGTGAAAGAGATTGCCGACTGGATAAAACTGCGCTTGTAGCCGTTCGGCGTGACAGATTACGGCATGTCCCTGAAAAAGATTTATAACAGGCTCTATCAGTATCACGGGCCGCAGGCCTGGTGGCCGGGTGATTCACCGTTCGAGATCATGGTCGGTGCCGTGTTGACTCAGAACACGGCCTGGCTGAATGTTGAACGGGCCATTAACAATCTCATCGAGGCTGATGCCCTGTCGGCCGAGGCCATCATCGCCGCTCACCCGAAGCGGCTGGCCGGCTGGCTCAGGCCCTCGGGCTATTTTAATGTTAAGGCCAAGCGGCTGAAAAATTATTGCCACTGGTATGTGCAGCAGGGGGCATATCCGGCCTTGTCGGCATGGTCCACAGTCGATTTGCGGGCAGGTCTGTTATCTGTGAACGGGGTGGGACCCGAGACCGCCGATGATATATTGCTATATGCCTTTGAACGGCCTGTGTTCGTGATCGACGCC
>Ga0224506_10001950_pt1 | contig 14477 bp, 14 predicted proteins | sample SF_Jan12_sed_USG_2_FD_169108 | JGI IMG/M metagenome (GOLD analysis project Ga0224506, IMG submission 169108) | Sediment microbial communities from San Francisco Bay, California, United States - SF_Jan12_sed_USGS_8_1 | ecosystem: Environmental > Aquatic > Marine > Sediment | place: USA... | reverse complement strand
ATCGTGGCACCCAAAGCGACAGCAGAAACCGCTACAAAAATGCCATCCGTATGATCGGAGTAGCCAACTGGCAACGACAGCTCTGAAGCCATGCTTGGCATAGCTTTAAGATTGACATCCTCCACACGCGTCGGATAGTTCGATGTACAGTGAAGAATAGTCAACTTCTCAGGCAAGGGTTCTAAAAACCCATGCCTCTCTCGCTCTCGCTCAATAACCGCCACCGCAGCCTTTACTTCATCCATGCTCGCCATACCTGTCGAGAGAATCATAGGCATATTAAAACCAGCAAGCTCACGAAGGAAAGGAAGGTTTGTTAGCTCTCCGGAGGGAACCTTTAGTCTTTTCATACCCAGTTCCAGAAGAAACCGGGCTGAATCGATATCGAAAGGTGTCGACATAAATTCAATATTACACCTGGAGCAATGATCAATTAACTTTTGATGCAGATCTTCCGACAGCTCAAGACTTTTAATCAATGCGTACTGATCCTCTATGCCGGTTTGGTGTTTTTGATATTCCGCCGTAGCGGTGCCTTCAGCTACCAATTTATCAGCTTTAAAAGTTTGAAATTTCACAGCGTCTGCGCCAGCTTTGGCAGCAACCTCAACCAGCTCAAGTGCAAATTGTTCCGACCCATTGTGATTAACACCAGCCTCAGCTATTACATAACAACTCACTAAACTAGACTCCCACTAACATACATTCAATTTGGCTTGCTGTTTGAAATAGCACCTGATTTCACTACTCATTATTCAGCCTTAAAAGACCCTACAATTAAGAATTCATTTACTTTTTACAAACTTGACTCTAATAATATTATCTCTAATTTCTTTATATTTATCTGAAGAAAATAACGTCTTACAGACTAATGCCACTTTACTGCCAGTATACCCTTCTGCTGACAGCTTTGATGTAATAATGACAGTTCTAATCATCAAACATTAGTCCGGGGGTTAGCAGTAAAAGAGGAGATAAAACTAAGAACGCTACGAATACTGGTAGCCAGAACTGCATAACGTACTTTTCCTCAGCAATAACTCTTTGCCGATCCATAATATGGGAGAAAATGAGGCTTTCCAGTGAACTCATAATTCGACTCAATACCAACATTGGGGGCTCCGCAATGCTCTAGAATTTTAGAAAGTAAGACATCATTTGATAGACGTTTTCTGCCTAAAATAAAAAATATGGCTATTATTTCAAAGTGGATACTCGAAAATTGAAATACTAAATTTCTAAGGGGAATTTCATACACCACTCACCCGCCTTCATTTCCCATATATCTTTATTTCTGAATTTTTCCACTGTATCCCAAAACTCCTCTTCGGATACCATGTGAAACGCTAGGAAGTCCTTGAAATACTCCTTCGGAAACTCATCTGACAATCGATTAACAATTTCTATGGCCTCGTTACGACTAAGGCGATCATTCCAGATATCGTAACAGCACTGGTCGGTGGCTCGCCAAAAACCAAATTTTAAATATTTGAACCAGATATTGATCTCACATAGTTTTTCGTCAATGTTGTCGTAGTTTAGATAGTTACCCGACAATGGCCCTTCGACACGTCCAATAAACCCTCTTTCTTTCACTATTTCGTAATTTTTCCTGCCGTACCAGTGTAAATAGTGTCCGAGATAAATACTGTTGATCCCTGCTTTTTCTAACTTTTCGTAATCGGGGTATTTATAAAAGAAAATATCCCGTTCAGATACGTCGTCATCGAGCCAATCATGAATGGTTTTCTCTTTTATTAAATCACTGTTATTGATTGCGATGGCACTCGGCTTGCTTTCCTCGCGCTGTAAACCGCCAAACTCGAAAGCTATATCTTCACCCCATACGACCAGAGGTACTTCATAAATGAGCGCGGTATTAATAACACTTGAAAACATTGCACAATGCTCGGCCCAGTTAGGCTCTCCCTGGCGTAAGAAACATTTTTGCCTGATTCTTCGGAATACACTAGGTTTAATAGTTATTTTCATATGATCGACATTGAGATCTTTGATCATATTGTTAAGATTGGAGATGCCCTCGGTCGTAGGTACGTGCGAAGCTAATGTTACACATAATACTTTAAGCCCATACTTTTCGGCTAGCACCATGGCCTGAAACCAGCTATCTTTGCCGCCACTAACTGGTACGATACAATCATAAAAAGGATGGTTCGCAGCCTTTATATCGTTAATGATTTTATCTAGCTGTTGACCACGTTCTTCCCAGTTTATAGACGCTTTGACTTCCTTGGTTCGGCAAGCATTACAATAACCACGTTCATCCAGCACAATGCCGGGCTTAGAATCAGGCATGACACAATTAGAGCAATATTTCATGTCTTAACCCTCTACTGCCTTAAAATTATTTCTATCCATATAACTTCGACCAAGCAGGATATATTCATCATCTATCAGCTGTTGCTCGGCAAGTCCGGTTAATTGATAGTCTCGCTCATCAACGACATCCAAACTCGCGCCTTCGACACCTTCATCGTCGAGATGATTCGAAATGGAGTCACTCAGCTCCCATTCCCCTGACGCATCTTGTCGCCAAATTCTGCTATCTCTAAAACGATTGATACTGGTGTAAAAGTCATCTTCGGAAATACCCAGCCATTGTAAAAATTTGGTCAAAGCCTCGGGTTTAATCTGCTGGTAATGATCTACCAACCTGGCTGCTTGTCTGCGTGTTTTACGCTTCAATCGTATATCACGGGACGCATGATCGGTTACTTTTCCATAACCGTATTTCAGAAACTTCACGTAGTCATGGACACTGGCATTATTCCAGCAGTAGATTGATTCGTAGGTGTTATAGGTTCTTTCCTGCTCACAGGTTTCATAGCCATATTTTTCTATCATGAATTCTATCTGCGCCTGCGAATCCCAAAACACATAATTACCTAGATATAGCCCTCGAACCCGGGAGCGCTCGAGTTGTTCATCAGATGGGTAGGTGAATGCCTGAAGATCCTTTTTAGATATTTTTTCACTATCGCCGACCAACGATTCCGCATCAAGGCAGCGTAGCGCATGTTCCTTGCGGACTTTCTTTGTCATCTCAGCCTGATCAAGATGAGAGAACATACCAACCTGATCGAGCCAGCCATTCACACCCCAAATTATCAAAGGAATATCCAGCTTGGTTGCCACTTGCACAGGAAAGGTCTGACTTCCAGCTAGTACATGCCAGTACATATCACCAATTTTACTGAGTGTAATACGCGTAATTTCTTTTACCGTATCGGGACCGACGGTTGAATTCATGTGATCACAATCCAGCTCGGTAATTAACCGAGCCAAATTTCGCACACCCACTTTGGTACTAAAATGAGTGTTATAGGTCACCAGCAACGGGTTCATTCGGCAGGTATTTTTGATGTAATCAACCACAAAAAAATCATCACCCGTTCCAGAAACAGGGATGATGCAATCGTAGCTGGTACCTGGACGTTCTCTATATTGAGCCAGTAAATTTTCCAGCTCTTCTGCCTTCGAATTCCAGTTTATTTCGTATTTTTCTTCGTGTACCAGGCAACCACTACAAATACCACGCTCGTCAAAGGTAATATTGAGAGGATGATTCTCTGGATAGAGACATCGATTGCAATATTTCATCAGTTCTGTAAACCCTTACAGGTGAGCTTAATAGGGACGACCCATATTATCGAATTTAAAATCTTCATACTTCACGTTTGAACTCAATCTTACCTGAACACCAGATCGTAATAAGTGCGTTTTCGCAGCGATGGTACTGTGCTCGGTATGTTGAAAAATATTCGCTGCTGAAACGGCCTGACAATTACCTGACAAGACACCTTCTGACAAATCAGCTACTTTGCCCACTCCTCCACAAGCGATGACAGGTATTTTTAGTTGGCTGCTAACCGAGTTGAGTAGGTCGATATCATAACCCTGCCTACTGCCATCCCTATCAATCGAGTTCAGAAATACCTCACCTGCACCTAATCTTTCCAGATCAAGCGCATGATCAGAAGGCGTTTGATCGAGAGTGGTCTTCGTCGAGTGATCGTAAACGCGATAACCCTTTCTTGTTTCTATGGCGTCGACGGACACCGTTATACACTGGCTACCATAAATTGCCGCAGCATCTGTAATAAAAGCGGGGTTGCTACGCGCAACGGCATTCACACAGACCTTATCGGCACCCGCATTTAGTAGATTATGAATATCATCTAAAGATGATATACCCCCACCGACCGTTAATGGAACAAAACATTCTGTAGCGGCCCATTTTACCAGTTCAATATTAGGGCCACGACCTTCTTTCGAAGCATCGATATCCAGCACAACTATTTCGTCAACATCCCAGTTAACAAAAAACTCGATCGCCATTTTAACATTGCCTATGGGCAGATACCTTTTAAAATTGAAACTTTGAACAACCAGATTACCTTTGGTGACGATACAGGGGATTAGTCTAGTCTTAAGCATGACTATACCCTTTCGCCCACTCGATAAACTGCTTCAATGCTTTCATGCCATTCTGCTGACTTTTTTCGGGATGAAACTGCATGCCCACAATATTCTGATACTGCACTGCAGCCGTGAACTCCTTGCCATAATCAAAGGAGGCTATTACATACTTCTCATCACAAACCGCATGATAGCTGTGTACAAAATAGAAGTTCCTATCATCTCCCAAAGTTTGAAACATAGTCGATGGCTGTTTCAAAATCAGATCATTCCAGCCGACATGAGGAACTCGATAAGTATCGTCGAGATCCATAAATTCCACGCTACCAGGTATCCATCCCAAACCTTCGGTTCTCCCACCTTCGGCCGAAATGGAAAATAAAAGCTGCATACCCAGACAGATACCTAATAGCGGCTTTTTCTGCACCATCGCCTGATCGGTCAATATCTCAATCAATTGTCGTTCTTTGAGATTTTTCATCGCATCTCCGAAAGCACCAACACCTGGTAACAATATACAATCAGAGTTACGAATCGTGGCTGGATCATCGGTGACATTAACTTGAAAATTACCAATGTGTAACAAAGCGTTTTTTATAGAACGGATATTGCCACTGCCATAGTCGATTAAAACTATTCTAAAATTCGTATTCATTTTTTCACCACAGCTATAAGCTCCAGCCACCGTCGACCACAATATTTTGGCCGGTTACATAGGCCGACAAATCAGAAGCCAGAAAGTGAGTCACTCCCTTAAAATCTTCCTCATGCCCCATTCGTCCAGTAGGTGTTAAATTGACGTAACGCTCTGCAAAAACTTTGTCCTGTCCTCGCTCAATACCGCCAGGACTGATGCAATTTACGCGAATGCCGGGGGCGAGCACTGTTGCCAGGTACCGCGTTAACTGAACCAGGCCACCTTTGCTCGCCGCATAAGCGGCAGGTGTTAAATAATCCATGCCTTCATACATTGACATCTTTTGTCCTGCAACACCGTAAATGCTACTGACATTAATTATCGAAGCTGACGATGACTTTTTCATCAAATTGTGGCATTGCTGAATCAAATAAAAGGCACCGGTAATATTTACTTCAAGCGCCTTCTCCCAGGTATCGATATCCTGTTCTTCGAAGGGTTTAGCCCAGCCCTTTAAACCTGAACTACCTACCAGGGCCGCGCAGTTAATCAACACATCTAATTGTTGAAAACGGTCACTTATGTACTGAGGAACTGTGGCTATGTCGGCTTTTTCAGCCAGATTAACTGACAGTCCAAAATGATCACCACCATATTGACCCGATAATGATTCAACCGCCTTATCGATTTCGATTTGATTCAAATCAAGAAGGATGATTTGTGCACCGGCCTCGGCTAATGCCTGCGCCATTGCAAGCCCTAGATGGCCAGCGCCACCTGTAACCAGGGCAACCCGCCCTACCATTTCTCCTAACTTCAATAACGAGTTCATTTATTTACCTTCTCTGCACACAGGAATTCAGCAAACTTAAAATCCAGCTCAGTATCTATATCCACCGCCCTTTGGTCTGGTATAAGGACACTCCTAACTTTGCCAGAAAACACCGAATCTGAAGCTAGAATAAAGTCACGCCTGGAAACATAGGCCACCGTCGTCATATCGAACACAGCAGGTACATCCTGTCGACGAATATAACGAGTGCCATCTGGAGCCAAATTTACCAAATGTGCGTAACCGCCATCATCATTATGCAACATATTAAAATAGGGACTGCGGACGGCTTCTTTAACAGTAACCACCATATCGGCATCGGTATTTAGCAGCTCACCGATACAATTGTCTACATCAACCACTGATCTGAGCGGTGATGTCGGCGGCAAGCTAACAAAAATATCGACATTTTCACCACAGGTCGATTCAAAGGTAGTAATAGCATGTTGCCACGCTTCGTACTCACTGCTCCGATCTCCAGCTAATTCTGCTGGTCTCATGAAAGGGACTTCGGCTCCAAATTGTCTAGCTACATTTGCTATTTCAACATCGTCAGTCGATACAACAATTCTCTTTATCCAAGCGCACTGTTCTGCAACGCGGATCGAATGAACAATCAATGGAATGCCGCCGAGGTTTCGAATATTTTTCCGAGGCACACCTTTAGAACCGCCCCGCGCAAATATGAAAGCGACGCAATTTAAATCAGACTGGTCATTCACAGTCTAATCACCTTACCGGATTCTGATGATTGTCTAATCGCCTCTACCAGCCTCATCACCCTTACACCATCTTCGATTGGAATGAGGCTTTGAGAATTCTTCTTGACCGAATCAAAAAAACCTAACATTTCCTGCTCATAGGTATCATTTCGCACTTTTTCACCCTGATATACAATTGCAGAGCCCTCAGCCTGATGCACTTCTACTCGATCTTCAATAGCATTCCATACCAGAGTGGCCTCCTCGCATACGACGCGGCAGGAGCGATAGGGCTGTCGTTGCAAAAAATCTAAATGAATACTGGCAGTGATAGCTGTGTTTTTTTCAAAGTACACATGAGCTTGCACCAGATCTTCGACATCTATGTCAAGGTCACTAACTTTAGACAACCTCCCACTCACCTCAACTGGCTCTCCGAATAGCCAGCACAGGTAATCGAGCTCATGACTGAGTTCCAGTAACGCCCCACCACCTAAATCTGCTTTGGCAGATACAGTCGAGCGATAGTCCAAATCAGGACGCCAGTCTGGCAAATACTGTCCAACCTCAGCAACCACATGCAAAGCTCGGCCATACTGTAGTTCGCTCAAAATACCCTTCAACGCACACAGAGAACGACTAAAGCGCAGATTATACCCCACCATGACGATTATATTTGCCTTTCGAACTATCGATTCAAACTGATCTAGTCTTACCAGATGATGACTTAGTGGCTTTTCGATAAACAAGTGAATGCCCGCTTGGGCAAGCTCAGTCGCGACTTTGATATGGTCACTGGCAGGGTTACATAGAAATGCCACCCTGGGTTTAAAATCGAGCGCGGCTTGCAAGCTTGATACTACATAGCAACCCTCTAAATGTTCGGTGCCGGCCCTAGAGCGCAACACCATAATATCGGCCATGGGCAACAATCGACGCAAATTGCCCAAATGCCGTTTACCGATGCTCCCCAAACCTACCAACAGCACTCGATCATTTTTTTTCATACATTACCATCCAACACCGTCTTAATCACACTGACCACTTTATCCGTCGCTGTCCCCGTTCCGGGCAAACCAGTACCTGCCTGTCCTTCAGCCAATGCTCGCAAGATTGAAGGATTTAGCTGCACTACATCGTCCACACCAATTGATAATCCCATATCGTCATATGGCGCATCGCGAGAAAAAATCGATAGTTTGATATTCACTAATGGCTTACCCATCAACGCCGCCTGCAAGCCAACCGTAGATGACAGCACAACAACACAATCAACTGCGGCCAGTAATGTATCGAGGTCTTCAGCAGAAGTACTCACCTCTGCACGATCGGGTAAAGTGTCGGGACGATAGGGGTCATTGGGATGCGGTCGAAATACGACCCGGATATTGTTATGTTGCTGAATCAGTTGCAATAGCTGAGCTTCAACCTGTCGTGGTAATTCAGGGTCACCCTCAATCTGTGAAAAAGGATGAACCTTCGGCTCTACATTGGAAGCCCAGAGAACCACCTGTTCGTCATCGCGCCAACCCTTTTTTACCCTGAATGATTGACCTGCATTCGAATTTCGTACAGACGATAAATTGTCAAAAGCTGGATTACCTGTGACTACTACTTCATCCTCTCCTCGCCCGGCATCAACCATCATCTGTCGTACAAATTCTGACAGCACGCAGACTCGGGTGGCGAAACCAGGCTGACCAATCCATCTGACTTCTTGAAAAGCAAATAGATCAACCACACAAACTGAGGTAATACCTAGCTCTGTCGCAGCGTCAATCGCCGCTTGTTCGGCACGAGGGGAATTGGTCGTTACAACCAGATCAGGTTGCTTTTTATCAAGAAACCGACGAAGCGGTGTGATCGGATAAAATGCCTGCCGACCACCTTCATCTCGATATATTCGGTCAGCCTCTTCTGCGCCATATCGCTGAACCAAGTCCCAGAAAGAAAGCCCCATATAAGCAATACCTTCTTCATACGGCACTGCCATAGAATCTGAGGCTTCACCTACCAACTCACGTCCATATGCCAGGGCCTGTTCGTCACCTGGCTCTATAAGATCCTTAAAGCCCAGATATGGAACACGGGCACCCTCCAAGACGTTACCGGCTGTCGTCAATGCCAGGTAATCACAATCGTATACTTCCTGATTACAGAGTTTGTTAAAAACAGGGAGTAGCACGTTAACGTGACCACCTCCATACGAAATAAAAAGAATTTTTTTCATTCCCTGCTGTTTAATACAACTTGATATAAATAAAAAAATCGGCAACCAGAAGCTATCAGGGCTTCAGCATCGACACTTTAGAAGTAATTCTTCAGCCAAAGCTGAGTCATCAACAAAGTGCGCAACTCCTTTGTGTAATTCTCGACGCCTTCTTTATGATCACGCAACATAGATAATATATTTTCTGTATTAAATCTATTATCCGTATTACTTGCCAAAGTATCATGTGCCCAATCAAATAACGGGCCTTTCATCCACTCACCTATTGGAGTGGTCGGCATCGTTTTTTTCTTGAAAATAAAATCATTTGAAAAATATCGACTGGCGTACTCTTTCAAGAAGAATTTGCCATATCTATTATTGTATTTTTCCTTAGATGGTAGTCTTGTGAACATCTCGCTAACCCGATGATCAAGAAAAGGTGCCCTCCCCTCGATCGACCAACGCGCCCCCATTCTATCTCCTTTGACTGAATTATTACCTGGCATCAGGCTCGTACATTCGTAAGCAATAATCTGTTCTCTTGGCGTCAATTCCGACCATGGCTCCAGCAGGGACTCAAAGCGCTTCCTTGGGTCTACTGTCGAATTATCAAATTCTTTATCTAAAACTTTAGCTCTAATATCTGGAGACATGTAACAAATGGTGTCAAAGTATGATCCTGGTTGGAAGTCCTTGTTATTCAGATTAGCGAAGAAAAATTCATTGTGCTTGAAACCGGACAACATTTCGTCTGGGCCATCGCCCGTGAACATAACAATTTTGTTTTCGCTATTAGCTTTTCGAGCAAGAATGTAAAACAGAAAAAACGAGAAATCACCATGTGGCTGCTCGGCGTGATACGACACTTTCTCGGCAATATCAGGAATCATTTCAAACGAAATTAATGCCTCGCCCAGGTTAGCGCCAATAACCGAGGCAGCCTGTTGCGAGTATTCATATTCTGAATAAACTGACTCAGCAAAGTTTAAGCCAACTGTTGACAAAATCGGTTCGTTCCACTGCTCCACGAGGCGCCTTGTAACAACCGAAGAATCGACCCCTCCTGATAGATATGCTCCCCCTTTCACGTCGAAACGCATTTGCAACCGAATAACATCATCGATCAAAGATTCAAATTCGTCATGGTTGACGGTTTGTTTTTCAGCGAAGAAAGGCCATTCCCAATAAGTTTTCTCCTGGGGCTTTTTATCACCCTCAAACAATAGATAGTGCCCAGGTTTCAGTGGCTTAATATTTTTAAAGCAAGTATGGTCTGGCAACGCATAGTTAAAACAAAATACTTCTTTCAAGGCTTCGTCATTCACTTCGCGTTTAAACCCTGGTAGGGTCAGTATTGCTTTCATTTCACTGCTATAGGCGTAGCCGCCTGCATGCTCGGCGACAAAACAGGGCTTTATACCTTGCCTGTCTCGCACCAGGACCCCCTTGTCGTATCGGCTATCCCAAAGGAAAAATGCAAACATGCCATTAAGGCGATGTAGCATTGCTTCACCCTCTTCCTCCCAGAGGTGAACCAGAACTTCAGTATCACAACGAGATTTAAATACATAACCCTTCGCTTTTAGTTCTTCCCTGAGCTCAATAAAGTTATAAATTTCACCATTAAAGGTAACCCAGATTTTATTGTCGCTATTCGACATCGGTTGCTGACCATTTTCAGGGTCAACAACTGCTAACCTCACGTGACCGAGAATACATCGACCCATTTTCTCCACGCCAGCTTCATCAACTCCTCGATGACGAATGCATGACACCATATTTTCCACATCTTGCGTGCTCACAGATAGAATATTTACAGTTCCCGCAATTCCACACATTTTTAATTGCCTCCTTTTAAGAGGACCTGCCTAACAGTCATAATAATAATCCAGAAATCATAACCAAGTGATACATTTTCAACATACTCAAGGTCAAGCCGAGTGCGCTCGTCCAACGAAGCATTCGATCGAAGCCTTGCTTGAGCTAAACCCGTAATGCCAGGTCGCACCAGGTTACGTTTATTCCAGTCGCTTTCTGTATAATTGGCTCGCTGTTTTGGCACATCAGGGCGCGGACCGACCAAACTCATATCGCCCCTGAGCACATTTATTAACTGCGGCAACTCGTCCAAACTTGTTTTGCGAACTATTTTACCAACAGGCGTGATACGTGGATCACCATCCCGGGTATAGTAGGGCCCAACACTCTCTGAACCGGCTATCATACTTCGGAATTTATAAAGACTAAAAGCTTTTCCAAATTGACCAACCCTCTCCTGCTTAAAAATAACACATCCCTTAGAATCATATTTAATTAGCAACGCTATCAAAATTATAAGCGGTGAAAGAATAATCAATGCTAGCAGAGACACTACGATATCAACAATACGTTTCACGATCTTTGTTCCGTTACAAACGAAGTTACGGCGTCCACGAACCGAGATCGGTCTATCTCAATTTCCTTTTCACTTCGCCCCTTTAACTTTCGTTCTTCGACACGTAATTTGTTCAGCTCTTCTCTTAGGTCTAAATTAGCCTTAATTTCAGATACGCTCTCGCTTAGTCGATGAAATGTTCTGGATAGAATAACAGAATTTGAACCCAGTCTCTGATGCTCTCCCAGAACCATCTCGCCGGGAATAATTCCCTCACCAACTCGAGCTATACCACCAAACCCAAATGGGAGACTAGCCTCTTTAACAACTCCAACTATTTTATCCACAAAACCCATGGCCAGAGGCTCAAACATAAACTTCAATTTCATATCTAAATGAAGATCATTTAAACCGATGTATATTTCTGTAACGCCGGGAACTTTGACGATATCAGCGATAGCATTGGCTGCATCATAAGTTTCAACTAACGGAGTCACGCCAACGCGTCCATTAACCATTTTAGAAAACTCTCTAACTTCATCGGGGCAATAAAACATTGGAAGCATCAATTGGTCAGCGCCACCAGCGATAGCCTGATTTATCTCATCTACACTAGCGGAATTTAGTGGATTTAATCGTACCAACAGGTCTGCTTGATTGAGCTGCTTTTTTACTCTAATTACATCATCCATAGTATGCTGGCTTATGAGTGTATCCAGGTGCCCCTGACGCTCTTGCTTACCAAGTTGCTCCAAGTCAACAAGTACTCGCCCCACACCACAAGTATTAGCATAGCTAGCCAGCTCCGGCTCATTTGTAATCAATATGAATTTAATCATTTCTTATTAACATAACTTTAAGTCCGGACCTAATTTCCTGATAGAATAACGCCATTATAAATATTGTCACCAACCCGACCACGCACCCTAATATCATTGATCCCCACGATGAAAAATCTGCTCGCTCTATCAATTGACAAAGATAAACTGACAGCATCGATGCACTAAAAATACCCAGTACAAATCTGCCTTCTCGAAACACTTGCAGCCAGCTAAAAGAATCCACCTTGAGAAAGAGTAATTGTAATAGGCAAATTACACCATACCCAGTCAACATTCCCCACATTAAAGCAGGTAACCCTTCACCGAATAAACCGATATTAACTCCAGATATAAAAAACACTAAACCTATCCCGTTAAGCAACATTGGTGTGCGAGTATCTTTCCTTGAGTTAAAAACAGCAGTCAAAAAACCCGACACACCTTGTAATGGCAACATAAGTAGACCGATCTTAACCAGGGCTGTGACCTGCTCCAGACTGTCCTTTTGCATAACTCCGTACCCATATACAGTCACGACGTACTTACTACTCAGTGACGCTAAGATAATAGCTACCACAAGAGACAAACCGATGATAGCCTGAATACCATAACGAATTAACTGGCGATGCAAAACCAGATCACTGGAATAACTATTAGCTAGTCTGGGAAAAACTACTACGGTCAAAAAAGTTATTGAAACTGCCAGGGGGAACTCTACTAGCCTGGAAGCATAGTTAAAGAGCGCGACACTTCCTTCAGTCTCATAAGATGCAAAAGCTCTCGAGACAACAGGAAAAAGCAACAGCACACTACCAGACAACATTGCCTGGCCATACTGGATGAAAAGATTTTTATTTATTAACAGAGGCCTTAAGGCTCCCACAGGATTCCAGAAAAAAGTTACCTGCTGCAACTGGCTCAATAAGCGGACTAGTCCGCCTATTAATACAAATATAGCAACTAGCTGTATTGACCCATTACCAAAATAGCTTAGCGACAGGCCGATAACAATCGCAACATTGATTATCAAAGTGCCTAGAGCCGCTACCGCAAATTGGTTTCTAGAATGGAGATATGCAGTTACAACTCCTGCTAATACCGTCAAAGGGACTAACCAAATCACCCAGCCCAAAGCAAGAGCTGCCTGCGAAGCCTGCACACTCCCAAACCCAGGCATCAAAATTGTCACCAAAAAATCTGCCTGCCAGAACAACCCAGCCGATACAAGCATAAAAACTAAGCCAAAGATTACCAGCGACTGATAGAGGAGCCTGCCGGCGCGTTGAATATCCCGGCTAAACGCAGGAACCAACACGGCCCCAAAGGCCCCGCCCACTAATATATTAACCAGAAGGTCGGGGACGGTAAGCATCAGCACAACAATGTCCGCCTGAGCAGAGGCTCCAAAAGTAGAGGCAACAAAAGCCTCTCTAACAAAACCCGATAATCGCCCTAGCAAAAGTCCAAGATTAAGAACTAAAGCGGAAACTATTAGAGATTTAAACACTTATTCCGTCCTTATGTACTCTAAATAACCACTATCAATAAATATGGGGGATCAATCAACCAATCTAATCCACGCAAAGTTACTAGAGATTCCCACATTAGTTTCAACACCCGGAACTCAATAACCATATTTTGATCTTTGGCTGGCTATAGGCTGAGGAAAGCCCAAAGCATTTAATCCGATTACAGTAACCCTCTTCGTGCTTTCTCATTTTAGATAAAAGGTACCTAAAGGCCCCTTATATATAAAATCCAGAACTTCTCCTGGGGTTGCTTTGCTAGCCGGCAACATGCGCGTGCCAAGACCAGCAACGGGAATGACGGCCTTTTGAATGATATCCTTTTGTTGCATTACTTCTAGTTGGCCCTGTCAGCTTAGCAGTCTGGTTTTATATTTTACGGTCCTTTTACCGTGGCGCGGGTATTTTAGGGCAATTGGGTTTAACTTGCGACTGATACGCGCGGTAATGTTAGTTATTTATAATATTTCACGTTACTGGAAAGGTTATTCACGCATCGCTAGCGCAATGATTGGATTGCGGCTCGGGGGCCGAAATGACGGATCGGATTTGGAGGCCAGATTGCCGTGTTGCTTCGCGCCTCGCAATGACGGGTCGGGGTTGGAGGCCAGATTGCCGCGTTGCTTTGCGACTCGGTAATTGCTCCAGCATTACCCTACCACCTACATCCCTGTAGGTGTCGCAATGACCGGGTGGTGTGTTTGGCGAATAGATTGCCGCAATCGCTTTAAGCAATAGATTATTTTGTACTTAGTTCTTTCAATACCTGCCTGAGACCAGTACGCCAATCTGGTTGATTAATACTGAGCAATTGCTCTATTTTTTGACAGTTTAGAATAGAATTTAGCGGACGCGGCGCTGGCGTCGGGTACTCGGCTGTGGTGATCGGTACTACTTTTGGCTGGGCGCCTATAATATTGGCCTTTTCTGCCTC
>Ga0224506_10001948_pt1 | contig 14485 bp, 11 predicted proteins | sample SF_Jan12_sed_USG_2_FD_169108 | JGI IMG/M metagenome (GOLD analysis project Ga0224506, IMG submission 169108) | Sediment microbial communities from San Francisco Bay, California, United States - SF_Jan12_sed_USGS_8_1 | ecosystem: Environmental > Aquatic > Marine > Sediment | place: USA... | reverse complement strand
CGTCATCGCTTTGTCGGCCTATCTGTATTATCTAAATCATCTCATCAATGCCCGTTTCGAAGGTGGAACATGGGAAATTCCTTCACGTGTTTATGCCAGGCCATTAGAAATTTATCCGGGTGCAAAACTCGATATCGATTCACTGGTATACGAACTCGAGTTATCGGTTTACAGATCAGTGGCATCGACTCCTGAAATTGGCCAGTATCGGATATCTGGTAATAGTATTGAACTGCATAGTCGTAGCTTTAAATTCGGAGGTCGACTCGAACCCGGTCGATTTATACGGGTAGAATTCGGCGCTAGTCGGGTTTATCGGCTCATTGATCTCAATAACTCCGCGCAACTCAACTTGGTGCGATTACCGCCAGCCATTATCGGCAGTTATCACCCCGGTAGTGGCGAAGACCGGTCTCTACTTGGCGCCGAAGACATCCCTGCAGAACTCGTTGATATCCTGCTTGCAGTAGAAGATCGCCAGTTCTACCACCATTTTGGTGTTAATCCGATATCTATTGGTCGGGCATTTCTGGCCAATCTAAAAGCTGGAAGGACCGTACAGGGTGGAAGTACACTTACCCAACAGCTTGCCAAGAACCTGTTTTTAACATCCGAACGAACTCTCCTGCGAAAAGTTAACGAAGCTTTTATGGCATTGATACTCGAGATCCGTTTTAGCAAAGAAACTATATTGATAGGCTACCTGAACGAGGTCTTTCTGCTTCAGCAAAATAAAATTTCGATACATGGCTTTTCTCTCGCCAGTAGAATGCTGTTCAAGCAAACAGTTGATCAACTCAGTACCGATAAACTTGCTTTACTAGTGGGTATGGTTAAGGGGCCGACACGCTACAACCCGATTAATAATCCGGAGTCCGCCCGTCAACGGCGTAATCTGGTGTTACGAGTAATGCTTGATAACGGTTTAATCAACCAAGTCGATTATCAGGTATTGATTAAAAAGCCGCTGGGCACCGTAAATCGATTACCGGGTGTTAACCCGTTTCCGGCCTATCTAGATCTGGTTAAGCGCCAGCTAAGAGTCAATTATTCTTCCAGCGAGTTATCGGCAAGAGGCTTACAAATATTCACGCCGTTCGATCCTCTTGTTCAGCGTGAACTGGAGCAGGGCTTAAAAGCCGGTCTGAGCAGGTTTAATCAGCATGAATTACAATCCGCCGTCATTATGACAGATTATCTGAATGGTGATATTCAGGCATTGGTAGGAGACCGTCAGGTTGATTTTCCGGGATTTAACCGGGCCGTCATGGCCCAGCGACAAATTGGTTCGTTGATTAAACCACTATTGCTCTACAGCTTGTTATATAAAGGTGAATATTCTCTGGCGACAGTGGTCGAAGATAAGCCGATTCGTATCAAACAGTCGGATGGCAAAATCTGGGAGCCACGTAACTATGATCGTAAGCTCCGCGGTGAAATGACTCTGTATCAGGCCTTTGTTAATTCCTATAACCTGCCTTTTGTTAATCTCGGGGTGAACGGTGGACTGGAATCGTTAGCTCTCAATCTGGAAAAAATTCGTTTACTCAAACACGAAACAATCTATCCGTCGCTGCTACTCGGTACCACAGCGATGTCGGTCTTCGAAGTCGCGCAAATGTATCAGGTGATTGCTAACAATGGTTATTTCACGCCTTTAACTTCTATCAGACGTGTAACCGACGCTGAGAATCGCGAACTGAAAAGTAACCCGATAGATTCGGTAAAATTATTCGACGAATCGACTATGCTTCAGGTGCAACGTGCCATGGTAGGGGTTGCAGAAGAGGGTACCGCAAAATATCTAAATAATCGTTTTCCCGGATTAACTCTGGCGGGTAAGACTGGCACCACCAACGATGCACGCGACTCCTGGTTTGCTGGATATAGCGATCAGCTTTTGTCGGTTGTCTGGCTGGGTCGAGATGATAATAACCCCATAAACCTGACCGGTTCTTCCGGAGCCCTAAGAGTCTGGGCCGACATCATGGAGCGTAGAGGAATTAAGGCCTTTAAGATCACTCGCGACGAAGCCCTGGAATGGCGTTATATAGACCGTTTTAATGGCAGAATAACCAGGGATGGCTGTACCCATAGCGTACTGTTACCCTTTACGCAGAAACAATTGCCGAGCCAGCGCGGGAATTGTTCCTGATAATATATAGAGACTCGATGTTTTTAAAACCACTACTATTATTCATTCTGATCCTGTCTTTGACTTCCTGCACGTTAGCCCCGCAGGAGAATCGATATGAAAGAGTGGCTTTGCCAGCTAAAGAATCCACCGGACCTGTAGCAGAACTTCATCGTAAGGCAATGTCTGCTCTCGCACAGGATAACTCGAAAGAAGCGATCGATTTGTTACAGCGAGCGATAAAGATACAGCCCAGGAATCCATATAGCTGGCATTACCTGGCCTTAAGTTACTGGCAGGCAGAGGAATATGGTAAATGTCTGGCGATGGTCGACCGCTCCCGCAGTTATAGTGCAGCACTGGATGATATCGAAAAGCTTAATCAATCATTAAAAGCCCAGTGTGGTAAGAGAATGTTGAATGGCTAAGTTAGCCTGTGAACTAGATGTCGATGCAGTACTCGGTGAGAATGGCATCATCAGCGATGAGATCGTAGATTTCAGTCCTCGACAAAGTCAGCTTGAGATGGCACGGCTGATAGCGGATTCAATCGATAATTGTGAGAGTCATATCATCGAAGCCAGTACCGGAATTGGAAAGTCGTTTGCCTACCTGGTACCAGTATTTCTCAGTGACAGGAAGGTAGTGATCTCAACCGGGACCAAGAACCTGCAGGATCAACTGTATTTCAAAGACATCCCGCTAATCCGTAAGACCATCGTTAACTCACGAAAAACAGCGTTATTAAAAGGGCGCAGTAACTATTGCTGCCCACACCGCATTAACCTGCACAAACATCAAAAACAATTCCAGAATCGCGAAATGGCTTCACTGTTTGCCGCTTTGGCCGAATGGTCGCTGGAGACCACAACGGGAGATATTAGTGAATTTTCGGCGATCCCGGAAAATGACCGATTATGGTTTTTTGCGACTTCGAATGCGGATAATTGTCTCGGTGGTGATTGCCCTGAATTTGATAACTGTTTCGTAGCTAAGGCGCGTAAGAAAGCGATGGATGCCGATGTGGTTGTCATTAATCATCATCTATATTTTTCTGATTTGACTTTAAAACAGGAAGGCTTCGGAGAAATTTTACCCGAAGCCGAGGTGTTGATATTCGACGAAGCGCACCAGTTACCCGATGTCGCCAGTCACTTTTATGGTGACCAGGTTAGTATGCGTCAGCTTGAGTACCTGTGCAGGGACATGATTGATGCCGAGCTCTCGGAAGCCGGCGATTCAAAACTGTTGCAGATACCAGCTGACCGGTTATTAAAATCAGCGGCTGACTTTCGGCTGGTATTGGGTCGTTTTTCACAAAAATCGGACTGGTCGGGTATTCAATTCGCACCTCCTATTAAGGAAGCGGTGGAACAGATGCAGGCAGCTTTCGTAGAGTTGCGTAAAACTCTCGAGCCAATGGTAAGCCGGGGCAAAGACCTCGCTAGTTGTTTCCGTCGACTAGAAGCCTCCGAACAGTCGTTAGTACAGTTTCTCAATCCCGACGATTCTCAGGTTAACTGGTACGAATGGAACGACCGTAGTTTCCGGCTGATGTTGTCGCCGCTCGAAGTTGGAAACCAATTTCGCGAGCAACTGGAACAGTCGTCTTTTGAGTCAATATTTTTTACCTCGGCGACCCTGAGTTCTCAACAGTCATTTAAATATTATAGCGATAGAATGGGTTTAAATGGTATTAAGGAAAGCCGCTTCGACAGCCCCTTCGATTATCAGAAACAGGCCATATTATATGTGCCTGACGACCTTCCCGATCCTTCAGATCGAGACTATGCCAAATTGTTTGGACAGCGCTGCTGTGAATTAATCAAGGCCACCGATGGCTACTGCTTCATTCTGTTTACCAGTTATCGAATGTTGAGCTGGACCGCAGAATATTTGTCTAGCAAGATTGATAACCCGTTGTTCATTCAGGGTGACTATCAGCGCAGTGAACTGCTACACCAGTATATGAAATCATCCAGGGGAGTTTTGTTAGGCACCAGCAGCTTCTGGGAAGGCATAGACGTCAAGGGCGACCAATTGCGTTGTGTCATTATCGACAAGCTACCATTCAAATCCCCTCAGGATCCGGTCTATAAAAAAAGACTCCAGCTGGTCAACAGCCAGGGCAGGAACGCTTTTATGGAAGTACAAATCCCCGAAGCCACAATCAGTTTACGGCAAGGGGTAGGGCGGTTAATTCGCGATGTAAATGACCGAGGTATTGTCGTCCTTTGTGATAATCGGCTGAATAGTAAGTCTTATGGGAAGGCGATGATTAATAGTTTGCCGACGATGCGATTTAGCTCTGATATTGAAGAGGTTAAGGAATTTGCGGGGGAGGCTTTTGAAGCCTAAAGAGAATTATAACATGGTGAAGAAAATACTGGTGGTCGATGACCAGATACTAATCCGGAAAGATGTGTTACAGGCTTAAGCGGCGGGTATTTTGATCTACCTGGCAGACTTCCCAGGTTTTTTCAAAACTGTCGATATACGACTTACATTCTAGCTTGTTATCAATTTCAAAAATACCTTCAAATCGACTCGGGTCCTTAATCCGCATATAGGCCATGTCATCGACTATTAACCAGCTTTCGATAAATTTCCGATGAGTAGCAGTCACCGTGGTACGAATTTGGGCAAATGTTGGTAGTTTCTGTGACAGGTGGATTAAGGAATGTCCCTCATAGCCAGCCCGACGAGTATCATGGGCTATTATGCGGATATCAGTTTTTTTGTTTCTGGTGGAGAGAGAGGTAAGGTGCTGATAAATTTCCCTGTCGTTATAAATTTCCGGCTCTAATGCCTGGCTTATAATATAAACGCGCTGAGTAGCGAGTTGAATTAACTTACGTGCGCAGTCTTTACACTCGGCAGGGCCATTTAACAAAATACTTGAGCTTTCTTTCATAGTTCATTGTAAATTATAAGTTAAATAGGATTACTCGATTGGCAATATGGCCCCGCTGTTAGCCAGGGAAAGACATAATTGCCTGAGAATTTTATCCTTGTGCCATTCCAGAGTCGAATCTAGGCAAAAATCTGAGTGAGTACACAACTGCTGAACAAACTCGAGGCGAATATTCGTATACGGCAATTCAATCATCTGCCCATTGTAATAAAAACGAATCTGCGAACCACTGCAATGATACAACATTTTGCTGTCGGGGTTGATGCTCCAGTCATTGGTTTTTAGCTCTGAGATATCAGTGATGCTAACGGCATCAGCACCTTCATTTACGAGCGAATCCGAAAGTAGCTTTCCAACAGTATCCAGCCATTGTTCTTGCGGTTGTTCGAGTAATTTCATAACTAATCGGCGAAATCTATTAATTTCGACATCGGTGATTTCACCCGGATGTCGATTTGTCTCGAGGTCTGGATCGCTATACCGTTGCAGCCCCAGTTCTTTTCTGTCGACTTCAAGAGTAAAGGATTCGAGTACATCCGCCGCAGTAGGTGCTCTAAAACCGACAGAGCAGGTTAGGCAGGGATCAATGGCAACACCGTGATGGGCTATTCCCGGTGGTAAATACAGCATATCACCCGGTTCAAGAATGGCCTGTCGATCAGCAACAAAATCCTGCATGATAGCGAGGTCAGTATTAGCCAGCAGAGTAGGGCTATCGACTCTCTGATCGGTATATTGCCAGCTTCTCTGCCCCTCGATCTGCAGCAAAAAAACATCGTATTCATCCGTGTGCGGGCCTACCGAGCCACCAGGTGGGGCGTAGCTCAACATGACGTCGTCAATGCGCCAGGTCGGTAAAAATCGAAAGGCTTCGAGTAACTCGTTAAATTCAGGTATCCACTTTTCACACTCCGAAACCAGCAACGAATAATGAGTCTCGGGCAAGGAGAGGAAATCAGTTTCTTCGAAGGGGCCATAGCGAAGCTGCCACGGACTAGCTCCGCCTTTTTCGAGTACCAGACGACTATGTACTTCTTCTTCACAGGCTAGTCCTGCGAGTTCTTCTGGGCTAACAGGTGAATCAAAATCGACGAAGGCATTTTTGACTAAACAGGGCTGCTTTTGCCAGTATCGTTTGATGAACTCTTCGCTATCGAAGTTCTGCAGAACCCAGGTCATTGTTTAAACGGCTTTTGCCTGCACAGCAGCATTACCGGTATAGCTACCCGGAGTCATCTCTATCAACTGTTGTTTCGCTGTATCCGGAATATCCAGCTGTTCGACAAATTCACGAATGATTTCAGCGTTAATCGATTGCCCGCGGGTTAACGCCTTAAGTTTCTCGTAGGGCTGCTCGACGCCATATCGACGCATCACGGTCTGGATTGGCTCGGCGAGCACCTCCCAGTTGGAATCTAGATCGTCTGCGATGGCCTGGCTATTGACTTCCAGCTTATTGATGCCTCGCTTTAACGAATCCAGGGCGATAAGCATGTGTCCAAAGCCAGTCCCAAGATTACGTAATACCGTCGAGTCGGTGAGGTCGCGTTGCCAGCGAGATATCGGTAGTTTGCTCGACAGATGACCGAGTACCGCGTTGGCAATACCAAGATTACCTTCAGCATTTTCAAAATCGATCGGGTTCACCTTGTGCGGCATAGTCGAGGAACCAACTTCACCAGCGATGGTTTTCTGCTTGAAGTAGCCGATAGAGATGTAACTCCAGATATCACGGCTAAAATCGATCAAAATATTATTGAAGCGGGAAAGGGAATCGAATAGTTCTGCAATATAGTCATGCGGCTCGATCTGTGTAGTATAAGGGTTCCAGCTTAGTTGCAAAGATTCGACGAATTGTTTGGAAAACTCTGGCCAGTTAATGTCAGGATAGGCGCTTAAATGTGCGTTGTAGTTACCCACAGCACCATTTATTTTACCAAGCAAAGGTATCTTCTTAATTTGGTCCAACTGGCGTTGCAGACGATAGGCGACATTCGCCATTTCCTTGCCAAGCGTGGTTGGTGAGGCGGTCTGGCCATGCGTGCGACTTAACATCGAGACATCGGCGTTTTCGTGAGCCAGGCGCTTTAATTCACCAATGATATGATCGAGTTCGGGAATTAAAATATCATCTCTAGCAGATTTCAGCATCAGAGCATGAGATAAATTATTGATGTCTTCCGAAGTGCAGGCAAAATGGAAAAACTCTGAAATCGTCGATAGCTCTTCGGTGCCAGAAACTTGTTCCTTGAGAAAATACTCGACAGCTTTTACGTCGTGATTGGTAGTAGCTTCGATTTCCTTTATACGCCGTGCCTGCTCAACCGTAAAATTGGTAATAATATTTTCGAGTAGCTGATTTGCCTCGCTGGAAAACACAGGTACTTCATCGATGCCAGCGTTTCTAGACAAGGCCTGAAGCCAGCGTACTTCGACGACTAACCGATGGTAAATTAATCCGTATTCGCTGAAGTAGGGGCGTAATGCTGCGGTCTTCCGAGCATAGCGACCATCGATTGGTGAAATCGCGGTTAAAGAAGAGAGATCCATAGTTTTAGGGAGCAGAAAAGCCCGATATTTTACATGATAAGACTGAGGAGTATTAGTTGTTTTTGAAAGCGCTGTGAGCAAAAATTATAGACTTACCTTGCTCGTATTGCTCTTCCGTAATAACCGTTTCATCTTTCAGACGGCGCAGTTCCTTCAATTCAGAAGCGAGAAGTTTCGAAGGCGTGAATTTTTTCCTGGCGCGGGCTTTTTTAATCTGCACCAAAAATTTCCCCATGAATTCTCGAAACGAGTGTTTATCAGGATATAGATTGATCAATTCGATTAACTCAATTCCTGCTATTTGAGATTTAAATATAATCTTGTCGTAACTTTTATGCGCAAATAATAGAAACAGGATCAGCGTCGAGCAGAGCAATGTTATTACGATAGTAGTAAATAGAGGACCAGGGCCTGAATTGAGCAAGCTACTAAACCAACCGAGGTAAATCATAATGGCACTGACTGATAACCCAGCAAGCGCGGCATACAAATATTTCCATGCGATATTATGCACACGGTATGGGCGAGGGTTCAGGTAGCTGATATCAATACGGTATTTATATTTACGTTTATGCTTATTTTTTATCGATTGATAACAGTGATTACCGTTAAATATCATTAATTTACGATAAATGCCCCGTAACTTATTAGATTGCTCAAACTGAAAATCGATACTTTCGACGGCCACGTGCTCTTCGTCTGTAAACAACGTGTCGTCATCGGGAGATGTGATGTCTATTTGTTCCATTATTAATCAATATAAAAACTCAACAGGGAACTTAGCATAAAAGTTAATGAATTCTAAGAGAACTAATCATTAAATATAATGCTGGGAACTCCAGTCGAAGTCCTTATACAGCAGCCACAGCCACGAATAGCTTTATTAACTCCCATTTGAATATTATTATAATACTTTACATAATATACATTATGCGCACTATATAGTGTAATACTAGTAACTTGAGATAAGCTATGCTTATTTGATAGGCTCAGCGGATAGAATAATACATAACTAAACAATCTGGCATCTAGTTTCAAATTGCAACTTTCAGGATTATACTCATGGAATGTACTCAGGCTCGATACGTATCAAGAAGTTCAACCTCTAAGATCACTTATTCGACAGGATTAAATAATGGCTGCCAGTAACAGAAAGTATGCACGTCCGGTTTATATAATCGACGGTAGCAGAACCCCTTTTCTAAAAGCTCGTGGAAAACCGGGGCCTTTTAAACATGCTGAGCTAGGCGTGTATGCATCCAGGTCGCTGCTTCAGCGCATGCCTTTTGAACCAGAAGAATTCGATGAGGTTATCATGGGCTCGACTATGCCGGGCCCGGACGAAGCCAATATTGCCCGTATCGTGGCACTAAGACTAGGATGCGGTGATAAGGTGCCTGCCTACACAGTACATCGCAATTGTGCTTCCGGCATGCAGGCACTGGATAATGCCGCTATGTCGATTGCTGCTGGTCGATCGGAGCTGGTCCTCGCTGGCGGTATAGAGGCTATGAGTCGAGCACCATTGCTATTACACGATAAAATGGTGACCTGGCTGGCTGCATGGTGGGGTTCAAAAACATTATCGGCAAAAATAAAAACCTTATCCCGATTCAAACCATCAATGATAGCGCCGGTGATCGCATTATTAAAAGGCTTAACGGACCCTGTTGTTGGCATGAATATGGGGCAAACAGCCGAGCAGATTGCCTACAGGTTCAATATAACACGCCAAATGATGGATGAATTTGCTATCGCTAGCCATATGCGTCTGCATCAGGGGCATGAAAATAACGAATTATCAGAGATCGAACCAATATTCGATAAAAATGGTAATGTATATGATTTTGACGATGGTGTACGCCCCGACACCACTGTGGAGAAACTGGGTCGTTTGCGCCCTGCTTTCGATAAACCCTATGGATTAGTGACGCCAGGTAACAGCGCTCAAATTACCGATGGTGCAGCGGCACTTGTGCTGGCCAGTGAAACAGCCGTAAAAAAATATGGTTTACCTGTGCTGGCACGAATCGTCAGCACTGAATGGGCTGCTTTAAGTCCTTCTGAAATGGGCCTTGGGCCAGCCCATGCGATCGCACCTCTGCTCATGTCTGAGGGATTAAAATTAAATTCCATTGATTATTGGGAAATTAACGAAGCCTTCGCGGCCCAGGTACTCGCCGTTGTCGCTGCGCTTAACAATGACGATTATTGTAAAAATCACCTCGGTCTTGATTCTGTTCTGGGTGAGATATCGCACGATAAACTGAATATCCATGGCGGTGGTATCAGCCTAGGTCACCCAGTTGGCGCCAGCGGTGCCAGGATAGTACTGCATATGGCCAGGATACTTGAGGCTCGCGATGCACATCGAGGGATTGCTACCCTGTGCATTGGTGGCGGTCAGGGTGGTGCCATGTTACTCGAACGCGAGACTAAAACGACCAGTCCTTCTGCTCCGACGAGAAAGAAGACTGCATCAACCACAAAAAAGCGTGCAACAAAGAAAAAAGCGGTTACTAAAGCAACTACAAAAAGGAGTGTCGAATAAATGGGCGATGCAATCACAGACTGGTTTACTCACACTGACGACCTTGGCATTTTATGGTTAACGCTTAATCAGAAAGATACGGACACTAATGTATTGTCCAGCGCCGTGCTGGATCAGCTTAACCTTTTGCTCGATCAAATAGTAAAAGACACACCCGAGGCGGTTATTATCTGTTCGGGAAAATCGTCCGGTTTTATCGCCGGTGCCGATGTGAAGGAGTTCCTCACAGTAACTAACAAGCAGGAGGCATTGATCATGATTAAACGAGGGCAGAATGTGTTCAGTCGTATTGAATCACTGCCCTGCCCGACCGTTGCCATGATCGAAGGTTTTTGCATGGGCGGAGGTACCGAGCTCGCGCTCGCCTGCGATTACCGGATTGCACTGGATTCTGCTTCAACAAAAATTGGGCTTCCAGAAGTAAAACTGGGGATACATCCGGCATTTGGAGGCCTGGTAAGGTCAACCGAAATCATCAATCCAATACAGTCTCTTGAGTTAATGCTGTCAGGACGCTCATTGGCAGTAAAACCAGCTAAAGCAATGGGATTGATTGACCAGATTCAGCCACAACGCCAGATCAGGCGAGCTGCACAGCAAATGGCATTAAAAAAACCAGCACAACAGGCCATGCCATTAGTTGGGAAATTACTCTCGCTTCCCGGCGTCCGTACGCTGTTATCGGCGTATATGAAAAAACAGGTTGCCCAAAAGGCACCCAAACAGCACTACCCTGCGCCTTACGCGTTGCTCGATGTCTGGTCTCAGTACTATGGCAACCGCAAACGTTTGATGGAAGAAGAGGCCAATTCAGTCGCACGTTTAATACAGGGCGATACCGTACGCAATCTAATCCGTGTATTTTTCCTGCAAACGCAACTAAAGTCCCAGGGGAGTAAGGAAACATTTACACCCCAACATGTACATGTCATCGGAGCTGGTGTGATGGGGGGTGATATCGCTAGCTGGTGCGCCCTGCGCGGGTTTACTGTCACGTTACAGGATAGAGAACCCCGGTACCTATCGAATGCTATGGCGAACGCTAATAAGCTTTTTTCACGAAAAATTAGAACAAAGCACGAGCGTAACGCGGCACTGGACCGATTAATTCCGGATTGCAAAGGCTATGGCGTCGAGAAAGCCGATGTTGTTATCGAGGCAATTTTTGAAAACAAGGAAGCCAAGCAAGAGATTTATCGAGATATTGAACCGCGAATGAAGCCGGATGCAATTCTAGCAACAAACACATCGAGTATTACACTGGAGGATCTTTCAACAGCATTGAACCAACCGGAACGACTGGTAGGAATCCACTTCTTTAATCCGGTTGCTATGATGCCACTGGTAGAGATAGTAAAGACCAGGCAGTCATCAAAAGTAGTGATCGATAAAGCACTTGCTTTTACCCTGCATATTGGAAAACTACCTTTAGTCGTAAAGAGTTCTCCGGGTTTCCTGGTGAATCGCATCCTGATGCCATATCTGGTCGAAGCTATCTTCCTCTTCGACGAAGGCATCGCTCCAGAGGCTATCGATGAAGCCGCGCTTAATTTTGGTATGCCCATGGGGCCGGTCGAATTAGCAGACACGGTAGGGCTGGATATCTGTCACTCTGTTGCCGAAAATCTGTCGCAGGCTTATGACATTAGCGTTCCCGCTGGTCTGGAAAAGTTTGTCAAAGCAAATAAGCTGGGTAAAAAAACGGGCAGCGGCTTTTATCAATATACGAAAGGCAAGGCCGCCAAGAATCGAGATGCTGATCTAGGTGATCAGAAGATGATTCAGAATCGTTTACTGTTTCGACTATTGAATGAAGCTGCGATTTGTCTCGACGAGAAAATTGTCGATAACAGCGACTTACTAGATGCGGGGATTATATTTGGCACGGGCTTCGCGCCTTTCAGAGGAGGGCCGCTAAATCATAGCCGACAGCAGGGCGTTGATGCATTAATCAACACGATGGAAGAATATGGCAAAAAATACGGCGAGCGTTTTAGCCCTGCCAAAGGATGGGCGCTGGTAAAAGAATAGATTATTGCAGTTTAAACAGGCGATTAGTATTGTTGAAGGTAGTTTCTGCCAGATCTTCGATCTTTTCGCCGCGTATTTCCGCCAGTTTTTCTGCGACATAGCGAACCCTGCCAGGATGATTCTGCTTACCACGAAATGGCACCGGGGATAACCATGGCGAATCGGTTTCGATGAGCAGTCGGTTGGCGGGTATCTGTTTCGCCATTGTGCGTACGTTTTCAGCCTGATTGAAGGTCACAATGCCCGATATAGAAATATAAAAATTCATTTCTATCAATTGTTCCGCCATTGACCAGTCCTCGGTAAAGCAATGCATTACCCCCCCTACTTTGTCAGCATTGTGTTCACGGAGTATGTCCAGGGTATCCTGCCTGGCATTTCGAGTGTGGATAATCAGAGGTAAATCACATTGTTTTGCGGCTTCGATATGAGTCTCAAAACGTTGCCGTTGCCATTCCATGTCATCGTTAGCGTTTATATAATCGAGCCCGGTTTCACCGATGGCGACTACTTTCTCATTTTTTGCCAGCTCGACTAATTGTCCGACATCCGGATCCTTAACATTTGCATAGCCCGGATGAACACCGACGGAACAATAAATATTCGGATGGGACTGGACTCTTTCATACATCGAAGCAAAAGATTCGAGATTGACACCGATACAAATCATACGGGTGACCTGCTCGGCACTGATTTCGGCGAGTAACTGGGAAAAGCTATTGTTGTGTTCACCCAGATCGATTCGGTCCAGGTGACAGTGGGAATCAAAAAACATTGCGGTAAGCGATGGCCTACATGGTATGGGTTGGACGATCAGCCTGTAATGCGCCTGCGAGATAGCCTTCAATCGTGTTGCGCGTTTTACCATTGTCCTGCGAACTGAACTGAACGCCAATCCCCGCGGCTTTATTGCTTTGCGCTCCCTGAGGCGTTACCCAGATAATTTTACCTGCGACCGGCAGACGTTCTTTATCTTCCATCAAGCTAAGCAGCATGAAGACTTCGTCGCCAAGCGAGTATTTTTTGTTAGTGGGTATGAATAAACCACCATTTTTTACATAGGGCATATACGCGGCGTAGAGCGCGCTTTTATCTTTGATATTGAGAGATAATATGCCCTGACTTGGTGCTGCCATTATTCGAGACTCCCGGTAATTAGCGATTCGAGATGATAATCTGTTTAACTGATATTAGCACGTCTTCAAGCTGAAGTTGAAGATCAAGATTATTATCCTCAATCATTAGTTGACGCTCTGCCTGTGTTAATAGCCCTGTCATGGCCTGTGCCGCAACTTTGTTGCCGGGGGTAGTATTGGCATTAACTCCGTCCAGCAGGCCGGAAAACTGAAAACAATACGCCTTGATGACCATCGATACCAGTCGTCTGGTTAGTGCTATGTCCGTTGATTTTAATAATTGAACCAGGTTTGTAACATCGATCTGGTTTTGCAGGTATTGAGCGAATAGCTGTTTGAATTGACCCACCTGATCGACAAAATTAATTTCCTGAAGTTGAAGCGCGAGGACGGGGTCGCCCTCAGCTAGTTCAAGGTACCGGCCGGATTCGTCGCTTTGCATCCCCTGCTTTTGTAACCAGTCTAACGCTTCTACCTGAGCAGGGAAATTAATATCCCATTGCTGGCAACGGCTACGTATGGTGACAGGTATTCTGCCGCTATGATGGGTTACCAGCAATACTAATACATGGGCTGCAGGCTCTTCGATCGTTTTTAACAGACTATTGGCACCGGCTATACTCATTTTCTCAGCCGGATAAATCACCACTATTTTTAAATTGTCGTAGTTACGAGTTAAGTGAACTTCATGTATTAACTCACGTATCTGCTCTATCTTTATGTTTTTATTTACTTTTTTATTTTTTTCGTCGTACTCTAAACCTACCAGCTTAAAGTCAGGGTATGTATTTGCCAGCATCAGCTGACAACTCGAACACTCTCCACAGGGTCGGCTATTTTCGTCATGCCGACAAAGTAATAGCATTGATAAGTACCAGATAAATCCGGTGTTATCTTCCTCGCCAGGCAAAGAAAGCAATATTGCATGGGGTAATCTTTTACGTTGATGGAGGCTTTTTAATTGCTCTAAAAAAGGCTTTTGCCAGGGTAAGAAAACTGGTTTGACAGATACTACAGAATCGTTTTTCGTATTAACCGGCATAACTTGTTTCTAGAGAAAGGCTGAATTGCTGGTTAATGGCCTTAATAATTTCCTTACTGACTAACTCAATGCTTTGATTCGCATCAATCAGTCGATACTGAGAAGGGTTTTTGAGAGCTATTTGACG
>Ga0224506_10001947_pt1 | contig 14485 bp, 13 predicted proteins | sample SF_Jan12_sed_USG_2_FD_169108 | JGI IMG/M metagenome (GOLD analysis project Ga0224506, IMG submission 169108) | Sediment microbial communities from San Francisco Bay, California, United States - SF_Jan12_sed_USGS_8_1 | ecosystem: Environmental > Aquatic > Marine > Sediment | place: USA... | reverse complement strand
ATAAAAAGCGTTCGAATAAATGTATTCGGTCGAACTGAACAGTATGAATATGTATAATTGCTCCAAAAAACATTGAAACATGGAGAAAAAACTGAAGCAAATCAAATTACCACAGCTCTTCATTGAGCACTTTTATGTGGGAGTAGCTATTACTCTTTTTTACCTTTTGCTAGCCGAGCAAATCATTAAGATGGGATATCCCGGATTTTTAGTTCTACTGATAGCGGAAATGGTTATTCTGGCCCCACTAGTCGGATTACATTTTTCAATTAAAGCACGAATGAAAGAAATAAAAATCAAAAACCTGATCAACTACACAGAGAAAATTTCCTTGAAACGTTTTCTGTTTTGGACATTTATAGGAATAGCTGGATGCATACTTATTTATGTACCTCTATACCCAGTTGGTCAGTTTTTAAGAGCCAATGTTTTTGGCTGGCTACCTGAATGGTATTTTAATCCTTCTTATGGTACTGATAACATGCGGTTGTTAGCTAATGTATTCCTTATGGGTATATTCATTGATGGGATCGTTGGGCCAGTATGCGAAGAATTCTTCTTTCGAGGTTACCTACTTCCTAGGATGACCTGGCTAAAGAATTGGGCTCCAGTAATAAACGGCACCTTATTTGGGGTTTATCATTTTTGGCAACCGCATAACATACTAGGAACTATGGCAGTAGGAATCATCATCAGCTATATTGTGTGGAAAAACAAAAATGTTTACCTCGGAATTGCCATTCATTGCGCAATAAACCTTTTAGGCGCACTTGGCGGATATATGGCCGTTTTAGAAGGAGTAATTATTGGAAGATAAATAGGGTTCACATTTTATAAAAGCTCATAACATACACTGCTAAAATGAATATGCGAACTGAGCTATCTGAAAAGTCAATGCAAACTAGAAATTTCAGAACATCTAGCCAATGGTGAGCATACTCATTTTAGTTGACCGTAAGGACAAAATGACTCGCTATCGTATAAAAACGAATCATACCGTAGCGTTACCCACCATGTCTTTAGAGTGATATTTCAAGTTAAATTCACAAAGTTAGCTTTAATTAGTTTACATTTAAAGAAACTTTTTATATGTTTGTGACGTATACATAAATGTAAACTTAATGATTCATAGATTTGAAGTCGAATTGCTAGAGCAAGCATTTGAATTCTTAAAAAGCCTAAATGCAAAACATCGAAATAAAATATTGCAAAATATGGATCGGTCTAAATTTCATACTGACCCAAAATTATTTAAGAAGCTGGAAGGTGAAATTTGGGAATTCAGAACTTTATATTCAGGCTTTCAATACAGACTTCTGGCTTTCTGGGATAAGACAGATAAAACGGAGACAATAGTATTTGCAACTCATGGGATGGTTAAGAAAACGAGCAAAGTTGATAAAAAAGAAATTGACAAAGCAGAACGTATAAGACAGCAATATTTAAAAGATAAGTAACTATGAAACGATATACCCTTGAACAAACAAAGAACGAATTAATTGGGCTAACTGGCACGCTAGAACGTGATCAATATGAATTCGAGTTGAAACTTGAAATTATTGGTGACATGATACAAATGGCAAGAAAAGAACGAAACCTAACACAAGAACAACTTGGACAACTTATTGGCGTGAAGAAGGCTCAAATTTCTAGACTTGAGAATAACACTGGAAATGTAACTATAGAAACAATATTGAAGGTATTCAACGCATTGGAAGCCAAGGTGAATTTTAATATCAAAATGCTAAACCAACGAGTCAACATAGCATAACGGTGGGTAACATTCGGTATATGAACATAGCGTCTTGCTTGGGTGCATTTCAGTTTGTACATTTACTCTCAACGTGCGGTTTCATTTGCTACGGGTGGAATACGCAACGTTTTTTAACGTAGCGTTAGGTTTCATACTGCGTGTCTAAAATTTAAGATATTACTCTAGGATCAAAGTTGATTCAACAGTTATTTCTCTTATTCTTTGCTCCAAGATAGAAAAGGCCTTTGTATTTTCAAATAAGTATATAACGCTGAAACTTCCTGTTTCATTCAAATCTTCACAATTATAAGGGAATATGGAGTCGGTTTTCACACCATTATAAAGGTTGTCTTTTAGTTTTGCCATGAGTTCAGTAAAAGAGCAGGGAGGTATTTTAACCTTCATAGATTTCCATAAGGGTATGGATCCTGTTGCATTCTTTATATTATCTACTATCAGGTTTACATAAGAAGAACCATTAAAACGGGCATTGTTTTCAATCGGAAAAATTCCAGTATCTGTTACTATATAGTCAATTCCAACAACGCCAATATAGCCGGTGCTAACCATTCTTGATAAAATTTTACGCGAAGTTTTATATATATAAGCTAGAGATTGCTCAGAAAGCTGTATGTTATTTGAGTTGCCTGCATGTACCATTTCGTCAATACAAATCTGTTCGTTTGTACCGATGTGATGAATAGACTTATCTCTGCTTATTATCCATTGATCATTAGGAGACGAGTATACATTTAAAAATGGTTCAATAAGTAATGTTTTTTCACCACTGCATAATATACTCTGATATATTTCGGCTATATCATGACCCGTTGTTTTGTAAAGCGATGTACCTAATTCCCCTATAGTACCTCGTATGATAACACCTCTATGGTTGTATAAAAGTTTTTTGACGATATTCGCCATTGAGCTATAATTTTTACTGTTTTGGGCTTGAATATTAAATAAGACACCATTAACAACAGGAATATCTAGTTGGGTACAAATATTTTTAAACGATGCCTTGTCATTATATTTCAGCGTTTCAGCTTCAGAAGCTCCAAATAGCTCAGCTCCAATAACTTTTGCCGCTTCCTTTTCAATATTACTTGAAAACCAAGGAACATATACGGGACTTCTATTAGTTTCCCGAATTATTTCAATAACTGGTTCGGGATTTATTATTATAAGTTCAGAAAGGCTTAATCCTTTCATACCGGCACCATAGTCAATCACTAGGTCTGAGCCTAGTCCAAGTGACCTTATCCAATTATGGTAATCTTGATCTAATCGGCTTCTTAAAAGCACCAAATCGTTTGAGCAAGCTACAGCTAAAGCCCTATCAGTACGTGAAACAATGGATGAATCTCTACGAGGAAATTGCGAAAAATTATCAGCAGCATAAATTATTAATTCATTATGACTATCTGAAATATACTCTCTAAACATTTTAAATACTAGATATTTAAGTTAACCTAGTAAAGACATCTAGAAATAGTTATTTATTTAGACTTAACCTTTCATTTGAAGCCGATATTTCGGGATGCAAATGTAATTTAAAAGTTGATATAAATTCATGATTTAGTATTTTTGCTTTTTTTTACTAAACATTTATGGTCAAGGCACGAAAACCTAACAATTTATAAAAATTGTGCGGCAAATTTGGTCTTGCAACGCTATCTCAATTTGTTATCTTTGGTAATATAATTAAGCGTAGTAGCAGTTAATTCCGCACTATTCTAATAATAACGTTAGGTGTTATATAAAATGGTAAAATCGAAAAACTGCTTAAATCTTATTCTTTTATTAACCACCTTGGTTATAATATCAGGTTGTCATAGTGGTTACGAAGAAAAAGATGGTCAGGTTTACCACAAATGGATACATGGTGGAAACTGGACGAAGGAATACTCCTTAATGGAAAAGGCAGATGCAGAAACATTTAGAACAATCAAACATGACTTAAATATTGACCTTGGGAAAGACAAAAATTACGTGTTTAAGGATGCTTCAATTTTAGAGAATGCAGATCCTAACTCATTTGAACAAGTTGCGGAATACTATTGGAAAGATAAGAATTATGTTTTTCTACTACAGTTTGGCGAAACCAATTGTATTATAAAAAATGCTGAGCCAAAATCATTTAAAATTATTAGTGAATATTTGTGGTCAAGAGACAATGAACATGTATTCTATAAATTTGATTTATTGGATAATGTCAAAGCAAAAGATTTTCAGGCAATTAATGAAGACTGGGGGAAAACTAAATTACATTACTATTATCATAATTTAAGGATTGATTCATTAGATTATGAAACAGCTGAAATAGTTAACACATATTTTATGGACGAATCACCAAAACAATCCAACTATATAAAAGACAAGGATAACGTCTTCTTTCAAAACCTACTTGTGAAAGATGCAAATCCAAAAACTTTTGTTGCAGATGGAGTTGGAACATTTGGACATGACGATAAATACATGTTCGATTGGGAGAAAAATGAAGGGATAATAACTGAACAATACAGAAAAACATACATAGATAAAAAATAACAACACCTAACATCCGTAATGGTTACGCAACCCTGAAAGTTGATATTTTGGAAAGAAAGGCTTTAAAAAATAATCTTAAGCTCAAAACATGTAGGTTATTGAGCAGGCAAACGCATTTAAAAATTCTTGTGTTATTTCTACAGCAATGAACCAATTATTTTGGTTCATTGCTGTAGAAATCTTAACCATATTGTAAATACATGTCATATTGGTTAGGATTCCTCCTCGTTTTTATTGGCTATTGCCAATAAAACATACGGAATGACTTACTGGAAGGTTAAATGCGTTTGCACTGGGTTATGGAGTGGGAATTCCGAATTTTAAGAAAATAGGGGTTGTGCAACAGGCAAATAGTCTATTAACTACCAAATTTAACCGAATTGTTAGCGGTTAAAAACTTTCTAAACCGCTCATCATGAATTGATAACTTCCACAAAAATATGGTGTCTTTAGTACATGAGGTTGCTAAAGATTCACTACAAAATAACAACGTTTGTAATTATTATATTTACAATAATTTCTATCGGATTTTGGTTAACAATCGTTTGCCAATGGAGTAAAACCAATATGTGTAAAGTAAAACAATTCATAGATTCTAAAAATCTAATTATTGCCAATAGTAAACAACACCAATAACTATTGTAAACTTTACGACCACAAAAGGGTAAAAAAAATTATATTGCCATTCTAAAATTTAATACCCCTAGTTAACTTTTTATGCAACAACCCTCCCTATTATTTGAACACCATCCAATATATATGGTCGTTTGCCTTATTGTGGCAGGGTTGTATACTTTTTTGCTTTACAGAAAGCCACAGCAATGGAATAAAAACCAACTATACCTCCTTGCAGGGTTTCGTTTTTGTCTGGTATTTCTATTATCAATGCTGTTAGTTGTCCCTATTTTAAAACAATTACAAAATTATTTCGAAAAGCCTATTGTTGTTATTGTCCTGGACAACTCTACTTCTATTGCTTCTGTTCTGGATAGCACAAAACTTGCTCTTATTTCCTCTAAAACTGAAGAAATGAGAGGCAATCTCATCCGTTCCAATTACAAGGTTGAGGTAAGGGATTTAGAAAACATTAATATTTCAACCGAAGATATAGTTTTCAACAAGCAAGCAACTAATCTCCATAAAACTCTAAAAAAAATTGAAAATGACTACGAAAACAGAAATCTAGCTGAAGTGATATTATTAACTGATGGGATTTACAATAGTGGGGTTTCACCTGATTATATGCACTATAATTTTAAGCTGAATACCGTAGGTGTGGGTGACACCATTCCTAAAAAGGATCTATTAATTAAGGAATTAAAATATAATAAGATATCGTATCAAGGGAATCAGTTTCCGCTTGTTGCAAAAATCGAAAACAGAGGGTTTATAAATGAATCCATAGTTATTTCAGTGTATAATAATGGAAGTTTACTTGATCAAAAAAAACTTGTGCCTAAACTGAATGAAAGCGTTGAAACGGTAGAATTTTTGTTGGAAGCAAAATCTAAGGGCTTACAACGATACAGTGTTGTTATTTCTAGCAAACCGAATGAGTTTAATGTACAAAACAATATTACTCAAGCTTATATTGAGGTAATAGAAGGTAAAGAACGAATATTGATGATCGCTGCCTCTCCAAACCCTGATATTAAAGCGATAAGAAGTGCTATTGAAACCAATAGTAATTATGAGTTTCAGGTATTTATCCCAGGGATTAATAAAGAGCCTGATGGGAAATTTGATTTAATAATATTTCATCAATTTCCAGATAAAAGAAATATCCTTACTTCGTGGTTTGAAAAATACAAAAATGAAAATATTCCATATTGGATTATCACTTCCTCGAACAGCAACTTTAAAACCCTCAATGAAAAAATTTCCTTTGCCCAAGTTGAAATATTAGGAAGAGAAACAGACGACATTACTTCTAGTTTCAATGAAGGGTTTTCATTGTTTTCAATTTCGGATGATTTAAAAGATTTATTAAGAAATGTACCTCCACTTCAAGTTCCTTTTAGTAGGGTAAATTCTAACGTTCAAGTATTTCTTTATCAAAAATTGGGATCGGTTACCACCAGAAACCCTTTATTACTCATTTCTGAGATTGATAATAATAAAAGCGCACTGATGCTTGCTGATGGTGTTTGGAAATGGAAGCTGTATGAATATGCCAAATATGAAAGGCATACCGCTTTTAATGAACTAATACTAAAGATGGTACAATACCTAAGTACTAGACAGGACAAGCGCAAATTTAAATTCCATACGGTAAATCGTGAAATCACAACATCTGAAAGCATTCAATTTGAATCCGAAATTTACAACGACTTGTACGAGCCAATTTATGACAAGAGTGTAGATATAACCATTAGCAATGAAAATGGTGTTGTTACCAACTATAATTATATTACAAGCCTTGGCAATAGTCGTTTTAATGTTTCAGGATTAGAAGAAGGAGTGTATAAATATACAGCAACTACTTTACTCAATGGGCGGAAAGAAAAAGTGTCGGGAGAATTTTTAGTGAAACAAAAAAATATTGAAAGCATAAGCCTCACTGCTAATTTCAGATTGCTTGAAACACTAGCATTAAACTCGGGAGGGCAATTTTATAACTTTGAAAACTTTAATAGCCTCACCGATCGAATTACGAATGATAAAGCTCCTGAAATTATTCATAGTGAAGAATCATTTCAGCCTCTAATTAATTCAGAATGGGTTTTTATTCTTCTAATTCTATTAGTTTCAGCAGAGTGGTTTATAAGAAAGTATAGTGGTCATTATTAATTGTTAAACCAATGAATACAGTACGAGTAACCAAAAAATTCAGTTTTGAAATGGCTCATGCATTAGAGAGACACGATGGTAAATGTAGAAACATACATGGTCATTCTTATTTTTTGTATGTTACTATTCAAGGAAACCCTATTCATGATGATAATAGTCCCAAAAACGGAATGGTAATGGACTTTGCAGATTTAAAAGCAATAGTGAACCGTGAAATTATTACTCCTCTTGATCATTCGCTTATGCTCTACGAAAAGTCAGAATTTCTAAATAGCGCAAAAAATCTACATCAACTTCTTGTCTTAAAACCATATAACCCTACTTGTGAAAATATGATAATTGATTTTGCTTCTATTTTAGCAAAGAATTTTCCTGCCGAGATTAAACTACACAGCCTAAAACTGGAAGAAACAAAAACAAGCTATGCAGAATGGTTTGCTGATGACAATGGTTAATTGTTCTTACAAATATTCTATCTTTAAAAACTAAGATTTTCAAGTACATACACGAAACTTTTGAGTATGATCAACTCTCTAGTACGCATACTGAGGTACTTGAAGTCAGTATCTATAATACCTAACTTACAAACTATTTTTTCTTACTTTTTTCCTTAGTTTTTGATTTTCCTTTTATAGAAATGGTAAGTGAATCACTTTTGCCATCATGGCTAGCTAATAATACTTCACCTTCCTGTATATCTCCTTTTAATATTTCTTCTGCCACCAAGTCTTCCAAGTATTTTTGTATAGCTCTATTTAGTGGTCTAGCTCCATATTGAGGGTCATACCCTTTTTCAGATAGGAAATCCTTTGCTTTAGCATTAAGTTCAACATTATACCCTAAAGTGTTAATACGCTTAAATAATTTCGAAAGAGTAATGTCAATAATTTTGTGAATATGTTTTCTTTCAAGTGAATTGAAAACAATTACATCATCCAATCTGTTAAGGAATTCAGGGCTAAACACTTTTTTCAGTGCATTCTGAATAGTAGATTTCATTATTTCACTCTCATTATCCTGCTTCGCTTTTGTGGCAAAACCTATTCCTGCACCAAAGTCTTTCAAATCTCGAACACCAATATTTGATGTCATGATAATAATAGAATTTCTGAAATCAACCCTTCTTCCCAATCCATCAGTTAAAATACCATCATCCAAAACCTGTAATAGTATATTGAATACATCAGGATGAGCTTTTTCTATCTCATCTAGCAATACTACACTGTAAGGTTTCCTTCTCACCTTCTCAGTAAGTTGACCACCTTCTTCATATCCTACATATCCAGGAGGCGCTCCAACAAGTCTAGAGACTGAGAATTTCTCCATGTATTCACTCATATCAATACGTATGAGGCTATCTTCCTTATCAAATAAATAAGTTGAAAGTACTTTAGCAAGTTCTGTTTTACCCACTCCTGTAGGGCCTAAAAATATAAATGACCCTATCGGTTTTTTAGGGTCTTTTAACCCAACACGAGTTCGTTGAATAGCTTTAGTAAGTTGAACTATGGCCTCTTCTTGACCTATTACTTTTCCTTTCAACTCTTCTTTCATTCCCAACAATTTGTTACTCTCTTTTTGAGCAATACGATTGGTAGGTATTCCTGTCATCATACCAATTACATCAGCAATATGATCTTCAGTCACTTTATATCTTTGGCTACTTGCTTCTTCTTCCCATTTTTCTTTTGCTATTTCTAGCTCTTCGATAAGTTTTTTTTCTTTATCTCGAAGCTGGGCAGCCTCCTCATATTTTTGTGATTTAACTACACGGTTTTTTTCCGTTTTAATATTTTCAATTGCTTCTTCGAGCTTAATAATATTCTCAGGAACATGAATGTTTTTAATATGAACTCGAGCACCAGCTTCATCTAAAATATCGATTGCTTTGTCAGGTAAATGTCTATCACTAATGTACCTATCTGATAATTTCACACAAGCCTCAATTGCCTCAGGTGTGTAATTTACATGATGATGATCTTCATATTTTTCCTTGATGTTTTCTAAAATCTGAATAGTTTCTTCAGGAGTAGTTGCATCTACTAACACCATTTGAAACCTCCTTGCTAATGCACCATCTTTTTCGATATATTGTCGATATTCATCTAAGGTAGTTGCCCCTATACATTGAATTTCACCTCTCGATAATGCAGGTTTAAACATGTTGGAAGCATCTAGCGATCCAGAAGCACCACCAGCACCCACGATAGTATGTAACTCATCAATAAAGAGTACTACATCAGGTGATTTTTCTAACTCATTCATTACCGCTTTCATTCGTTCCTCGAACTGTCCACGGTATTTTGTTCCCGCCACTAACGAAGCTAAATCTAGTGTTACTACCCTTTTACCAAACAACACCCTAGATACTTTCTTCTGCACTATTCGTAATGCTAATCCTTCAGCAATAGCAGTTTTACCCACCCCTGGCTCACCAATCAATATTGGATTATTTTTCTTTCTTCTAGATAAAATTTGAGCTACTCGTTCTATTTCCTTGTCTCTTCCAACAATAGGATCCATTTTATCCTCTTCGGCAAGCTTAGTAAGGTCTCTTCCAAAATTATCCAATACTGGAGTTCTGGATTTTTCCGCTCCTTTTGAAGGCTTATCTTTTCCTGATCCGCCTGATGGCGCACCAAATATTCTAGAACTATCATCATCTGGGTCATCAGTATCAGATGAAGCAATTGGGTTTTCAGTTTGATATTCCAACAATTCCTTTACCACATCATAGCTTACATCAAATTTATCAAGTATCTGTGTAGCAATATTATCTTCGTCTCTTAGGATTGAAAGCAAAAGATGTTCGGTTCCAATTAATTGACTTTTAAAAATTTTAGCTTCAAGGTAAGTGATTTTCAATACCTTTTCCGATTGACGAGTAAGTGGAATGTTCGCTAAGTTTTTAACATTATGATTTGCTGTACCTTTAGATGCACTCTCAATTGTACCTCTAAGTTCCTCAAGTGAAAGACCCAGTTTCTTCATTAAGCTCACGGCCACACCTTCACCTTCACGAATAATACCTAGCAGTAAATGCTCAGTGCCAATGTAGTCATGACCCAGTCTAAGAGCTTCTTCCCTACTCAACGAAATTACTTCCTTAACTCTATTTGAAAATTTTGCTTCCATATTTTGATACTTAAAAGCGTTCTTATTATTAAATGTAAAACTTAATAAATTAAATAACTATCGAGTTATGTATTTTTTATTTAACGCTATAGTTATTTTAAATGTTCAAGAAATCACTGTTGATTTTTTTATTATATTATGAGCATTAGGCCCTTCACAAAAAAGTAAATCTACAATGCTCATGTTAGGAACAAATTCATTGCCAAACAACTGAATGTAGGGTTGGGAAGAATAATGTTTATTATTTAGATAGGATTTTTTAGGATGAATAACCGAACGTAGATCAATAATACCTTTTTCTGGCACGTGAGAATAGCTTTCTGAAAAACCGATCACAATTTCCATCTGTAAAAATTTAAGACATAATGTCAGTATTTTTTTGTTTAACAAAAACAATGTCTTTATCTGTTCATTAAAAATTTGCAAAAAGTAATCGGCATAATATTCAAAATAAGGAGCTTTGCCATAGGCAGATTGCATTGCCCGCCAATGGTTGTTAATCCAATTTTGACTATAATCAATTTGAATATCTTGAATATTGGTCTTTTTATTTCCTCCTACAACTGGTATTGAAAGTGAACTTACTCCGTTAGCAGTAACAATAGTAGTTCGATTTCTGAACGACTGTTTAACGTAATTTTCATTTGCCTCGATAATTACCTTGTCAGCCTGTTGAAGACAGCAAAAATATTCTAAAGTGGGTAAGTATTGTATGTCGATTAAAATAGCAGACATTTCTACAATATATCATCTATTTTCCCCAACCCTTCCCTTATAAGTTCAGGGCTATTGCCTGAACAGTCAACTACTGTTGACGGAATATTCCCCCCAAAACCTCCGTCAATTACGAGATCTACTAAATGCTCATATTCATCAAAAATTTGCTCAGGATCTGTAGTATATTCTATAATTTCATCATCATCCTTAATAGAAGTAGTTATTATAGGGTTACCCAATTGTTCAACTATCATTCTTGGAATGTTATTATCAGGAATACGTATTCCAACGGTTTTCTTATTTACATCCAGTATTTTAGGAACTTTACTAGTTGACTCTAAAATAAAAGTAAAAGGTCCAGGTAATGCCCTTTTCATGATTTTAAATGTTGGTGTATCCAGATGTTTTACATACTGAGAAATATCACTCATGTTATGACAGATAAAAGAAAGGTTTAAACTTTTGGGTTTTATTTCTTTTATGCGACAAAGCTTATCTATTGCTTTCCTATTAAACAAATCACACCCAATACCATAAATAGTATCGGTAGGATAGATAATTACGCCTCCTTTTTTAAGTACGGCTACTGTTTGGTTGATTTTTCTGATATCAGGATTATCTGAATATAGTTTAATGAGCTTTGCTGCCATACTAAAAATTTAATGGCAATTTAAGCCATTCTCAGTTATGTATAAAACAAATTACTATTTTTGCCCTTGTACTATTAAAAAATAGCAATGATTAGAAAATATCTATCTACTATAGTATTACTCCTTTTTGGTATATTGATTTCATCTTTTTCATTTTATGGGTATCAGGTAGTCAAAGCACCCAATATTTTAGTTGATATGCCCGATAGGGAAATTATTATTCCAACAAACGCTACTTTTCATGACATCCAAAATCAATTTATTAAGGAGGAGGTTGTTAATAATATTGTGGCTTTTAGTTTTTTGGCAAAAATTATGAACTACGATAAAAAAGTAGTGCCTGGAAGATACCTCCTGAAGAAAAACATGAATAATATTGATGCCATACGTTTGTTACGTTCTGGGAATCAAATACCTGTAAATATTACGTTCAATAACATTCGTTTAAAAGAAGATATTGGTGAAAAAATTACTTCAAAAACAGGAGTTACTGTTGAAGACTTTAATGTAGCACTTGATGAATTTGTAAGTGAAAACGAAGCTGGTTTTACTGATCAAAATGTTATTGCAATGTTCATCCCTAACACCTATCAGGTGTATTATACTATTTCGGCTAAAGCACTGGTTAACAGAATGCATCAGGAATACAATGCTTTTTGGAATAATGAGAGGCTAGCTAAAGCTGAAGCATTAGGCATGACTCCAATGGAAGTATCAATTTTGGCTTCAATAGTTCAGGCAGAGAGTATAAAAAGTGAAGAAAGCCCTATAATTGCTGGATTATATATAAATAGACTAAAAAGAGGTATAGCATTGAGTGCGGACCCTACTTTAGTGTTTGCTTCGGGGGATTTTACTTTAAAACGAGTGCTAAATATTCATAAAGAAATAGATTCGCCCTATAACACCTATAAATATCGTGGTTTACCACCTGGGCCTATTAATATGCCCTTTATCAGCTCTATAGATGCTGTGTTGAACTACAATAAGCACAATTATTTATACATGTGTGCCAAAGAGGATTTTTCTGGTTATCATAATTTTGCCAGCACATTAAAGGTTCATAATATTAATGCCAGTAAATATCAAAGAGCATTATCAATAGAAATGAGAAAGGCCAGACAAAACGGGAATTAGAATGTTTACAGCAGAAACTCAAATACGTGTACGATACGGAGAAACTGACCAAATGGGAGTGGTTTATTATGGTAATTATGCCTCATACTACGAAGTAGCACGTGTTGAATGTATGCGAGCGTTAGGCCTATCCTATAGTGAGCTGGAAGAGCAAGGGTTTATGTTGCCAGTGCTAGAAAATCATTCTAAATATTTAGGTCCCGCTAAATATGATGAGTTATTGACTATTAAAGTCAGTATTCGTGAAAACCCAAAAGTTCGTATCACTTTTTATTGTGATATCTTTAACGAAAAAAATGAACTTATTAACAAGGGAAAAACTATATTGGTCTTTGTAGATAAAGACACTAGAAAACCTTGTAAAATTCCGCCTCAAATGGAGGAATTGTTAAGCAACTATTTTGATGAGTAACAAGATTCTATCATATCTAAAAAGTACATCAATTTATGCTAATAGCATCAGCCTGTTAAAAAACATAAAATTTTATAGTGGTGAGATTTCTTTATATAGTGTGCTACGAATATTTGCTAAGAAAATTTGGAGTGATCAAATCTTAGATCGTGCCAACGGAGTTGCCTTTAGTTTTACGGTAGCTATTTTTCCTGCTATTATTTTCTTGTTCACACTTACTGCTTATATCAATAATTTTATTCCAGAAGTGAATCAGGAAAGTATTATGGGGTTTTTCCAAGGAATTATGCCTGAAAGTATGTTTACTGTTGTTTCTTCTACAATAGAAGATATTATTGGTAACACTAGAGGTGGATTATTAACTTTTGGTGCTTTGTTGTCTCTTTTCCTTGCAACTAATGGTATGATGTCCCTAATAAATGCCTTTAATAGTTGCTATGCCACCTTGGACAAGCGGAGTTATTTCAAAACTAGACTTATAGCTACAGCACTAACCATTATGTTAGCGTTTGTGCTTTTTTTAGCTATAATATTGCTGGTATTAGGGCAATTTGCACTCGACTTTATTCACGAATTTCAGTTGGTTAATACCTCTGGGTTAGAATTTTATTTAATTATCATCATCCGTTTTTTAGTTTTATTTATTGTGTTTTTTATTGCTATATCCTCGATGTATTATTTCGGGCCTGCAGTACACTACAATTGGCGATTTTTTTCTATAGGAGCAATTTTATCTACCTTGTTCTGTTTATTTATTTCGTATGGTTTTTCTTACTACATCGCCAATTTCGGAACATATAACAAGCTATACGGTTCCATTGGAGCCTTACTAGGTTTAATGATCTGGCAATATCTTCTTTCAACAGTACTTTTAGTAGGTTATGAGGTGAATGCAAGCATTCACCAAGCTCACCGTAGTATGGGAGATGAAGAATATTAGCGAAAAAATAATAACAGGCTATTGTAATAAAAAAAAATCTCCTACATTTGCATTCCAATTCGGCAAAAGCTGTTGAATTAAACACAGAGGAGTGGCAGAGTGGTCGAATGCGGCAGTCTTGAAAACTGTTGTACCGCGAGGTACCGGGGGTTCGAATCCCTCCTCCTCTGCATAAATAAAGCCCTTAGAGCAATCTAAGGGCTTTTTTATGGTCTAAACATTAACTTTCTGAAGTTATTTATTTCACATAAAGAATTCCTGCGTAAAAACATTGGTAAACCAGACAGTATGATTACATACTATCCCAAAATAATAGATAGATTTTGGCAAACAATAATTACCAGAATAATAATATATTTCTCATTATGAGAAATATAAATAAGCAAATTATTGTTATTATA
>Ga0224506_10001946_pt1 | contig 14485 bp, 7 predicted proteins | sample SF_Jan12_sed_USG_2_FD_169108 | JGI IMG/M metagenome (GOLD analysis project Ga0224506, IMG submission 169108) | Sediment microbial communities from San Francisco Bay, California, United States - SF_Jan12_sed_USGS_8_1 | ecosystem: Environmental > Aquatic > Marine > Sediment | place: USA... | reverse complement strand
ATAAAGACCAGATATTTGGTGCTTTGAGTATCTGTGCTGTCGAACAGGATGCTTTTGATAGCGATGAAATTAAGCTACTTCAAGAATTGTCAGATGACCTTGCTTTTGGGATCACCACACTTCGCTCTCATCAGGAACGCCATCATTTAAACAGGCAGTTGCAGCAGGCACAAAAAATGGAGGCAGTAGGGCAGCTTACAGGGGGTATTGCGCATGACTTCAACAATATTCTGTCGTCTATCCTGGGATTTACCAATCTTGCATTGCAACGTTTTGTCGGAGATGATCAACCAAAGCTGCAGAAGTATTTGACGGAGGTCGTTCGTGCAGGTGAAAGGGCTCGAGATCTTGTCGCACAAATGCTGGCATTTAGCCGTACAGATACAAGAAAAGCAAGCCATATGCAGTTGTTACCCATGATAAAAGAAGTTACCAAAATGCTGCAAGTTACCTTGCCTTCGAGTATTGAATTGTCAAATAATTTCGAGGGGGGTGTCCCCGATGTATTAATGAACCAAGTGCATATGCAGCAAGTGCTCATGAATTTATGTATCAATGCACGTGATGCAATCGAAGGAAGTGGAAGTATTAATATTTCTGTTCGTCCCGTGTTTGCTGGCAATTTCGATAAAAACAATTCCACGTATAATGTTGTCCAATACCCTGTTTGTGACTCCTGTCATAATATTATTGATGAAGGTGAATATGTTGAATTATCTGTCGAGGATACAGGTTCTGGAATAAATGCTAATCAACTAAAGCAAATATTTGAACCATTTTTTACCACTAAAGATGTAGGAAAGGGTTCAGGAATGGGGTTGTCCATGGTTCACGGAATTGTTCATCAATATGGCGGTCATATTGTTGTAGATTCAGGCGAAGATGGTGGGACAAAGTTCAGGCTGCTATTTCCGGTTGAATATGGTGATACAGTTGAAGAATCAGAAAATGAAAATAAATTTGCGAAGGATGCCGATGGCTTAAATAATGCACATATTCTTGTGGTTGATGATGAAAAATCTGTTGCAATGTTTATTGGAGATTTGTTGGAGAGTCAAGGAGGGAAAGTTACAATTAAACTGAAAAGTCAGGCTGCTCTGGATCTGTTTAGTAAAGACCCAATGGCATTTGATCTGGTCATAACTGATCAAACCATGCCAGGACTTACAGGTGTCGAGCTGGCAAAAAGAATATTGCAACTACGACCAGATTTGCCCATCATTATGTGCACTGGTTATAGTGAGTATGTCAATGAGGATGTTGCCAAACAAGTGGGCATCCGTGGTTATTTAGCCAAACCAATGGATTCTAGTGAGCTGATAAACCTGGTTCAGTCATTTCTTGTATGACATGTTCTGCGAAACTGCTCATGGCCTCAGATGGTTTTTTAGCTAAAAGCCACTTGTAATACACCTATCATTAGTCTCCCCAGTCTTCATCAGTTGCTAACTCTCTCAGCTTATACACATGGTCGCCAATGGGCGATTTTTCAAAACCAAGTTGGTTATAATTCAGATCTGACTGACTGCGTAATAAATGATTAAACAGTCCATTTATCGCAGGGTTCTGCATTTTTTTCATATGAAAGAAGTTATGTCGGTTGTCGACATTTACACCTTCAGTCATATCAAAATATGTTGTATTGGGTGCAGACAGTTCCTGTCGCGACATACCCAGGCGATCCTGCTCATTCGCAAGACTGGATAGCCACAGTACCCAATCATAATAATTGACGGTAACATAGGCATTTTTACCGATACCCAGCATCCTTTCGGCAATCCACTGGGAATGGCCCGTACTATGTACATCGGCCTGATGCATAATAACATTTGTGAATAAACCGTTTAATGAACCATTTGAGGGAAATTGGGTATTTTCAAACACGTGATTGCCAAGACTGTGTACCAAAAGACTGAAATCTATTGTTTTACCATTAGCTGCTAATTTGTCGATTAAATTTGTCTTGATTAAAGTCAGTGCTTTGACGAATTTGGGCGCAGTTGCAATGGCACGTACTTTTGCTTCCTCGTAATCCTGTTTCTTTTTTTTAGCCAGCTCTTTGAAAAAGCTAAACCCCATAGCAGCCGGTCCGGGTGAGCTTTTTTCGATAATGTGTTTAATATCCAGTGGTGACAGCATATCCCGTGCGGCGCGTTTTGCATTCTGTACAAAGGTGTGCGGTTGCGATGGCCAGGAAAAGGCTATCACATTCACATCATGTATCTGTTTCAGTTTACGGCATTTTACCAGATTACTGCGCATGTCCTGGTTATTACCATGCAGAAACATTAACCAGGGACGGCCGGCACCATCTCGCCCTTCAAGAATGCTGTTAACAAGCTTTTCAAATAATTGGTGTTCCTGACCACTGCTATAGACTGTTGGCTGCCAGGTTTCCTCTGGTTCACCATCATCGAAATCATCGGTAACATCCCAGTCAAATTCATCGTCTATTTGTTGGACAAGATAATGAAATTCGGCCAGTTTGAGACCTTCATCAGATGTAGAATTACCAAAAATACGCTCATCGTTGTACTGTGACTGTACGTTACGGTTGGAAATTACGATTATCATGGTGCACTCCTTGAAATGATAAACAACTATAAATTGATGTTATTCTAATTCCTATCCTTATTCAATATACGCCTCTGTCTTGGGCAGATGTAAAAAAGCCGGCCAGATGGCCGGCAAACGCAGAGGAGTCTCACTACCCATTCAATAATGCACAGGGAAAGCAGATTACTGCGTGACCATCCATGGCCACAATCTCTTTCCCTGCATGTATAATCTAATCAAAAATTCAATTTTATACCGTAATATATTCAACAATATTAATGTGAAAAAATACCATACAGTGACACTCCAAAAAAAGCCGGCGCAAGGCCGGCTTTAAAGGGGGAGTCCCATAATGATTATTAATATCATTATGAAGTCTTGTGGCCATCCATAGCCACCATTCTGTCCTTACGCAAATAATTATATTCAACCAAGATATGCTTTACAGCGACATACTACCGCAGAATTTGTAAAATATTACCCATTACTTTCAATCATTAAAAACCGGCACAAGGCCGGCTTAGATAAGGTGTTACGGGTTTATGGGCAACTCGCATTATTTGGTACACACAAAATGCACTTTGGTTGTCCATTAATAATATCTGTTTCACAGCATTTTTGACCTGTCGGGCACTGGACGCCACCTCCGGGTGGATTGGGTTGGGGGAAATCATATGTCGTCAACATACCCAATTCCGCCTCAATCTGATTCATCGGGCTAAAGACAAAATAGTTTTTATCACCGGAGACCGGTCCACCCCAGAGAATACCGGAAAGTGTCACGTTATCACCTAACCACCTGAATACAGGTGAGCCACTGTCGCCGCTGTCTACCATTGAATGGCTGTGTGTGGCTCTACGGTTGACATAATATTGGCATAGCAGGGTGATGGTCGTGCCAGATACATTTACATCGGCGCAGGTGTTATTGACAACCCCATATGTCCAACCTGTAGTGCGTCCAATTTTATCAAGTTCGCTGCCATTGACCCATGCAGACATCTCGCCGGTAATAAATAATCTTGGACGATCGGCTCTTACGGTCAAAGTACCCGTATTCCAGATTTGACTCCGAGCGATGTTGCTACCCTTTGCTATGGAATAGTCAATGAAGGCACTGTCGCTATAACGGCACTTTCTCCCGGCAGGACAAGCGCCACCCGTAAAATAGCCTGGATCTGCAATCTCTTTGCCTACCTTGTTGCCCTCAGTCCACCAGGGATCATTGGGCTGGTGAAATACAGTTGATTCATTCCCGCCCTGCGTTGTCGTACAGTGTGAATTGGTGACAAAGCCACTCACGCCGCCACGAATCGCATTAAATCCCATTGTACATATTTTATAGCTCCATATGCCAGTATCTGACTCCACCTGAATAGCCCCTGGCATAGAACGAAATTTGTCACGCAATGACTTGTACTGCATAACCGGTGTGGTTTCCTCGATAAAAACCGCATTCAGGGGAACATTCTTATTTTTTAAAATTTTATTGATACTACTTCGGGCTGTGTGTGGCTCAAGACCTATCCTTAGACGATTGCTCTTTTCATCAAGATCAGTAAACACAACACCGGGAATACTGTGCACAGCTTTTAAGACTTGACGCCATTCACTGAGTTGTAGGATTGTGTATTTACCCTGTACTATCTTGATATTAAGCGCCTGGTCGGTAATTCTATCGACATCGGATGTCTTTCGGTCCTGTGTTTTTTGTTTTAGAACATTTTCACCATAAACACGCGTAATAGTTGATTGTATCTTATTAATCCTGGCCTCAACTTGCTCAGCCGTAAAGCGCTTGTTCGCGTCAAGCATATAAACATATAACGTCCCATTTTCAATATACATACCACCAAACTCAGGTATTTTTTTCGATACCGCAATAAGTTTTTCGTCCTGGGGAAAATCTGTCACACTAATGGCATCCTGATCGGAATCCTGTTTGCTACAGGAATACAATAAAACCATAAAAATAAACATAATTGACAAAATTTTCATGTGCTTCCTCCCCCTGTTTTCCTAACTATACGCATACCACACTAGCTATTTTTGTATATGTGATCTGTAAACAATTCACCCGTAATTTGTTAAAAAATACCGATTATTCGGAATGATAAAATACCCGTTATAATACCGGCTTCAAATAGGGGAGTCCCTGAACCTAACCCATTTTAACGGACACTTTAAATCGGTTGCAAAACCAACCATAAAGAGTGCCCACATGAGTGGAACAGGCGAATGTAAGCCATACAAAACGTACACATGCAACTGGGAATCCGGCATATCCAATTTTACCAGTGGAAAGAACAGATGGCGAAAAAAGGTGATGTTTCCTCGGGTAAACGAGGAAGACCCAGAAAAGAACAACAATCAGAAGTTGTAATACTGCGACAAGAGCTGAAGCGGGTCAAAGAGGAGAATGAAATACTATAAAAGACTGCCGCATTCCTTGCAAAGGAACTGGACTAAAATACTGCTTTATTCAGTAACATTGCAAAGAATACAAAGTCAGGCGAATGTGTGAGGTGTTTGAGGTTTCACCCAGTGGCTAATACGACGGGGTAGGTCGACCAGAAAGCGATCGTAGTCGAGAGAAGCGGCGGCTGACAGGCACGAAGATGACAGGACAAGAGCAGAAGCCCGGCAAAGTATCTTTGAATATATTGAGGTGTTTTATAACCGGTAACGTAGGCATGCCTCTCTCAACTACATGGCACCTGCCGAGTATGACGAGAAACATGCCTAAATTAAATCGTCTCTTTTATTGGGGGAAGCTCAGATAACTAAAGTAATCTGGCCCCGCGCTAAATTTAATTATTTAAATACTACCATTCTATACACTCAAGTGCACCATTCAAATTTATCCAGCATTTCTTGGGATTTCGTGTTTCAAATATAGTGATAGTTTGCATTGATTCGATCACCCCGGCAGGTAGCGGGAACTTGAAAATTTTAGATGTAGTGCCTTCAACGCGAAAGGCTTGTACAGCACCACTTCTATTAATAGAAAAGACTACAGCAGGGTCCTGGCCATCGACCTTGAGTTTATCAGCCACTGCCTTGGTGATTTCCTTGGTTGGTTGTTGGCTTGGTTCACCAGGAATTGGGGCTGGTAATAGAATTTTGTAAAAAGATATTAAAACGATAGCTGTTGCTATCGCAGTCGATGCTATTGTTAATGGGATTGTTGTACTTTTCATTGTTATTCCTCCTTGGTCTTACTTGAAAATTGGTTGTTTAGAATGAAAGGGTCAGGCGTCCAGTCACGGTGCGTTCTGGAATATAACTGGGATTGATTGGTTGAGAACGAGTAAAATTCAAATCCTGGTAAAGAAATTTCTCATTAAATAGGTTGTTAACTTCTAAGCTTACGATCCCCTGTCTTTTGAAGAGACGGTATCCCAAAGCAAGATTGACGAGGCTGAAATTTTCTTCGGTTTGGGCGAATGAAGAGGTGGTCGGTAATTCGACTTGTTGTTTTACGCGTATAATTTCGAGTTCATTGTAAAACCCGCTGGGGTGTCTGTAGCTTAACTTTAATGGTAATTTTTGGGTCTGCAAATTACGAGGCCCAAGCCCTGCTTTATTTTCAATCTCAAGTTGCTGGTATTCAGTGCTAAGAGACCAGTTTGTTGAGGCCAACCAATTTGCATATATTCGATAATGATCATCTTGGCGATCAGCAAATTCAACTGATTCCGTGTAGAATGCAGGTATATCCAGATCCCGTCGAGTGAATTCCAAACCAGTGTATATATTGCTTGTCATTTTCGCACTTATACCAATTCCTCGTTGTTTGACTATTGTGCCAGTTGTATCATCAAATAATTGGTTGAAGCCAGTAACTTGAGTTGGTTCGATTGTTTGCTGTACCAGAAGCGGCTTTTTAATTGTTTTCAGATAGGCTATTCGTAATTGCACATTCTTCGAGATATTGAATTGCAAGCCAGTCTTCGGATAGACTTCATTTTTCGAAAGTGTGCGATACTTTAAATCTTCATGACTCAATCCGAGAGTCCATGTTAGATTGTTCAGAAGATTAGTATTAGCATAAATATATGCTGACTGATGTTCGCCTTTAAAATTCGATTTTTCTTCGCATGGTACATTTATAAAGGGCTGTGGACATTTAATACCAAAAATGCCAGACCAATCATACTCTTGTATGCGATCCTCAAGCACCTCGCTGTCGCCGATCCCCATAGTTACATTTAACCATGATGACTGATGGATATACTGTAGTTCGTATTGCTTACCTTTGAGTCGATTGGTTGTGTCTATTGTGGGGGGAGCTCCCAAAAGTTGTAGTTGGGCATCATTATCACCTTTGATATATGAGAAAAGGAGATTTGAGTTGACAGTAGTTTGATAACGCGCTCCTATTCTTTCAGTGTCTAGATGAACTTTACGCCGATCGGTTGTTGAAAAATCCGTAGGGTCAAAGTTCATGCTGATATCGCCATGTTCTTTTTTGTGATGCCGTTTTTCAGCCTGAATGCTGAAACTGGGAGTAATGTCGTACTGGATAAAGGCATTGGAGACATCTTCCTTCAGATTGTTATTGTCACGGAAGCCATCGGTTTGATATTCATAGTAGCCCAGGCTGAATGCAAGGTTACTGAGTATGCCTGATATAACAGCATCGCCTGCACTGGTACTGTTTGTGCCGCTCAAGCCATTGGCTTGCAGAGCCAGTCCGTCACTGACAAACAGCGGGTTGAATTCATTAAAGGATAATTGTGAAGGACCAAGATTATTTGCTGTAGCAAGAGTGCTTTCCGCCAGATGGGGTTGCAGGGCAATGTTACCTACGGGTTGCAGAAGTTGCGCCTGCAGTAATTCACTGACGCGGGCAATCTCATAACGTGGCATGGCGGAGTAGGCATCGGATAAAAGACGGTGAGCAGAATGATTTGTGGGGTCATGATTTAACGAACTATAGGCCTGTTGTAAGGCGAGCTGTTCAAAACCGAGATTACTATAAATACGCGCCTGGCTTGCACTTCTTGCGGCTTGATCCTGATCCAGTTGCAGGCTTGAACGGTATACAGCGCGGTTGTCATTCAACTCAATGGATTTTTGCAGACTCTCCAATGCCTCGACGGGGCGATTTTCCGTTTGTTTGGCAATGGCATCATAAAACCAGGGTGTGGGATCTTTTGGGTCTAATGCCTTGGCCATATCGAACTGTTCTGTATCCAATGGGCTGCGCTTTTCTTCGAAGTAGGCCTTGCCGAGGTAACTGCGGATGATGGCATTGTTTGGATCGAGACTGGCGGCGATTTCGATCTCGCGTCTGCCTTCGGCCAAATCATTATTACGTATTTTTGCCAGACCCAGGCCGAGGCGGGGCAGGGGATCAGTTTGATCCAGGTTAATGGCCTTGTGAAAGGCCTGCATGGCGTCATCAATATCGATTTGTACCAGATGGGCATAACCGAGCACGGTTTGGGTACGGGATAATTTGTTGTTTAGACGGGATGCCGTTTGCGCGGCATCCAGGGCATCATCCAGTTCGCCGACAGAGAGTTGCAATTCGGCCAGTCGCGCCCAGGCGATGGCATTAGCGGGCTCCTTGCGCGTTGATTCATTCGCGCTTTCCAGCGCTTCGTCGAGTTTTAAGTTGGCTTGCCAGGCATAGGATAAGGCGATATGGCTTGCCGCCGATTTAGGGGCGAGTGAGGTGGCTTTTTGTGCCAGTTGCAGTGCCTGAGATTTATTATTTTGCATAATGGCAATGATGGACTGTAGTGCAAGCGACTGACCATTATCGGATAACTTGCCAAGGATCCTGGCAGCGGCATTGACGCGACCGGTATTTAACAGTGCTGCTGCTTTATAGACAGGATCGGATGGCTTGAGTGAGGGATCAAGGACCGGTGGATAGTACAAGGCCCATTGCACCGCATCGCGAGGTTTTGCCAGCAGGCGTTTTTGAGGTGCTGTGTTTATCGTGGCCACGGCTGAGTCACCGCTGCTTAAACGGAGTTTGCCTTTGCTGTTGGAGGCCAGCACTGTCCCTTCAAACACGGTCACACGGGATTCATTATTGAATACCGCCACAACAAATTCGGTACCTTCGATAGCAGCATTCATGGTCGGTGTTTCAACTTTCAGACTGCGTGGTACACGGCTGATGAAATGACCGATGCCTTTGAGAAAATCGATAATAGAATGCTGTTTTGGTTTGATTTTGGAAAGTTTAATGGCGGAATTTTGATCCAGCCTGAGCAAAGTCTCATTGGCCAGTACGATTGCGGCACGACTATTGGCACCAACCCGTATTTGATCACCGGGGCAAAGACTGTCGTTGAGTTTTAATGTTTGCCAGTTGGTGGTGTCGGCGCGTTTTGCCTCAACGTGACCTTGAACGGAAGCGACCTTTGCGGCCCACTGTGCACATTTTGCCGATGCAATGTTGCTGGAAAGCAACAAAACTAGAAAAGCTACAACAGTTGGTAGCTCATGCTTACGGTTTCCCATGCCGCCATAACTCCCTTTTATACTTATAACCCCATCAAATTTCGGTTACATCTATCCCTGATGCTGAATGCCTGACTTAAAGGTATTGTCAGGTATAAACCGTTTTACGACTTACTGCTTTATATTCAGTTATTATATCTTTTGTGACCTTCGGCGATTATAACGCGTCGTGTTAAGATTGTGTGAGTTTTTTTGCAATACATATTGGGCCTACACGAACTATGTTTACTTTTGTAAAAGCTCGACTACACCATCCCACTGGTCAGGCAAATCCTTTGCATAAGTTTGAATGAGCTGGAGGTAATAATGGCTGGGACCATCATCACCGTACACTAATATATTCTGTCTGAAACCACGCTGGGCCGCCTCCCAGTTCCGGCACTGAAAGGCTTGCAAGGCAGTGTGATATATCGCAAACTGATCTGGCATCTTTGCTTCATCATGGTCTTGCCGGGCAACAAGCTCATATAAAGTCAGCGGCTGGCGTTTGCCCTTGAGCAGGAAGCGGCCCAGTTCACGCGTCAAAAATTCATCGAGATCTTCTATTACCTGGGCTGAGACAATAATCCGGGTTCCCAGTTGTTTGTTTAAACCTTCAATGCGTGTGGCGGTGTTGACGATATCTCCCACGGCACGATACTCGTAATGGTCAACCGCCCCGATATGGCCCATGACGACCTCACCAAAATGTAGCCCCAATCGGGTCGGCAAGGCATAAGTCTGATTGTCCTGATTGAGTGAATCCACAGCGTGCACGATATCGAGCGCGGCCTGACAGGCCTTTATCCGTTGTTGCTTGTCGGGTTTGGCCGTCGCCCAGATCGCCAGTGCCGCATCACCCACCACATCCGAGATCACCCCCCCAGCCTGACGAATGGGGGTAAACAGTGTGGCGTAATATTTATTCATCAGCTCATGTAATTGGGCGGGTTGTAGTGTTTCCGACAAGCTGGTGTATTGTTCAGCGTCAGTGGATAACACAATGCCATGCACGTGTTGACCGGTTTCGGTAATGTGGCTGACCCCTTTGGCAAGCTGGTCGATGACCTTACCCGGCAGGTGATATCCAAAGGCCTGACGGATATTTTGTCGCTCACGTCGTGCATCCGCATATTTCCACAGCAGGCTTGCCATGATCGCCAGAGGGAGCTGCCAGAGAAGGGGGATTCCGAGGGGTAGCCAGTAATGTTGTTGTGCGAACTGGCCATAGACTATCCATCCATATAGCAGTGCCAGCAACAGTGAAGCAGGGATCACAAACAGGCCGGGTAAAAGTCGTAGCAGAATACCGAGCAACATCCCCCAGGCCAGCAGAATCAGCATATCGGTACTGCCAGAGGAAACCGTTAAGGTGCTACGCTCCAGTAGATTGGCAAAGGCCGTGGCCGCAATCTCGACCCCACTGACGTCAAGACCACTTTGCTGTTGGGTAAAGACGGTATAAAAGGCATCCTGCTGGTCAGGTTGAAACGATTCGGCAAAGCCGATAAACACAGCCTTGTCTTTCAGGTCTAATGTGCTGTTTTTTTGTGCCGCAAGCAGTTCGTAGTATGAAATGGTGCGTATGCTGCGGGGTCCACCATAAAAATTCAAATACATGCTGTCGGGGGAGCTAAACGTCGTGATGAGGGCGCGCAGTTGACTGGTGTGAGGGGTGGTGGGTATTTCCGATAACAGGCGCGATGCCAACTGTGGGTGCCGCACAAACAACTGCCGTAAATCACTGGCGAGTCGCTGAATGGCACGGGACTGGCGGATTTGCTCGACACGCTCAGGCAGGGCGGCAGCCTGGTCGGGCAGGTGTCTTTTTAACATGCCTGCCAGGTCTTCATATGCCGGCAGACTATGGACCAGCAGGGCGAGGACGGGCAGGGTGGCGATATTACCCAGCTCTGATTTAAAGAGGATGAAGTGATTCACCCGGGCTGGGACCTTGGGCAGGGGAAAGGGGGCCAGGCCCATGGCCGCCTCTTTGAGCACTGGCAGGGGCGAGATGAGCCTTTCAAGGATACCCATGTTTCGCTGACTACGCCCCATACCCATATCCGGTAGCGGTTCTTTCTTCAGGTATTGAAATAACACCACATTGCCGGCCTCGGCGATCGCCCTGGCAAATTTGAGGTTGTCTGACGCATTGCGTTCATCTTCAAAAATTACATCAAATGCCGACATTGAGGCACCATTTGCTGTTAAATTGTGCAGAAGCTCGGCATGCAGGGCGCGTGGCCACTTGCGGGGTTTATTGGGCAGGTCAAGTCTCTTGGAGGATTTGCGATCGATGCTCACGACAACGACATCGTCCGGCGGCGGGCGAGCACCCCTTAGTTGAAACAGTCCACTCAGGGCCAGTTCTTCCTCTACCCAGCGACCGACTGTAGTCGAGGCAAGCACAATTCCTAACAGCGCAATGATCAGGCCAAGGGCTAATCCCTTGTGTAATATAAGGATATAATGTCGATTGATGTTTACCAATTCGCTTTCCTGCCAGGTGTGGTGTCCTGCTGTCTTTACAACTCTACACTGAAAAGATGTGGTGAATTTCAATTATATAGATATCACAAGTTGACTTGTTAGCCCCTTCTCTCGTATCTTCAGCCTAATCTGTACAGTTAGTAGCCAGATTAATAAGACGACATAATCATAATAAGTTAGAAAGGGGAATCCATGCCAAACAGACCACATCTGTTCTCAGATCTTCGATCTTCGGATAACGATGTTTTAACGGAACACGGGACAATTCGCTCCTATCCTGCCAACAGCATTTTGATCAACGAAGGGGATGACACGGATTCCCTGTATGTGGTCATGGAAGGAGAGGTCAAGGCCTATGCCAGTGATGAAAACGGTAAGGAAGTTATCCTGAATATGCTCGGTCCAGGGGAATACTTTGGTGAGCTGGCGCTGGTGGATAGTGAGCCACGCTCTGCCTCTGTTAAAACCATGGAGCCGACCAAGGTAATGGTTATCGGCAAGCATGATTTCAAGAAGGCGCTGGCCGAAAATCCGGACATGGCATACAACATGATACAGTCACTGAGCAGGCAGGTGCGTGAGCTGACCAATAATGTTAAAAGCCTGGCACTGATGGATGTCTATGGTCGTGTCGCGCATACCTTGCTGGACCTTGCCACCGAACTGGAAGATGGCAAAATGGTCATTGAACAAAAACTCACGCATCAGGATATCGCCGATATGGTAGGGGCCTCACGTGAAATGGTGAGCCGCATCCTCAAGGACCTTGTCAATGGGGGCTATATCTCGATTAAAAGCAAGATCGTCACAATCAACGAAAGACTCCCCGCAGGCTGGTAAAGCAATTCCGACAGCTTGTATCCACTTTATACTGCCACTTGTTGCAGTGTCTGCCGTGCTGGGGTTGCTAATGGCCATTGGAAATAACAGTGCCGCACATTACCCTCATGCTGTTGCTTTTTTGCAATATACATACTGTGGTCGGCTTCCTTGATTAGCTGTTCAATGTTGAATTTATGGTTGGCCTCATAACGACCTACGCCGACACTTACCGATAAGGTGTAATTGCGGTCTGAACCGGCATTGCGCTTGTCAAGCTCTCCGTTCAGGCGGGCCAACATTGAATCCACGGTTTCAATAGCATCGTCCAGTGCCAGCACAACAAATTCATCTCCGCCAACACGGGCGCTGACATCGGCGTTTCTAAAGCTGTGTTTAATCACCTCTGCTGTTTCGATGATCGCAGCATCTCCGACACTGTGATCATAGGTGTCATTGATCTGCTTCAGATTATTGACATCAATATAAAAGGCGCTAATTGCCTGCTTGCTGCGCATGGCCATACTACGGACATGTGCTGACAGCACTTCCAGGCCACGCCGGTTATACAGGCCGGTCAGGTGATCACTGTAAATGAGTTGTTCCAGCTCATTACAGTATTGTGTCTGACTAGTGATGTCATGCAGACAATACAGGCAGGCTGGATTATCCTGCCACTGTATTTGCAGGCGGTTGACTTCGAGGCTGATCATTTGATCATTTAAGTCGAGAATATTGGCGATAAAATTGAAATGAATGTCCGGATTGAGCTCCTGGTACATATAACCTTTATTTTCCGGTAAACGGCAAAGTAGCCGGGCACCAGCCGTATTTGTATAGACGATCTCGTTATTGTCATTAGTGACCATGATCGGGTCCGGATGGCGCTGAATAATGGTCGCGATATCCATCTGGTCTACATAGTGCGCCAGAAAACCGTTTCTTAATTGGTGCATGGCATTTCCCCCTGTGATTCGTCATAGTCTGAGGTCCAGACCTAGCCGGTCAAACTTCTCTATTTCTATGGGGTAAATATAGAACTGTACGAATTTAATACAGTGAAAAGCTGCCTCTAAAAATGTGAAATATTCACATTTTAATAAGTTTTGTGACAAATCAATTGAAATAGGAAAATATGGACAGGGTAAACATCCCACCACTTGTCGATGATGTCGTGCTGTAGCGAGCATTGACGGCATATTGCTCGAAACTCAGGCTGGCAAAGGCATCTCGCTCAATATATATGTCCTGATCATAGTATTTTTCATAGGCATTGAGACCAAAACGAAAATAATCAGAAACATTGACCAGTATAGCGACATTGGGTTTGAAATAGTGATCACCGCTACTCATGTCGACACCGGCATGCAGGTTGTAGTTAAGGCTGAGCATGGAAAATTGGTGTGTTATGCCTAGGCCAAACTCTGTTTCGTAATCCAGCTTTTGAAGTGGATTGGCCCGGTTAAAACCAGAATAAAAGTGCCATGACACGGGTTTAAAAAAACGGGTGCGGAATGGAGTGGAATTGATATCCAGCACGTCAAATTGATGCAGCGAGATAGTATGGTGATTGACCTCAATAGCAGTATTAAAAAGGGACAGCGTAGAGGTTTGTTCACGATTTTGCTGTGTATCAAATACATCCCGTAGAAATGGGCGGTACGTCAATAGCATAGTTTCATCTTTTTCGTGTTTCCGGTATGCGATGCCGGCACGACTAAAACCCTGCCTTTGCAGTGGTGCCGGCGCGTCGATGGAAATGGGCGGTTTTGTATAGCCAAGTTGCATCACTTTATTGTAATTGGGTAAGACAGTATTATTTTTCTTAAATTGATATTCATAATACAAAGCCAATGCATACTTTAGCTCGTCTGAAAGAATTTCTGCGACCGGCTCGGCGCCATCCACAATAGACTCAAACAGGTCCTGTTGCGGGTCACTCATATTATCAAACAGATGTGTCAGCTTGACAGCGGATGGGTAGAGTACAGTCTGTGTCTTGTAGCGGTGCTTGTTTTTCGTTATCACCTCTATCGGTAATACAAAGCCGGAATCCGAATAATTGACCTGCGTATCGACAATATCCAGCAGATTCCCGATTTGGAAGGCGCAATTTTCGTTAATAAAATAGTAATTAAATGTCGCCTTTCTGAGT
>Ga0224506_10001945_pt1 | contig 14490 bp, 14 predicted proteins | sample SF_Jan12_sed_USG_2_FD_169108 | JGI IMG/M metagenome (GOLD analysis project Ga0224506, IMG submission 169108) | Sediment microbial communities from San Francisco Bay, California, United States - SF_Jan12_sed_USGS_8_1 | ecosystem: Environmental > Aquatic > Marine > Sediment | place: USA... | reverse complement strand
GTTCACCCACAGCACCCGCCCACTGCTTCTTTCGACTGCGGCAAGGTCTTGGTTTCCGGTAATAGTGAAAATATAATCACCCGCAACCCATGGCGACTGGTAGCCGCCTATATTTTTTTCCCACAACGGCGATCCTGACCTAAGGTCAAGAGACGCCATAAGTCCTGAGTTGCTGGAAACAAATACACGGCCACGGTCTATAACCGGATTTCCGCGAATATGCGAAATAAGCGAAGAAGCGTTAGCCCTATTTCCTGAGGAAAGTGATGTCGACCAAAGCTGGCGACCATTTTCTACTTTAAGCGCGACAATTTCACCAGATGTGTAGGGAACCACAACAACGTCTTCGCTAATCGCAGGGCTGGCAGATCCAAGCAAGATAGTATCTTCACGCGATCCGGAATGGTTCCACAGTGTCATTCCATCATGGACTGACAGCACATGGAGCATATTATCAATTGTGGTAACAAATACGCGTCCACCACGCACCGTCGGTGCGGTGCGTATTGGGCCGGAAACCTTGCGCCGCCAAATTTCTTTTCCGCTTTTTCCATCTATGGCGATAACTTCCGCAAAACCGGTACCAGCAAAAATTACACCTCTTTCATAGGCAATGCCGCCTTGAATATGCCCATCGTCTTCCTTGTCTGGCGTAAGCTCTGTGCGCCACAGTTTTTTTCCATTTTCAGCGTTGAATGCGGTGACATTTGATTGAGTATCAATTGTATAAAGCGTTCCAGCGGCCACTATTGGCGATGTGGTAAAGCGCGCACCACTGCTTGCACCCGAACCAATATCAACACTCCATGCTTTGCTCAGGTGTGGTGCGGATAAAATATGGTGCATAGCGTGGTCGGCATAGCCACCGTTTTGTGGCCAATCCGGTGTTGGCGAAGGGGCGGGGAGCCTTATTTGCAAGGCTTCCTCTTCACTGTTTAAATCTGGCGACAGGGCTGTTTCATGCAAAAGAACGGATATGCGATCACCCGGAAGTGGCGCAGTTTCATTATCCAGACCAAGCCATGTTGAGCACGCACTAAGCAAAAGCGCCGACATGCCCAGCAATAAAACACGAGGTATATATTTTTTTGCAACCAACAAAACGTTTCCTTTAAAATATTTAAAATCGGTCCTAAATTTAAGAGCCAAGAACCGACAGAATTTTTTGTGCACGTGAACGAATGCCATCAGGGGCTTGGGAATCATTCCCAAGAATTGCAAAAATCTTTTTTGCATTTTCCTTATTTCCGGATTCAATTTCCAACAGAGCTAATATTTCACGTACGCTATGGCGCCACGGATTATTATCGCTATTGGCTGTATTTAATCGTTTCTTCAATTCATCGCGGTTATTGCCAGCGATCTTTAGTTCTTGCAATGCACCAAGCACAAGGGCCAGTCCGCGTGTGCCACTGTCATTTGATGTGTCTTCGGTAATTTCTTGGTAAATTATCGCAGCAGCGTTGCTGTCTGAACCTTTTGCAAGCAAGGCCGCTTGCTGAAATTGAGCCAAAACTTTATACCCGCTTTTGCCGTCTTCCCCAAGATTGCCTAATTGGGAAAGCGCCGCATTGGTATCACCGTTTTTCGCTGCCATTTCGGCATTATACAGAATTTCACTTTCGCTCATGCGAACAGATGTGGTGTATGTCCGCCATCCTTGATAGCCAGCAACTATAACAACCACTGAAACCGCCACACCAATTATAAAGCTGCCGTAACGCTTCCATAGCTTGTGCATCTGCTCTTCGCGCAGCTCTTCGTTAATTTCGCGCATTAGCGCATCTTCGGGAATATGATCAGCCACTTTTTTGTTTTTCCATTATTATTTTGCTCAAATGGGTTGCCAGAGCTTATTTATCCGATTGTTATCATCACAAGGCGTTTATTTCCTGAACTAATTTTCCAGCCCTCAATACCAGCTTTCAATGGTTGCCTAAGATAGCCATGCAACCGGGCAATAGCAATGCCCCAATGATTACGGAAATTGGCTGTTAACCGCCCTAATTTGCGTCACGCCACTTGATTGAACAACCCATTGAGGGGATTTGCTCTATCGGCCCTTGTCCGGTTTTTGCAACCGTTTCCATGGCCTCAAGCAGTTCGCGCCTGGCCCCTTGGGGGGCAGTATTTTTTCGTGATTCATCAAGTCGGCCCCTGTATTGCAGGCCAAAAGTGGCGTCAAATCCAAAAAAATCTGGTGTACATACGGCACCATAGGTTCTGGCAACATTTTGCGTTTCATCAAACAAATACGGAAAGGGGTAGCTTTTTTCCTTGGCCACGACTTTCATCCGCTCAAAACTGTCTTCGGGATATTGGACGGCATCATTTGAATTTATGGCCGCCACACCGATACCTATTTTGATTAAATCCTCCGCGTCCCTTATTAGCCTGTCCTGAATGGCCAAAACATAAGGGCAATGGTTGCATATGAACATTATCAAGGTGCCCTTGGGTCCGCTGATATCGGTCAGAGAATATGATTTTCCATCAACGCCCGGTAGGTTGAATTCAGGTGCTTTCCAGCCAAAATCACAAATTGGGGTTTGCATTGCGGCCATTTTTTGCGCTCCTTTGTGCCTGTAGTAACGTGGTGGTTAACGAATACTTAACCGAGGTAGTAGAATCTGACACCTAATAATAGTGCGGTTCAATTTTGTGGCGCAATAGCTTTGCTGCCCTCAAGGGAAAACACCCATATGACTTCATCTGGTAAACATTTAATCAGAGCTTCTTCATTTGCTTTTTTGGTAACCCTGCTTTCAGGGTGCACATTTTATCAGGCGTTGCCAAAACCGATACTGTCAACCATTGGAAACATATTTCCCATCGATACCGCGCTTGTTATGACCACCGACAAGACGATAGCCGATCATGTGGTATCAGGTGCCAGCGGTAAGAATTGCAAAACTACCCGCCAAGAGCAGGGGCGCACGTACTGCGTGGAAGATGAGCCAAATCCCGCCCCAGCGGTAACATGTTATAACACCATTGGTGATGTAACGTGCTATTCGCAACCAGATGCGAATATTCCAAATGAAAAAATTGTAGGTAGCGCTAAATATCCCGGGCAGGACCAACGTTGAATAAAAAATAGGCGTTGTATCGCGCAGGTAAATTTACGGTTACAGGTAACAAATGAAACGCCTTCTTATTGCGATATCAATACTGATTTTTCTTATCGGTGGAACTATGTGGGTGTTGAAGGGTGATCCCGAAAACCAATCCACACTGGTAAAAAAAATAAAGCTAGTTTCAAAAATAAAGAAACTTAAACCAGTTGCCGAAGCTGGCGACATGAAAGCCCAATATGAACTGGCTGGCTATTATGAGCACGGGCAAGGCGTTCCACCTGATAAGGGTGTTGCCGCATATTGGTATAAAAAAGCGGCCGAACAAGGCCATGTTCCATCACAGTTTAGCCTTGGCAAGTTTTATGAAAGCGGTGAGGGGTTAAAACAAGATTTTTTTGCCGCATCAAAGTGGTATCGCTTGGCCGCTAGTTTTGGGCACCATCGTGATGCTCAATTCAATCTTGCACAAATGTATTTCAAGGGTCGTGGTGTGGATCATGATTATGGCAAGGCAATAATATTTTACCGCCAAGCTGCATTGCAGGGCCACCCAGTTGCACAATTTATTCTTGGCGCAATGTATGAAGAAGGTTGGGGCGTAACCAAGGATTATATAACCGCGTATACGTGGTACAAAATGGCTGAGCCTAATTCCGAGGAAACAATAGCCGTAAACCGTAACTATAATCCGACAAGGGCACTAGAAAAAATAAAATCAAGAATGAACCGCTATCAGATTGAAGAAGCCGAAAAAATAATACTTAAAAATACAAAAAGACCATAAGATAATTATTTTTTCGCCAAGCGAACCCTGACTATTCCCTTGAAATTATCTGGATCTGCAACTTCACCTTTGCGTATTATTTCCACGCGACCTTTTCGTGCCAGATGGACTGCTTGTTGCTTAACGGCATTGATGTATCGCCGCCATAATTCAGGACCATCTTTTGGGCGACGTTTTTTTTCGGCCAAGGTCATGGCAATATCCTTGAAGGTAAGGGTCTTGCTGCCCGCCAGCGTTTGCAAAATAACCATAGCAATGGGGTCATCTTTTGTTTCTGGCTTTGTTTCTGGTGTTTTGTTGCTATCTTCGCTCATGATTGGTGGGTTCTAGCATGTCGGATTGATGCAGTCTTGGTGTTTTTTTAAAAAAGTGGGCTGCTAATTAGGCCATCAAACACAAACTGTACCGCCAGCGCTGCTAACAAGACACCAACCACACGCGAAAGAACGTTAAGCCCGGTAACCCCCAAGGCACGCTGTAGCTGGCTGGAAACCATAAGTGCCGCAAGACAGATGACCAACACCGCAAGCAGCGCTGCTACCACGCTTGCCAGTTTCACGGGGTCATCGCCAGCTTGGGCGCTAAGCAATACAACCGCACCCATGGTGCCGGGCCCAGCAATTAGCGGGGTTGCCAACGGAAATACCGAAATATCTTGCCTGTGCTTTGCCTCAGCTGTTTCGTCTTCGGTGGTTGAATTCCCGCCCGATGGCCTAGCAAAAACCATATCAATGGCAATCAGGAAAAGCAGCAACCCCCCAGCAACGCGCATGGCCGCTAGGGTAATGCCAAGATGGGCAAGGGCAGCACCGCCAAAAAAAGCAAACGCCAACAGTATGGCAGTTGCAATCCCTACACCTTTTAGCGCCATATTGCGTCGTTCACGCGCGGTGGCGCGCGTGGTTAGGGCCGCAAAAAGGGCGGCAACGTCTATGGGGCCTATGGTGGCAAAAAATGTGGCAAAGGCTAAAAGCGCTGTTTCGGTCATGGTGGGAACGGTATCATAAAAGCCATCTTATAAAAGCTATTTTGTGATTTCCACATCTCGCAAAAATACTTTTAATCTGCTAGATACTATTAATCATGAAAGACGGCGCAATCACACATTTTGACAATCCTAGCCACAATTCACCCGGCCGGGTTCGCCACGGCGGGGATATCGCATCAGCAGAAGCTATTTTTGGCCGCCCTAAAAATGGCTGGCTCGACCTTTCCACTGGAATAAACCCAAACCCATACCCGTTAGCTGCAATCCCAACTGAATTTATGCACAGGCTTCCAGGAACAGATGATATTGATCGCCTTTTGTATGTTGCCCGTAAATATTACCGCGTTGCAGAAAATGCAAAAATTATTGCGGCACCCGGATCGCAGTCTCTGGTAAAGTTAGTTCCTAAAATTCTTGCCGCTGGTAATGTCTCTATTCTTGGCCCCACTTACGCCGAACATAAACCAGCATGGGCAGCCGCTGGACATGCTGTAATTGATGCTGCCAGCACCTGCACCCAAGCGGCAGGGGCTGCAAATTATGCGCTGGTGGTTAATCCCAATAACCCAACCGGGACCACCCATGCAGTTGATGGTCTATTGGCACTGGCAGAGGAAATGTTTGACCGTGGCGGTGCATTAGTGGTCGATGAAGCATTTAGTGATGTTTGCCCCGAATTATCGCTTTGCCCCCACGCGGGACAACCGGGCTTAATAATATTGCGTTCATTTGGAAAGTTTTTTGGTTTAGGCGGTCTCAGGCTAGGTTTTGCCATAAGCGATGAACAAACAGCCCAATTGATAGAAAATTCCCTTGGGCCGTGGGCGGTATCAGGGCCGGCAATCTGGGCCGGGATAAATGCTATGAACGACGAAAGCTGGATTACGCAAAGCAAAATACAGCTTGGTAATAATGCAAAAAAACTGGACAGGATTTTATTAAATGTGGGGATGAAAATTATTGGCGGCACAGATTTATTTCGCTTGGCCAGCATTGATGGTGCAAATGAAATTTTTCAACGCCTTGGCAGAAATGGTATTTTGGTTCGCGCGTTTGACGAAAATCCAAATTGGCTTCGCTTTGGCATCCCAATAAATGATGAAGCTTTTAATCGGCTTGAAAATGCGCTTGGTAACTAGTTTTCAGGAAAGCGCCTGACATTAGGTCTGATATTTTTATAATTTAATTTTCGCGGATCTGCGGTGTTTGTTCCGGGCGCTTCGACAATTAAAATATCTGCTGCTATTTTTTCAAAATCGGCACGAAAATGAACCGAACTTTTTAAACTTAAAACTGAACATATTTCTGGCTCTATCCCTAAATGCCTAAACATGGCACGATCCGCTGCTTGTTGTTTTTTTGTCGCTACAACAATTTTTACGCCACCAGTTTCAAGTAGCGCCATTGGCCCCAAATCTATTTTTGCCCCCCCATAAAATGGCCCTTCGGCCATGAAGCTACCACTGCCCAATGCTAAAACCTTAAATGTTGCGTGCAATGGGGTATCACCGGCAAAACGTTTTCGTCCACCAAAATCCATTTCGAAACTATTTCCAATACCTGTATCTGTTGCTGTTTTTACCGCGATAGGTTCGGCAAAAATACCGATGGCAGAATTTTCAATACCAGCATTTATCATTGCTTTTAATAATCCGGTGGTATCGCCATCACCGCCCCCGCCAGGGTTATCTTGGGTATCGGCCAATATAACTGGGCCATTGCCATCAAATATTTTAATTGCTTGGCGCAACGCATCATCGGGTTGATGTAAAATTCCGGCGAAATTACTTTCGCTGTCCAACAGTAATTTCATTACCGCATTAACAGATTGGTTAACCGCATTTTTATCCGTTCCGCATGCCACCGCAGATGGACCACAATCAAACACATCAGCAGGGGGGAACCCCATAGCAAGGGAAACCACATCAACCCCAGTTGTTTCAAATTCGCTCAGTCGGGCATAAATACCCTTGGCTGGATCCGATGTTGTTGCCTGCCACGTTAATGGAACTAAAAATGGCGCGCTAATAAGCTCCACGTAGCGTTTTTTCTTATCAATAATTATCTGATTTAAAATATTAGCCGCGCGTTCGCCAGTTTGAATCATATCAACATGGGGGTAGGTGCGATACACCACCAATCCATCAATTTGTTGACACATTTCAGGGCTGATGTTGGCGTGAAAGTCAAGCGCAACCACAATTGGCACATTGGGGCCAACTGCATGGCGTATACGTTTTAAAATTTCACCGTCACCATCAGAATAATTATCAGATACCATGGCGCCGTGCAGGTCCATAAAAACACCATCTATATTTTTGGCAGATTCAATTCGCGCAACCATATCTTTCATTATTGTTTCAAAGGCATCTGCCTTGACCGGGCCCGATGGCGGTGCCGCACACCACAAAAGACCAATTAATTCATGCCCTATTTTTTTGGATGCGTCGCTAAATCCGCTGACCGCTAGATTTATGCCTTGGGTTGATTTGAAAACATCATCGCCCGAACACAATCCCGGCCACGCATCGGGCGCGATAAAATCTTCCATTGTGGCGAAGCTGGGGGCGAAGGTGTTTGTTTCGTGATGAAAGCCGCCTACCGCAATTCGTGCCATTGGCTACACCTTTGTTTTTTTAAGGTTCTATCAATTCGCCGTGACGCGTGCATGTTACCGCGGCTAATTCGACAAAATATTCGGTAATGGCTTCGGGTGGTTTTACGCTTTCGGGGTCTTCGCCGGGCATGGCTTCGGCTCGCATATTGGTTCGGGTCCCGCCGGGGTTAATCAAGTTAACCCTGACATTGGATTTTTTAGTTTCTTCAGCATAAATACCCGAAAGCATTTCCAGTGCGGCCTTGGAAACTGCATAGCCCCCCCAATAAGCACGCGCCATATGCCCAACGGTTGAGGTAACAAAAATTACTCTACCTGCCTCTGATTGGCGCAACAAAGAATCAAAACTTCGAATAAGGCGCCAGTTAGCGGTCAGATTAACCGCCATTACCTGATCCCACGTTTTGGGGTCAATGTGGCTCAGTGGCGAAAGCTGGCCCAGCAATCCAGCGTTTCCTACTAGTATATCAAGCTTGCCAAAACGTTCATAAACGCCAGCACCCATTTGATCAATCATGTCGTAATTAGTTATGTCGCCGGGCACTAGGGTTGATGGCACCCCACCGTTTATTTTTTGTATTTCATCGTCAAGCTCTTCTAGGGCACCTTGGGTGCGGGCAGTCAAAATTAAGTGTGCGCCCTCGGCGGCAAAACGAAGTGCCACCGCACGACCGATGCCACGCGATGCACCGGTAATAAGTGCTATTTTTCCTTCAAGGCGTTTTGCTGCGCTGTTGCTCATCTTTAGTTTAACCTTCAGATAAAAGCGAAAGCTGTTCAGGGGCACTGCTGCCGTCATTATCCACGAGCGCGATGGGATATTCACCGGTAAAGCAAGCGTCGCAATATTGTGGGCATTCGCCATTGCGCCCTGTTTCACCAACCGCCCGGTAAAGTCCGTCTTGGCTGATGAAGGCAAGGCTATCTACCCCAATTTCCTTGGCCATCTGTTCAACCGTGAAACGATGGGCCATTAGTTTTTCTTTATTGGGTGTGTCGATACCATAAAAACATGGGTGTGTGGTCGGTGGGCTGGAAATACGCATGTGTACCTCGGCCGCACCAGCGTTGCGCACCATTTCGACAATTTTCATTGATGTTGTTCCACGCACGATGCTGTCATCCACCAACAATATTCGTTTTCCTTTTATGTGGGCGGCGTTGGCGTTATGTTTCAGGCGCACCCCAAGGTGGCGAATGGTGTCGCTGGGTTCAATAAAGGTACGGCCAACATAGTGGTTACGAATAATTCCCAATTCAAACGGTACACCTGATTGTTCGGAATAACCGATTGCCGCCGGAACGCCGGAATCTGGAACCGGAACAATCATGTCAACGTCAACATGGCTTTCACGCGCAAGTTCTTGGCCAATTTTTTTACGAACATCATAAACGTTAAGCCCACCCATAACGCTATCGGGCCTAGCAAAATAAATATGTTCAAAAATACAAAAACGCGGTGGCACCTGTGGAAATGGTTTAAAACTTTGCAGTCCGTGTTTTTCACTGATAACTACAATTTCACCCGGTTCTACATCGCGGACAAATTCGGCACCAATAATATCAAGCGCACATGTTTCCGATGCTAATACCCATGCATCGCCTGAACGGCCCAAAACCAACGGTCGCACACCCAACGGGTCACGCGCACCTATAAGTTTTTCCCGGGTCAGTGCCAATAATGAATACGCGCCATCAACCTGTTTTAGGGCATCAATCAGGCGGTCCATTACCTTGCGGAAATCACTGGTGGCAACCAAATGTAAAAATGTTTCACTGTCTGATGTGGACTGGAATATGCATCCTTCTTCCACCAAGTTGCGGCGCAGCGCGCGCGCATTAGTCAGGTTGCCGTTGTGCGCAATGGCAAACCCGCCAAATACCAAATCGGCAAACATCGGCTGGACGTTTCTTAAAACAGTTTGCCCCGATGTTGAATAACGAACATGACCAATGGCCATGGGGCCGACTAGGCGGCTGATTACATCTTCTGAGTTAAAGTTATCTCCAACCGGGCCCATGGCACGGTGGGAATGAAAATGTTTGCCATCATACGAAACAACACCAGCCGCTTCTTGGCCACGATGTTGTAGGGCATGCAGACCCAGTGCGGTAAAAGCAGATGCATCGGGATGGCCAAAAATACCAAACACCCCGCATTCGTCGTGGAAATGGTCATCATCCATATTTTCTGTGGTGCAGCATTTTTTGTTCATCGGGACCATTCCATTTTTTTCTGCATTTTATTTACTGGTTTCAAAAAGCCGATCTAGCTCTTTGCGTTCTTTGGTGTCGTAACCGTCACCATTTTTACCCGCCGGAGTTTCGGCTTTGGGGGTTATTGCATCTTTAAACATTTGTTGGACCTTGTCGCGGGTGGTTTGCTCGGTTTTTTTCTTATCCGCTGCGGTTTCATCGCTTTTGGGTGCTAGCGCCTTTAATGCGCCTGCACCAATTTCAACCATTTGAATTGCTTTTGCTTCGCGTACCCATGGGCCTTGTTCGTCGGCCGGGATCACCCATTCAAGGGCGATATAGGCAAGGCATACTATAATAGCACCGCGCAAAAACCCGAACAAAACCCCAAGCGAACGATCAAGCGCGCCAAGGGCGCTATCTTTTACCCGGCGCGAGATTGATTTGGTAAGCATGGAAAGGATAATAAGGGTGGAAATAAAAATTATTGCGCCCAACGCAAGGGATGCAAAAAATTCATCATTTATGACCTGTAGCATCAACGGCTTTAATAGCGGCGTTCCGTACATAGCGGCAAAAAATGCACCGACCCAGCCAGCAATGGAAAGAACCTCGTGAACGAACCCGCGGGCAAAGGCCAATACGCCAGAAACGGCCAGAACGGCAATGACTGCTACATCAAACATTGTCATGGGCGTTTGCCTTTTAACCTAGTTTTATTCATCAAACAGCTGAACCAAATCAGAAAGATGTTTTACTTCTTTAACGTTTATGTCGCCGGTGATTTTCTTTACACCCTTGGACCCAGACGGAACGAATGCTTTTTTGAAACCCAGCTTTGCCGCCTCTTTTATTCGTGCCTCTATGTGGCTTACGCTTCGAACTTCGCCCGATAGACCTATTTCACCAAAAAATACCGCGTCCAATGGTGCCGCTTTACCCGCCAACGATGACATCAATGCTGCTGCCACCGCCATATCTGCTGCTGGTTCTATTATTTTTAATCCACCAGCGACGTTTAGGTATACGTCATTTGCCCCAATGGCAAGACCGCATCTGGTCTCGGTTACAGCCATAACTTGGGCCAGACGGCCAGAATCCCACCCGACCACCGCGCGCCGAGGCTGTGATAACTGGGTAGGGGACACAAGTGCCTGAATTTCCAATAGCATTGGCCGGGTTCCCTCCATTCCGGCAAATATGGCCGAACCCGAAACCCCTTCGTCGCGTTCTGATAAAAACAATGCAGATGGGTTGGCGACCTCAATCAGGCCTTCATCACTCATCTCAAAAACGCCAATTTCATCGGTCGCACCAAAGCGGTTTTTGACCGCCCTGAGGATTCGGAACTGATGGCTTTTTTCGCCCTCAAAATACAAAACCGTATCGACCATGTGTTCTAGCACCCGTGGCCCAGCAATTTGCCCTTCTTTGGTTACGTGGCCCACCAGTATCAGCGCGAACCCCCGACGTTTGGCCAAACGAATTAGCTCGTGTGCCGATGTGCGTACCTGGCTAACGGTGCCGGGCGCGCTTTCTAATTGGTCGATGTACATGGTTTGAATGGAATCAATAATTACCACCTTGGGCCCCTTGGGCGCATCAAGGGTGGTGACGATATCGCGAACGTTAGTGGCGGCAGCTAGGCTTATTTTATTTTTGTCTTTTCCATCCGTCAGGCCCAATCTTTCACCGCGCAAGCGAATTTGCCCGATTGATTCCTCGCCAGAAATGTACGCAACCTCAACCGCTGCTGCCATTTTGGCCGCCGCTTGTAATAATATGGTTGATTTGCCGATGCCGGGGTCACCCGCAACAAGAACTGCCGAACCATCAACCAAACCACCACCAAGGGCACGGTCAAGTTCGTTTATTCCGGTGCGGGTACGGGGTGGGGTTTTACCACCACCTTCAAGGCCGACAAATTCAACCTTGCGACCTTTCGCCGCACCTAAACCTTTGGGTGCGCTTTCGGGCGCGGATTCTTCGGAAATGGTGTTCCACGCACCGCAGGCATCACAACGCCCAGACCACTTGGTGGTTTCGGCGCCGCAGTCTTGGCAAACATATCTGGTTTTTGCTTTGGCCAATTTTGTTACTTTTTTGTTATGCCCGAACCGCCATTTTAATTGGCCCGTCGGCGCGTCCGTGGATGAACTGATCAACATATTCGTTGCCGGAATGGTCGATATCTTCGACTGGTCCGGCCCAAATTATTTTTCCGTGATAAAGCATGGCAACGCGGTTGGCTATTTTGCGCGCTGACGCCATGTCGTGGGTAATGGAAAGTGCGGTTGCGCCAACTTCGCGGGTTACCTTTACAATCAGGTCATTAATTACATCGGCCATGATGGGGTCTAGCCCGGTGGTTGGTTCGTCAAAAAATATAATTTCTGGATCGGCACAAATGGCGCGCGCTAGGCCAACACGTTTTTGCATGCCGCCCGAAAGTTCGGCCGGAAATAAATCTGCCACATCAGAAATTAATCCAACTTGCGAAAGTTTTTGGATGGCAATTTCTTTGGCCTCATCGCGGTTCACGCGTTTTTCTGCCAAAATGCCAAAGGCAACGTTTTCCCATACGGGCAGTGAATCAAACAGTGCTGCCCCTTGGAACAGCATGCCGAATTTGTTGTTTATCCGTTCCCGGTCGGATGAACCCATGCGGGTTATTTCTTCGCCATCAACCTTGATTGAGCCGCTATCGGGTTTAAGTATGCCAAGAATGGATTTAAGCAGCACCGATTTACCAGTACCCGACCCACCAATAACCACAACGCTTTCGCCCGGGGCAACGTCTAGGTCAATACCATCCAAAACTACCTTGCGTCCGAACGCTTTTTTTACAGCGCTTAGGCTTATTTTTGGGTTTGCTGATGATGTGGCGTGCATTATTTTTATCCGGTTTTATTTGGCGAAAAACATTTCGGTTAGAATGTAATCGAACGAAAGAATAAGTATGCACGCAGATACCACCGCATTGGTGGTGGCGGTGCCGACCCCTTGGGCGCCGCCGCGTGAATTATAACCGTGATAGCAACCCATAAGCGTTACTATAAAACCAAAGGCAGCGGCTTTTACTAACCCTGATGTCACATCTTCGAAGGTTAAAAAGTTCCAGGTGTTTTGCAAGTAATTGGATGGGTTAAAACCAAGCTTGTAAACCGCAACCATATACCCGCCAAAAACACCAATCACGTCAGCAACCAAAACCAAAATAGGGAACATGGTTATGCCCGCTATCATCCGGGGTGCGACTAGATATTTCATTGGGTTGGTCGAAAGCGTGGTTAGGGCGTCAATTTGTTCGGTGACCCGCATTGTTCCAATTTCAGCGGCTAAGCTAGCGCCGATGCGCCCGGCAACCATTAGGCCCGCCAACACTGGGCCAAGCTCACGGGTGATAGATAAAACCACAACGTTAGCAATTGCCCCTTCGGCGGAAAAACGTGAAAATCCGGTGTAGCTTTGCAACGCTAAAACCATACCGGCAAAAACCGCGGTTAGGCCAACAACCGGCAGGGAATAATAACCAATGTCCATCATTTGGTGAATAATTATGCGCGGATAAAACGGTGGACGTACCGCATGGCTAATGCCCGAAACCGTAAACGTGGTTAGTTTGCCCGCAGTTTCAAGAAAGGAAATAAAAACACTGCCGATTTTTTGCAATCCGGATAATGGATTCATTTTATATTTTCGCCCCGCCCACATAAACCCGGCCATAACGTGACCCAAGGTTGGTAAGTATTTCATAGCCGATTGTACCGCTACGCGCCGCCATGTCATCAACAGTATTGCTCGGCCCGATTAAATCAACAAGCGCGCCAGCGTGGGCAATTTTTTCGGGGATGGCAGAAACGTTGATGGTAATTAAATCCATTGAAACACGCCCCACATAAGGTGCCGGATATTTGCCCACATAAGCAACGCCATTGTTGCTTAGCGAGCGCAAAATACCATCGGCATAACCAGCGGCTACGGTGGCAATGCGTTCTGGCCCCGCCGCCTTGTGGGTCGCACCATAACCAACGCTATCTGGGGTGTCAATTTTGCGAACTTGCAGTATTTTCCCTTGTAGGCGAACAACTTGGTCCATTGGGTTGGCCTTGTCAGGCGTTGGGTTAACCCCATAAAGGGCGACACCCGGGCGCACCAGATCAAGGTGATATTGCCCTCCCAAAAACACCCCGGATGAATTGGCAATGGATGCGCGCACCCCCACCAAACCATTAATTGATGAAATGGCATCTTTAAACGATGCCAACTGGGTTTCGTTCATGGGGTTGGCTTGTTCATCGGCGCAGGCAAGGTGGCTCATAACTAGTGACAAATTAACGCCCGAAATAATGTCGGGGTTTTTGGCAATGGTCTTAACATCGCCAGCCCCAAGACCAAGCCGGTTAATACCCGTATCAATGTGTAGCGCAGCGGCCACCATATTAGCGCTGGTTGAGGAAAATTTTTTCCAGACTGAAATATCTTCCATTGAATTGAGCACCGGGCTTAATGCGTATTGTGCCAAATCTGTTTCGTTGCCGCCAATAGCACAACCAAGGATAAATATTTCTGCATCCGGGCCAATGACCGAGCGCAATTCAATGCCTTCGTCTATGGTTGCAACAAAAAATGTTTTACACCCGACAACGCCCAAGGCGACGCCGACATGGCGCGCATCAAGGCCGTAACCGCCAGCTTTTATTACTGCACCAACTGCGCAATTTTTGGATTTGCTAACGGCTTTTTTATATGTCTGCCAGTTTTTTTGTAATGCGCCTAAGTCTATGCTAAGCACCGCGCCAGCGTGCCTTAGGGATGATGCTTCGGG
>Ga0224506_10001942_pt1 | contig 14502 bp, 10 predicted proteins | sample SF_Jan12_sed_USG_2_FD_169108 | JGI IMG/M metagenome (GOLD analysis project Ga0224506, IMG submission 169108) | Sediment microbial communities from San Francisco Bay, California, United States - SF_Jan12_sed_USGS_8_1 | ecosystem: Environmental > Aquatic > Marine > Sediment | place: USA... | reverse complement strand
GCAGTGGCTTTGCAATTGTTTTCCTATTACGTAGCAGTACGCAAAGGTACCGATGTCGACCAGCCAAGAAATCTTGCAAAATCGGTAACAGTGGAGTGATGGTTTTCGTCCGCTTTTAATGTTGTTCTGACCTATTAAAGTCGAAAACTAGTTAATAAAGTCGAAAACTAACTATTAAAGTCGAAAACTAGCTAAGAATGGATATTAGCGATCATTATAAAGAATAAATACGGTAAGTTCTAAAGCAGACATTATTGAAGTTATTGGCGTTGTCTCTTGTTGACCCAGACTGAGTCTTACAGTCAATCTTTGATGGCGCTTGTTGGCCCAAAGCAGTCTTTTGATTATTCCTATGTACTTTTGTATTAACTATATTAATTTTTCAGTATCTTGATGAAAGGTGTTTATAAACAGCTTCGAGTTTAAAGAGTACTAAATTTGTGACGACTAAACAGTATTTGATTAATGAATCAGAATTGATGAAAGATTGGGGTTTTGATGAGAATCCAGATCTAAATCCTACTGAACTATTAGTTGGAAGTAACAAGAGAGCAACGTGGATTTGTCACCTCTGTGGCAACAAGTGGAAAACATCAATCTATCATCGCGCTATTAATAAAACTGGTTGTCGCAAGTGTTCATCGAAAAAGAGGTTAAGCTTCAACATTAATGAGAGCATTTTCAAGATATATCCAGAAATTGCGAAAGATTGGTCTCCGGATAAAAATGGAAGGTTAACACCCAAAATGTTCTCCAAGAATTCTAGATATGAAGCCAACTGGCGTTGTCATATATGCGGTGTGGAGACTACTAAAAGCATTACAAACTACAGTGGTTGCAGGCAATGTAAAGACGCAAAACGACTTGAAAATAAAAATCTCGAATTGGATTTTCTTGAAATATCAAAAGAGTGGGATAAAGAAAAAAATGGAGACAAACTTCCCAGCCATTTCAAGCCCGCCAGCAATAAATACGCGTGGTGGTTGTGCTCTACATGTGGGCACAGTTGGTCTGCTAAAATTAGCAATCGAACTTCACTAGGCCGAGGATGTCCTTTATGCTCGAATACAGTAGTTGTTGCAGGACAAAATGATCTTGCGACCACTCATTCATATTTATCTAAGGAATGGCATCCAACTAAAAATAATCAATTAACACCTGAAGAAGTTACATATGGTAGTGGAAAGAAAATATGGTGGTTATGTCCAAATAATCATGCTTACGAAGCAACAATTCTTCATAGAGCCCATGGAACAGAATGTCCTAAATGTAATGATGGCCGGCAGACATCTTTTGCAGAGCAAGCCGCTTATTTTTACATCAAGCAACTCTATCCGGACGCTTTGAATCGTTATACGGCTGAATTTCTTGAGCGAATGGAATTAGATATTTACATTCCATCAATTAAATTAGCTATTGAATATGATGGTGAAGCTTGGCACAAAAAAAACACAATAAAAAGAGAAGAACGAAAATACCAACTCTGTAAGGAGAATGAGATAAAGCTAATAAGGCTAAGAGAGAAAATGCCAGAATTTCCATCTGATATAGCTGATGATATGTTTGGGATGGAAAGGCTTTATGAGTCTAAAAATTTGGAACAAATGCTCGGTGAATTGCTTAAACGTATTAATTACTCAGAAACATGGATGTTAAGTTGCCCTATAGACATTAATATCTCGAGGGATAGGCCAGAAATATTACGATATAAAACAGATCTAAAAGCAAAATCTTTAAAATATTTGTATCCCGAAATTGCAAAAGAGTGGCACTCTACCAAGAGTGGAAACCAATTACCGGAGCATTTTCAACCTGGAACAGATCATAAAGCATGGTGGCAGTGCCCAGATTGTGGAAATGTTTATGAAGCAGCGATTGGTAAACGATCGGGTGGAATAAGTGGAAGTTGCAAAACTGGCTGTCCTAAATGTGGCATTGAGAAATCGACGCAAAAAAAACGGAAATCAGTGAATATGATTGACCCAGAGTCGGGCGAAATATTGAGGACGTTTATTTCTATTTCAGACGCTTCAAGAAAAATGAAAATAAATGACTCAAATATCAGCATGGCTTGCAAGGGGATAAGACCAAAAGCAGGTGGATATGTCTGGGCTTATTCAAATACATGAAATTCCATGAGTGCATCCAAATTTTCCCAGCGTCAGAATAAGTGGTGCCAGATGAAATATTCCACTTTTGTTTAACGGCCACTATACGACACCAATATTAGCACTCTATGATGACCGCTATATTACTCTCCACGCCAGTGCGCTTATATTACCAATTACTTGATCACCACACAGAGCTTTGCTTCTACTCATTCAGTTTGTTGTATACCTAATACAGTCAATACTTATAGTTCCTATTCACGCAGTAAAAGATAATATATTTGGTTTTTTCAACCATGTCTTTTAGATTTATTAATCTCTTTCATAACAGGAATATACGAATTACCTAGTGTTCTAAGTAATCGTTCTACAGCATCTTCACTTATTCCAGTTTCAGCGATACTTTCATTTAATGACTTTCGATTAATAATAAACTCATTTATGAATTCGATAGCAATACCATTTTTTATAGATAGATTTGGAAGACCAAGATTGTTCAGTCTATTTTTAATGGACAATTCTTTTCTAGGTATGTCAGAAACAACCTTATTGTAATTGCCATCATGTTTAATATAGGAGTGTTTTAATTCAGAGTCGTCGAATGGAGTGCCATACATTGGGTCAATGGTATCGTTCTTTGTCTTTTTTATTTTTGTTTTTGTCAACGCATTCAAAGCTTCTTCTGGAGTTCTATATAGGATAGAAGCAGCTAGAATATAAGCAGTAGAAACACGAGAGCCTTTCTCGGCGGTAAAGATATCGTCTAAATGGTGTAACCGTTTTCCATGCTCTTTTTTATCTATCTGTGGAAAGGTATTTTTTAGCCATTCCAGATTAAATTTTTCTAAAATTATATCGCTAAACAGTGGGTTTTTAAAAGTTCCACCACCATTGCGTATATTTTTCTCTATAGCACGTTGCTTAAAAATTTGAGCTACCCTTTTGTGAGAAAAGGGTTTATTTCTTTTCATTAGTTCAGCAGAAATTTTAATAAACTTCTGAATAAATTTATTTTTCTTATATTGAGAAATCAATGCCCTGTCAAACATCGTTGCACTAGAAAGAAATTCCGATGGAGGAGATAAAAAAGCTTTATTTCCATCTACATAACCTAATGGGGATCCATGTTTGTTGCACCATATTACGCCAGGAATTTGATGCTCTCTATGCCAGTAACTAACGCCATATGTATCCTGATCTTCTTTTACGCATTTAGGGCATAAATAAGCATCATGACGAGCTGTGCATATACCGCTTCTAACAAGTAGTGTAGGAATAGTATCTTCACCGTGACCTATCTCTGTTAAACAACCAGTGATACTACGTCGTAATGGCATGGTTGTGTGCTCGAGAACAAATTTTTTCAGCTTGAAGTTCGCTATCTTGCTAAGAATTTCAACTACTGAAAGTTTTTGGCTGTGCTTCTCAAGGGATTGTAAGCAAGATGACGCCTGTTTAATTGTTACCTTTGGGTCATTATATCCATTGAGTCGCATTATTCGTCCTTGATAGCTCCGGTCTAATTCATCGGGAAGAATGGCTGGACGAATAATCATAGTCTTTACTCCTTATTTCGTGATTGCCCGGTAGGATTGGGGTGCCTCAGGGCTGAGAGAGACAAAATAACCGTTGAAAGTGCTTTTGCGTGTGTTGCTGAGCCGTCCCAGGTGCTGGCAAGGGCTTTTACAAGAACTTCGTTCTCACGAACCATGTCAGCAGTTACGCCTCCTGACTGGCGTTCCACATATAGGCAGACTTCCTCACTGAGGCGAGAATTGCGTTGCCCCTTGCCATGGAGAATACGACTAACCTGTGATTGGCTTGCATCAACAGCACTAGCGATTTCTGCCTGGGTAATACCGTATTCCCGGCATGCCTGAGTCGCTCTTTGTGTACGAGCTTGGTATTCTGTTTGTTTGATATGCATAATGCATTTAATTATGCATATATGCATAATTAAAGCAACAATATAGTTACCTGTTGTATAAGATTAAAATAAACGTCGAGTCAGGTCAGGTGTTGGATAAGACAGAATCTCTTCAATTGCTCTTTTGGTGAGTGGTAAGCGGTGTAGTACCTCTAACTTGGCCTTGAGCTCTGGTACTTGTTGATAGAGTTGCCACAAGCGAATCTTGGTATGAGAGTTTGTTTGAGTCAGGTGAAGTGCTGCTCGTTTAACTTCGGTGCTTATTGTCAGGTCACGTTTGTCCCATAGAGTTTTATTTTCTGTTGTTTCTCTTGTTTTATTAGTATGTGGTGAGTGTTTTCTAAGCCAATCACGGTCATTGCGGTAAAGCCAGGCATAGACTGCTGGTTCCATGTTACGCAGTAGTTTTGTGCCTATCTGTGAATATTTGTCTATTAAAGATTTCCAAGTATTGCGAGCATTGTTCAGTGTTTTATTGAAATGAGCTAATTTCCACTGAGAGTGCAGTTCTGGTTCGGTCCGTAGTAAACGGTTTATTGTTACAATTGATATTCCCATTTGTGAAGTTAGTGTCGTTTTATCCATTCCCTGACGAAGTTTCTTGATCAGTGTTTTTCGTTTATTTTCTTTCAAAATTTTTGGCCGCCGATTAATAGATCGGCCTGCATCAATTGCCCAGGACATGATCGTATTGATGTCGATGCCCGTTTTTTTCGCAATAGAACGCATAGACATATTCTGGTTTTGTAACAGCTTTATAGCTTCTGCTTTTTCTTGGAATTTATGAGTATCTCTGGAGTTTTGTGTATCTGAATGTTGTGATATTTTCTCTTCGTCATGAGTATAAGTTTTATTTTGGATATTTAAAAAACAGTCAACTCCATCGAAAAGCCAATCGATTAAGATGATGTGCCTGAGGGGGTGCGTTCCAGTACGTGGTCGTCGTAATAAGCGTCCTAGTTGTGATTTGGCTTCATCAATTGTTGTAGGTAAAGCTCTTAATTCAGGTAGCAGGCGTAATCTGGATGAATAGATGAGAAAATCAGACGTCATTTCAGGGTATCTTAGACGCTGGCCTGCTAACCAGCCGCGATTAGCAAGTTCTTTACGATAAATAAGCCAAAAACTCTTAGGGTCCCAGGGAGTTTTATTGCCAATTTTTACAAGAGACTTTGCTGTTTGTGAAAGTGACCGAATCGAGTTGATGGTTTCTTTAGAAAACTCTATATTTGGGGAATCACGCAATGACTTATGTGATGGTAAATGCCACAAGAATCGTCCTACGCCAGTAGACTTGATTAGGGACTCACGAAGTATTTGATGATGAGTGTCGCACCACCAAACTCCGGGGTACTGGTGCTCTAGGTGCCAATATGCCCAACCAAGTTGAAGGTGATCATCAACCATACAGGAGGGACAGACTTTTAATGGATGATTTGCACGAAATCTACTGGTGATTAAACCTAACTGAAACTTTAAATGTGCCACGCTACTACCTTGCATGCTTTCTGCGATTGACTCTGATTGTGATGCAGGGATAAATGATCGATAGTATTTTAATAGCGTTCGATTAAAAGCAGTTTCTTGGGCTGTTCCGAGATGACCTTGAGTGACATGCTCAAATTCACTGAGGCAGTTTGGTAAATCATGATGTGTACCTGATTGTTGACCTTTAAATAGATAGCAGGATGTGAGCCCTGCTAGTTGCCTTCCAGACAAAAAATGGATACGACTAACAAGGCTAAATAGAGATTCATCCGGTAACCATTCCAGAATAGGTGAAGTCTCAAATAGTTGTGGTTGATCATTCGTATCAGTCATAATTTAAAACTATGCTTGCCAGAACGATGCCCAAATCGCATCATCCCTCGGTAGAAGATCATCAAAACGGGCCATCATTTCTGGGTTGCCACTGTTAAGTGCAGCGATAGCAGGTGCCAATGGTGCTAAAAAAGTCTTGGTGGCTTTTTCGAAATCTTCCATTCGTAGGCTATCTTCTTTGTGTTCGAATGCAACGCGGTGTGCAAATATCCATAGTGTAATAATTATGCGTGGTACACCGGCAGTTAAATCAAGAATGAGTTGGCGTAAATTTTCAGAATCAGGGAGTGGGTGTTTTACGTATTGATATTTTAATAACTGCTTAAAGAATAGACTAAAGGATTTGTCTGTTGGTTTAGTAAATTGAGTGAGTTTATGGTACCCGCCTGTTGATATACGTTCTGTTGTACTTAAGCGTTTTGTAAGTGCACCTATACCGTCTAAAGTACCTGAAGTAATAACAGGTATCTGCCAGGTGTTCAGCAGGGATAATATCCACTTAAGACATTGGTCCTCGATAATGCTAAGTTCCGGAATTGAATCAGGGTTATTTCGTGTACGTCGTTGCTTGAGGGTAGCTAATTTAAATAAATTCTGAACTTCGTCTAAATGTAAAACACCTAAGGATCCTGAAAGAGCTACTTGACGCCATTCGTTAAGCATCTTCTGGCCATCTCGACGATCCTTGCTTAGAGATGAAGCAAAACGAGGATTGTAATCTTTAATATGTTTACTAAGCGTGTCATCCCATGCGGTCATTAAGTTTTCAGCTAAATCTGCGCTCCGACCTGTCGATGGAGCGTCAACACTTAACCAAACAACTTGGGCGTGGGGCCCTACAATATTTGGAAATGTATCATGGATGATAACTTGTTCTGGGTAGCAATTCAGAGCATGTATTATAGATTGGGTTTTTCCCGTTCCAGAATGACCTGTGATGGCGGCTGCCATTGCAGGTGCTCGAATATTTTTTAAATTATATTGCTCGCCACTAATAATGCTCCAGGTCTCTGCCTGAGATGGATTACGGTAGCGATAACTTTGGCGAAGAAGGAGGTCAATCGTCTCATAAATACGTCCACCCTCCAGACTTGGTATATGTAAGTCTAGTAATTGTAGTAAACAGTGGAGTCTTTCCAGTTTCGATAAGCTTCCTATGTTTTTTGGAACTGGTGGTCGATAAATTAATTGACTGATTGCTTCGCTTCGATTCAGAATTGGTCCTAGCTCATTTATTAAAATGTTATCTCCATAGGGGTTAAATTTTTTTCGGTCAGCCATATCAACTCTCTTCGTCATTCGGTTCGAGTAGATTGCGCATTGCTAAAAGATAGTTCTCTTCTGCTTCGTCATCTTCAGTAGTTATTAAACTAGGTTTATTATTTACTGCTGTAACAGGATCTGGTGAATCAATGCTACGTTCTATCTCACGAGCTTCCAGTAAGCTTGGTTTAGATCCAGTATCATATTCGATGGCATTCTGAGTAAGCTGTTTAGCTGTATTGATAAGTTCATCTCGGTATTGTTTGGCCGCAACCTTGTTAAGGGTACTTGCATGTTCACGTTCTGCATTGCTAATGGAGTAATAGGTATTTGCATCAAGTACCTCGTCCCAGGTAAGTTCAGGTGATGCTGTTGATTGGTCAGATATAGTTAGTTCAAGCAATCCCGATTGACCGGCATTTGGGGTCCAGATCGTAGATACACTTCCATGGTAATAATTAGTTGGTATCTTCCAGCTTCCAAAGTTGCGAGAATACGCTGTCCATTCTTGTTCATGTGTCATGTCAGACTCATATTGTTTTCCAGCAAGCATGACGCCGCTTCGTGTAACCGTTGCATTAGAAGAAGGAAGTAATTCTGTTATAAGATCTGTGGGTGAGACGGCTCTTCGTAAGCCAATGCCTACTCTATGGCCCCAGTTCCACAATCCGGCAGGTGATGGCATGACACCGTCAGCTTTCATGTGTGCATCCAGGCGATGTTTGCGATCTGCTGTCAGGTTGTATTCAGTAAAAACTGAATATAGATAGTGAACGTATTCTCTTACAGTAAGGGCTGCTTCGTGTGGATTGAAACGTCTTAAATCATATTCCTCTCGACGAGCATCAATCGCACCAGGGACCCAGTGATACTGTTTATCTTTTTCTATCCGGTGTAATACTTCAACAAGGCCTTTAAAATCTGGGCGATATGGTGGCGTATAACTTTCGCAGGGCAATAGTCGCATCCCAGTTTGTTTTGCAGCGATTGATAAATACTCACCGCGGTCGCAGAGTAAATCTGCACAGAGTGTCGGCGCTGGGTCAAGGGATAACACAGGCTCATAACCCCATAGTGATCCGATAAGTGCTGGGTCTGCACCGGCATTAAAAATGGCGTGTTTAGCCATGTCCCAGCTCGGTCCTCTCAGACATACATAAAAACCAACAACAGCAGTAGACCATTCATCAACGATGATGTAGACAATGGGCCGTCCAATGATCCATGCACGATTAATCGATGAGCGTAAATAAATATCACCAATCGTTGAATCAATGGCCCAGGTATGACCTGGTCCTGATATCCCTTTCCAGCTCTTTCCTGTCATGCCACGCATGTTACGTGCGTAATGACCGTTTGTTGTTTTGTTTATGAGTTGTTGTAGTCGTGAAATCTCTCTTTTGAGTATGCGTCCAATTTGTCTTTTATTAGGATACGAACCGAGTCCAGGATCAACCTGAACAAGCTTGCCATCGTTATCCATTCGATATCTAGTTATAAAAGCGCTTTTAGTAATTTGTGTTACTCGGTCAGGCATTTTAGGTTTTGGGGTAGGAATACTTTTATCCGCTGCGAGAATAAGAGTTGTCCACTCTGAGCTCATGCCAGGTTGTTCGGGTTCCAGTGTAACCCCCTGTTGTTGTGCTATCTTTTGTTTGGTCGTTTTCGCACCTGCTTTTTTGCGACCGCCTTCATCACAAGGTCTTGGTATTCCCGGGGCACCACATTTATCAAAATCAGGTCGTAGACTCCTTTTTGAAAATCCAAAGCGACAAAGTAAAGAAAAAAGTTTGTAGATATTAGGTTTAGATAAACCACTGCTTTCCTTGGCTAACTCAACTAAAGTGGCAATTCCACGTTGAGGTGATAAGTTTTCACTTAATTGGTCGATTGATAAAAATACTTCCATCGCCTGTTTGCGTTTTTTGTACAGTTCACTTTTAAATGAATTCGAATCAGAATGTTTAATGTATGTAGGATTCTGCTTTTCGATGTCGATAAGTTGGATTTTATGTTGTAAATCGAGATCATCTAAATAAGTACTATCTAGCCAAATTAATGTTCCAATATTAGGAACAGGCGGTTTCTTACGAGGGTTTTTGGTGATCTCTATTTGTTTGCGACCGCCTTTTGATCTGTCGGTGTTTTCGGAATCCGAATCAAGACGAACGACAACAATTTTCTCAATATCGGGTTTATGGAGAATTACACGGTAAATTCCTTCGAGTTCATTATTGATGATTTTAAATGTCTGGTTATGTATTAAATCCATGTCGATCTCCTAACCAAGATAGGGTTTAATTGATCAAACGCTTCTTGAGAAATGATTTGTAATGGCAGGTGGGGGCGCCATCCTCTTCTTAAGTCAATCGGGCTTTGCCCAGACCAGATTGACTGCCATAAAGAGTGTTGTGCAAGAGTATAATCACCGATTTGGTTTGATATTTTATTAAGTATAAAAGTGAGGGAACTGCCCTGATAATTATGTAGAAAAGTATGTGCAATTTTGATGTGATCTTTAGTGACTTTGTTTTCAATAGCCCATGGCCAAGTTCGTTGTAGTGTTGTTGCGACACGAGGATGGTATTCTCGAGGTGTTAAAAACAACCATGGAACATCTCTCTCATACCAATAACTTTTTTCAATTTTTAAAAGTTCCTTTGCGCGTTTGGTGATTGGTTGGTTGTCTTTAATGGAAATGGCAAGAAAGGAGGGCGGTTTTTTATCTTCTTGTATCATAATAAGAAGATCAGTTGTCATAACCCAGGGTTCTGAACGCCCATTGCCATGAGTCATGGGGTGTTTGATGTCTAGTTTGTCAGCAATTTCTAGAGTGCCGGGGAATTTATTGCCAAGGTACGACGCAATATATGCGGCTAATTCGTGAGAGTTCTCTTCAAGAGAGAGAGGAAATTGTTCTCTCAAGTCATTTTTAGTTGATGCAAAAAGTAATCGTGTCGTAAAGAAGAAGCCGATGAACTCTTTATCACTAAGAAGCTCAATATGTCGGCCATTCCATTTAGGTAAGTGGGACCTTCCTCTGCTTGAAGGGTCACCACGACTGACTCTATGCCAGGGGATGTAAGAATCATAGGTGCCTATGCCACGTCCCTGTCTACGGAAACGGTCCAGAACATCAGGTGAAAATCGTTTAGTTGTACGCATTAAATTCTCCAGTCTCGGGGCGAGCGGGTGCCTCGATCAAATCGCAATATTTGAAAAAAAGACGATGGGGGATTGACGGCGTGTGAACGCTGCCATAGACTAGATACACAAGTTAAATCTGGTCTGGGTAAATCCCCGGCCAAAAAAAGCGCGCGGTCTGCCAACCAAGCGCTTTTTTTTTACCTAATACATTACATACATATAACTATCCTCCAGGCATTTTAGTTAGTTTCGTATTGTTCATTTCGTGAACTTTTCTATTTACTTAACCTTTGTTGTTAATCCAGAGCATCGCGTATGTATGAGCGTAATGCATGAATTGAACGTTTGGGTAATGTGCTTCCGTATTTTCGAAGGTCGACAATAAGTGCTTGTAATTCAGCGGGTAAATCTAGTTCTACTGGGGTTACGCGACGCTCTGTTGCGGCTAATTCTTGTATATATATTGCTTCATTAGTTGTACAGTTAAGTGCCAATAATATCCTTGCTAATGTCTCACTAGGAGGGGGTAAACGTTTATTATTTTCTATTGCTGAATAATACCCAGTACTGATGTTTGCCATTGAAGCTACAGAGGATTGAGATAGGCTTTTTTCTACTCGAATCTCTGTAAGCTTTCCACCAAATGTATCATTTAAATACTCATATTTATTCATAGAACAAGTACCACAATGTGTGAATGGTAGTAGATTACACGAGATAGCAAACCAGTTAAACGAACAGACGTTTGATCTGAAATCAGTAGTTTGTTCGTAGCCTGTTAACTGAATAATGATTAGAATAAGTTATGGAAGATAATCAACTACAAAAAATGATTCGATTACTGAGGCTGAGAGTAACGGTTAACTTCTTTAAAATGTGTGTACTAAAGGATATGCATTTAGCCGGTAAACCTCAGGCACCGAATATGTTTGATACGCTCAATATAGGTGATGAAAAAATACTGACTAAAAGAGGTTGGGAAAAATGGTTTGATGGTAGTGTTAAAAAATTACAAGGAGAAAGTGGTAAGTTACTTGATGAGTTAGCAAAAGAAAAAATTGTTTTAAAAAGTGAGGATGATGCTGGCTTAGGGAAGTTACCAGAAGGTTTTTTTCAAGAAATGAGCAATGGTGGTTTGGTCTCAAAGTTACTTAAATCAACAAACTCAACAAATGTAAAAAAGTTATTGATTGATAAGGCTCAGGAATACAGTCCTGCTTCATTCTTACATCTTCATATTGATGCAATTGAAGTGAATGCTATTACAAAAGATTTTCATGATGTGCCATGGAATGAAGTTTTAGAAATAGCATCACGTAGAATTCTTGAAATACTCTTTAAAGATTGGGGGCCAAGATATGGGCAAATCTATTCCAGTTTTTCCTCATCACTAAAGCTTCAGTGGGATTCTGCGGATGAGGAAGAACGAGACAAAATAAGTGAGTTCTATTCGAAGTTTGGTTCATTTCTTTTTGAGGGAAAAATGCAGGACGGCGCTGAACCAGACTGGCAGCGTATAGGAGTTGATAATGATGTTGCACCCCAACATGTTTACAAGACGTTATTTGCGATGGCGGCAGATACTGATTTTCTAGTTGCAGACAGACTCGAAGCGTGGACTATTAGCCTGGCAACTGCCGCTCTTGCCATGCATGCGCTTGCGTGGAGTGATCGCTATACGACTATGGGAGTTTATGTTACTGAAGAAATGGTATTCTGGAGTGCGCTCGACCACATTATGTTTGATTGCGATACCGACGAGGTTGATTTCTACCGTCTCCGTTCTGCGATGGCTCGGTGTCAGGCTGAGTGGGATGAGGGATCTCTAGATGTTTTTATGAGCGCGAGAAGTATCTATCATGATGGATTATTAAAATACGGTATTTCAATTCAAGATGTTTTGAATTTAATTAAGACAGCGAAAAGTGAACATCCCTTGGTATATCGAGGGTGATTCGGTATCTGACTTATTCTGTCGTTTGTCTTTATTTATACATAATATCTAAAACTGAAGGGATATATGGAGCTGTAGGGTCCAATCTATTTGCATGATTGGTTGCCCAATCTATCCAGTCTTCCATGTTCTGATGAATATCTAATTGCTGGTCATCGCTATTTTTAACAGCATCAATATATTCTCGAAGTTGTTTGCTTTTATGCCAGTTATCACAATCTACTAATAATTGATCAACACGTTGTTGTTCTTCGGCTTTATCTTTTTCAAATTCTTCTCGCTTCTCCCTTGCTTGCTTACGTGCAAGGGCTTCGATCCTATCCTGCTCTTCTTTTTCCTTTAGAAAGAGAGATGCTTTTCGAAATGAGATAATGAAGTCATTTAAGCAATTTTCTAATTTCTGAATTTTGGCATCTGACCATGATTTTCGACCGTTGTATCGCCAGGCTTTTCAATACTCAGTTTCAGCCTTCCTGTCGGAATGTAGTCAAACTCTGGTAATTTAAAACGATAATAGCGGTCTCGCTGAACCCTCTTGTCTTCTTGAGGAGTTCGTATATGTTTTATGCGCTTGACTATCTCTTCTAATGATATTTCTAACTTTATATTATTGAGTTCAAAGGCAATTGCTTCTGTGTCGCTGTGTTTATAATAACTTATAGCGCACATTGCACCCCTTGCCTCAAATGCGTTTATCAGCGTGTCCATGATATGTGATGCACGCTCAATACTATCTTTACAGACAAAAACAGGAAGGCACTTTTGGGCTTTAGGAGCATATATGCCTTTATGATTTGGTTTGGCGCTCCTTAGACTCTTTGCAGTCCTGATAACGACTGGATGTGTTAATTCAGCCTCATAATCAATAACTATTTTATTTTCACTAGCTTTTTCATACTGAGTGATTTCATCAATTTCAGGTTTTGTAAGGATGGCATCATTAGATCGAATAATTACCTCATCTAGGTGCATATTTCTGGGTCTAAGAGGAGAAAGCTTAGGTTTTGTGGGCAATATACGATTATGTTCCTTCTTGGCCCAGTACCCACGACCTGGAATGGGTATTAGATGGCGCTTACATAATTTAGATAAGCCTACATCAGAAAGCCTATACTCTTTAGCCAACTTGGTGATTGGTGTAGCCCATACCTGCTCATATAGCTGTTTTCTGGTTAGTTTAATGACTATGTCCATTTTTTGTCCTTTATGGGGGCTTTTTAGATTTGAATTTAGCAAGAAAAAACAAGCACTTATCACTGTCATTTAGTAAAATAATGGTCTAGTATTTCATCTGGTTACATTTTTGTGACAATTACATAAGAATAATAATGATACCCAAGTCTTATTTCAGTGGCTTGTCCTCCATTCTAGCCATTTACTAAAAGGAATTAGGAGTGCTGATCAATAAATAAATGACTTGTTATTTATTAAATGCTCAAAATCCAATCCATAGGAAAAGCATGCTTAAGCTTGAAGACATTAAAAAAGACGCCCAAGTTCGCGGCATTCAATCCGAAGAGATTGTTCGAATTGTTCAGGTCGAACCTGTCGGCGATGCAGCCATAACTGTTTACTACAAAGACAGCCAAGGAAAACTTGGTGAGCAGATGCTGTTCCGTTCAGATGAAGCTCGTTTAGAATTGGCTACAGCCGGACGTCCATGGGCGTTTGATGCTCCAGGTGCCGAATTCAAGTTAGGGCTAGAAGCACACCGTATTGCTCAAGCAGCCCTGTTTGACCCAATGATGGCTGTGCACACTTCCAATGTAGAGCCTTTGCCGCACCAGATTTCCGCAGTTTACGAACACATGTTGCCCAAACAGCCTTTACGCTTTGTCTTGGCTGACGACCCTGGTGCAGGTAAAACCATCATGGCGGGCTTGTTGATTCGTGAATTATTAATGCGTGCCGATGCAAAGCGCATTCTAATTGTCTCGCCGGGCTCACTTACCGAACAATGGCAAGATGAACTGCTCGAAAAATTCGGCGTTACCTTCGATATCTTCAGTCGTGAAAAACAAGAGCAGTGCGCCTCTGGTAACTATTTTGATGAATCAAACCAGCTTATTTGTCGGCTCGATCAACTCTCTCGAAATGAAGACTTTCAGGAGAAGCTTAAAAATACCGAATGGGATTTAATCATTGTTGATGAAGCCCACAAATTATCCGCGAACTATTTCGGTAACAAAGTAAATAAAACCAAGCGTTTTCTTCTTGGGGAATTGCTTGGTTCTATTACTCGTCATTATTTGCTGATGACAGCGACACCCCATAACGGAAAA
>Ga0224506_10001940_pt1 | contig 14528 bp, 11 predicted proteins | sample SF_Jan12_sed_USG_2_FD_169108 | JGI IMG/M metagenome (GOLD analysis project Ga0224506, IMG submission 169108) | Sediment microbial communities from San Francisco Bay, California, United States - SF_Jan12_sed_USGS_8_1 | ecosystem: Environmental > Aquatic > Marine > Sediment | place: USA... | reverse complement strand
CGGGTTATCGCTGGATTGGTCGCGCGCCAGATCGAGGTCGAAATCCATGTGTTGATCGGCCTTGCGCATCACGTAAAAGAAACGTGCGGCGTCTTTGCCGACGTCGTCACGCAACTGTTTTAACGTTACGAATTCACCAGATCGAGTCGACATCGACATTTTCTTGCCGTTTTCGTAGAGATTGGCGAATTGCACCAGCTGAATTTCGAGTCGCTCGGCGTCGTAGCCAAGTGCTGTCAGCGAGGCTTTAACGCGTGCGATATAACCATGGTGGTCGGCACCCCAGATATTGATGACACGGTCGAAGCCGCGATCCAGCTTGTTTTTATGATAAGCAATGTCAGAAGCAAAGTAAGTCGTCTGACCATTGTCTCGCTGCACTACGCGGTCTTTTTCGTCGCCCAGTTCGGTAGAGCGAAACCACAGCGCGCCGTCTTTCTCGTAAATGTAGCCATTTTCGTTGAGCTGCTTGATCGATGCCTCGAGTAGCCCGCCATCTGACAAAGAACGTTCGGAAAACCACTCATCGTAATCGACACCGAAGGCGTGTAAATCATTGCGGATGACTTCGACCAGCGTATTTAAAGCGAGATCGAAAACCACTCGATAGCCGTCGCCAAGCAACGCGTGAGCATTCGCGATTAAATCATCAATATGCTTTTCCTTGTCACCCAGCGGCGCGTCTGCGGAAACTTTCTTAAATACGGCTTCCTGGTCGTGCTTGAAACGTTCTCCATTTTCGCGGTGCAGGGTAGCAGCGATATCCCAGACATAATCGCCCTGATAGCCATTGCTGGGGAATGTTAACTCGACGCCGCAAAGTTCGAGGTAACGCAACCAGACTGAGGTGCCGAGAATATCCATCTGCCGTCCGGCGTCGTTAACATAGTATTCGCACTGTACGTCATAACCGACGTGGCGCAGTATATTAGCTAATGTTGCGCCATAGGCTGCGCCGCGTCCGTGACCGACGTGCAGCGGGCCGGTGGGGTTGGCGGAAACAAACTCGATTTGAATTTTCTCGCCCTTGCCGTGTTCGCTTTTGCCGTAAGACTCAGCCTGTTGGAGGATGTTGCTGATCACCGAGTGACTGGCTTCGCTGTCGATGAAGAAATTGATAAAACCGGGGCCGGCAACTTCGACCTTGTCGATAGAATTGTTATCTTCCAGTTGGGTAATGATTAGCTCAGCGACCTGGCGCGGAGGCTTACCCGCCTGCTTCGACAGCGTCATGGCGATATTGCTGGCAAAATCCCCCTGGCTGCGATCTTTGGTCGCGGTAACCTGGATGTTTATTTTTAGATCGTCTGGTAATTGCGCGCTTTGCTGCAAGTCGGCGAGTGCCTTTTCGATCAGATCGTGAATGGTCTGTTTCAAGAATGTGTAACCTGGTTCGGCAAGCGGTTGTTGCCTGATAAAATAAACCGCGATTCTACATGGATGAGGGCTTATACAAAAGACCTATGGTCCATCAAATGGCGAGTTACCTGGCCTGCCCATCCACGCGGTCGCCATCGCGCGTCATATAATAAGCCCCGAGAATCGGTAAAAAGGTCACCAGTACTACCACCATCGCAACCACATTGGTTACCGGCCTTTGTCGAGGTCGCACCAATTCTTCCAGCATCCAGATCGGCAGGGTGGTTTGTTGTCCTGCAGTAAAAGTCGTGACGATAACTTCATCAAAAGACAGCGCAAACGCGAGCATTCCCCCGGCCAGTAGGGCGGTACCCACATTCGGCAGTATCACGTAACGGAAGGTTTGAAAGCCATCAGCACCGAGATCCATAGAAGCATCGATTAATGAAGCCGAACTGCGGCGAAAGCGTGCAACCGCGTTGTTGTAGATTACTACCACGCAAAAAGTTGCATGGCCAAGAATTATCGTCCACATCGAAAAGGGTATTTCTGCGAGGCTGAATGCCGAGCGTAAGGCGATACCGGTGATAATACCGGGCAGCGCTATCGGCAGGATAACCAGGAGAGAAATGGTTTCCCGACCGAAAAATTTTGAACGGGAAACAGCAGCGGCGCAAAGCGTACCCAATAGCATGGCAATCACGGTCGATATCGACGCCACCTGCAGTGAGAGTTTGAGCGCCGCCCAGACATCGGGGCGTCCCCAGGTAACGGCAAACCATTTCAGCGTGAAACCGGGCGGAGGCCACTGGTAGCTCTTTTCTTCGGTAGTAAACGCGTAGACGAAAATCAATAAGATCGGCAGATGCAAGAATAGTAGTCCGGCCGCGGCGGCAATCTTGAGCGAAACGGGAGCCTGTTGATTAGAGCGCATCAAAAGCCCCCTGGCGTTTTGCCATCCATAAGTAAAATCCCATGATGACGATAGGCACAATGGTGAAGGCTGCCGCCAGTGGGATATTGCCGGCGATGCCCTGATGCGCATACACCGCCTGACCGATGAACAAGCGCGAGGAACCTATAATCTGAGGAATAATATAGTCGCCCAGTGTCAGCGAAAAAGTGAATATCGAGCCTGCGATAACACCGGGTAATGCCAGTGGTAACAGCACATGCCTGAAGGTTTGTCCTGGTTGGGCACCGAGGTCGGAAGAAGCTTCGAGCAGGTTACCGGGTACGCGTTCCAGCGCGGCCTGCATGGGTAAAATCATAAACGGCAACCAGACATAGAGAAATACCAGGCAGGTGCCGAGGTAACTCACTGAGAGGGAATTACCGCCGATGATTGGAATTGCCAGTATGGCATCGAGCAACCAGGTCAGATGCAATTTGGCGAATACCCAGTTTAGAATGCCTTCCTTCGCTAATATCAGTTTCCAGGCGTAAATTTTAACCAGATAACTCGACCACAATGGCAGCATGACACCGAGGTAAAAGATCGCTTTCCACTTTCCTCGTGCATAACGTGCTGCATAGTAGGCTATCGGGAAGGCAACAATCGCCGCGAGAATGGTAACAACAATGGCGGTCGATACCGTACGCAGGATAATGTCGAGATTTGCCGGGTGTAAAAGTTCACCGTAGGTTTTCAAAGTGAATTCGCGAACTACCATACCGCTAAACTCGTCTATCGAGAAAAAGCTTTGTACCAGCAGGGCGAATAATGAACCGAGGTAGACGATGCCGAGCCAGAGCAATGGCGGTAATAGCATCAAAAACAGGAACATGCGCGGATTGCGCCAGATATAGTCGGAAGCGACGCCGAATAAACCGCCGCGCCCGGGCGTGATGACGGCTTCGGGATGGTTCATGTCGAGCTATCCATTAAGCGCACATCGGCACTATCCCAGTCGACCTGTATCTGTTCGCCGTCAGCAGGCAGGGCCTGATTAGAAGGGGATAAGGCATTCAGCCTTATCCCATTGATATCGAGTACCAGGCGGGTCATGGCGCCAAGATAACTACGCGATATGACGACCGCTGTTCTGCCACCGGAATCGACAAGGCGAACTGCCTCGGGTCTGAGGCTGGCCCATTGTCCCGCGGTATTAGTTTTATCGGCAAAGTCGGCTGGTATGACATTAGAAGAGCCGACAAAATCGGCCACAAAGCGTGTATCGGGTCGCTGATAAATATCTTCGGGGCTGCCAACCTGAACCACTTTGCCTTGATTGAAAATGGCGATCCTATCGGCCATGGAAAGCGCCTCACCCTGATCGTGGGTGACAAAGATAAAAGTGATGCCGAGAACCTTCTGTAACGATTTCAATTCGTCCTGCATTTGTTCGCGCAGTTTCAGGTCCAGCGCGCCTAATGGTTCATCGAGCAGTAATACCCGGGGTTTATTAACCAGTGCGCGAGCCAGAGCGACTCGTTGACGCTGCCCGCCCGAGAGCTCGCTCGGTTTGCGTGCTCCATAGCCTGGGAGTTGTACCAGGTCCAGCGCCTGCTCTGCTTCAGCATAGCGTTCTGCTTTTTTGATTCCGCGAATCATTAAGCCATAGGCAACGTTATCGAGGATATTCAGATGCGGGAATAGCGCATAATCCTGAAATACGGTATTCACATGACGCCGATAAGGCGGTACTAATTCCGCAGTTTCGCCAAAAATTTCGATATGTCCGGCGCTGGGTTGTTCGAAACCGGCGATGAGTCTAAGGCAGGTCGTTTTGCCCGAACCCGAAGGGCCCAGCATGGCGAAAAACTCACCTTCCTGAATCGACAGGTCAACAGTATCGACGGCTTTAACATCGCCGTAAAAACGACAAACACCTGAAAATTGTACGGAAATGGTCATAAACTGTGCTCTGAACACGCCATCGATCGACTCGATGGCGTGTTTACTTCGTCATAACAGGAAAGGGATTAGCGGCCGCCGATGACGCCTATATAGTCGGATACCCAGCGGTAATAAGGTACGCATAGACCCTGGCTTTCGCATTTGGAAACAGGGGTTTTCCAGAATTTAATGCGCTCGAAATCCTCCAGACCATTGGCTTTACAGCCCGCCGCATTTTGCATTCCGCGGCCATCGGTGCAGGCTGCGGGTACTGCGGGAACGGCACCAAACCAGACCGACAGGTCACTTTGTAAATTAGAGGATAAGGTATGCTCCATCCACAGATAGGAACAGTTGGGATTTTCAGCATCGGCGTGCATCATCGTAGTGTCTGCCCACCCGGTCGCACCTTCCTGAGGGATAGTGGAAGCAACAGGTTGTTTCTCACCAGCGAGCAGGCCAACCTGGAATGGCCAGGAGCCCGAAGCTACCACGCCCTCATTTTTAAAATCGTCGATCTGGATAAAAGCGTCGTGCCAATATCGGGAAACGAGCTTTCGCTGCTGGCGCAATAAATCGAGCGAGGCCTTGTACTCCTCTTCGTTTAACTCGTAGGGGTCTTTAATGCCCAGTTCCTTGTTATGGTACATGAGGTAATTAGCCGCGTCGGCCACGTGGATAGGGCCGTCGTAGGCCTGAACTCGCCCTTTATTTGATTTGCCATCATCCAGCGTCTGTTCTTCGAATACCACACTCCAGCTTTTAGGCGCTGATTTAAATGCATTGGTGTTATACATCAGCACGTTAGGCCCCCACATATAAGGTGTGCCGTAGTGAACGCCCTTTACCGTATGCCAGGGTGCATTCTTCAGACGCTCATCAACCGTATTCCAGCTGGGGATTAAATCGGTATTAACCGGCTGCACGCGCTTGCCGGCAATCAGTCGTAGCGAGGCATCGCCCGAGGCGGTAACCAGATCGAATCCACCTTCGTTCATCAAAGCCACCATTTCATCCGAGGTATTGGCGGTTTTGATATTTACCTGACATCCAGTGGCCTTTTCGTAGGAAGTGACCCAATCGAATTCTTTGACGGTTTCTCCTCTTTCGAGATAACCAGGCCAGGCGACAATATTGAGTTGCCCTTCGCCAGCTCCCACTTTCGTTAGCATTTCAGCCGATACTGCCGGCCCTGCGAGGGTCGCGCTGAGTGCTGCGACCGCACAGGATTTCATTAAGTAATGCATAGTTTACCTCCGGGTTATCAGGCCTGCGAGCGCAGGCCATTATTAATAATAGCGGGAAGACTATCAGAATGTCATTAAGGGATAAACATAGATTAAGCGCCGATGATGTTATGGTCCGGGCCATATGGAAATTTAGTGATATTTTCTACGCTGTCTTCGTCCACCACGAGAATATCGTGTTCGCGATAACCACCGGCACCGGGAGTTCCCAGCGGCAGGGTTAACATCGGTTCCATCGAGACCACCATGCCCGGTACCAGTTCTGTGTCGATATCTTCACGCAGTTCCAGCCCGGCTTCCCGACCGTAGTAATGTGATAGTACGCCAAACGAGTGACCGTAACCGAACGAGCGGTATTGCAACAGATCCAGTTCTTCGAAGTAGCGATTGATCTCAGCGCAGATACCGGAACAGGTAGCTCCCGGCTTGATCAATGACAGGCCAAGTTCATGGGCACCGACATTGGCTTGCCAGATACGCAGCGAATCGGCGTCGGGTTCACCGAGGAACAGGGTGCGTTCCAGGGCGGTATAGTAACCCGAGATCATGGGGAAGGTATTCAGGCTGAGAATATCACCCATTTCCAGCTTCTTCGTGGTCACCGGGTTATGCGCGCCGTCGGTGTTTAACCCAGCCTGAAACCAGACCCAGCTATCGCGTAGTTCACTATCGGGATATGACTTTGAGATTTCCAGTTCCATTGCATCGCGCCCGGCCATGGCGACATCGATTTCGCGTGTGCCCTCCTTAATGGCGGCATGAATCGCTTCGCCACCGATATCGGCGGTGCGTGCGCCACCTTTAATCAGTTCTATTTCTTCGGCGGATTTGATCATGCGTAATTTCATGATCTCAGCATTTAGGTCGTTTACCTTCACATTGCCCAAAAAGCTGGTCATGGTTTCGCGCGAGGCCAGGGTCATGTGATCGCCTTCGATGCCGATAGCTTTCGCATGGGGAATAATCGATTTGACTGCGCGCCAGTAATTATTGCGCTGCCAGTCGGTGTAAATAATGTTTTCGCCATGGCAACGACGCCAGGGCTGACCGCCATCTATGTTGGCTGAGACGGTGACGCAGCGAGTGGCGGTGACAACACAGGCGTAGGGTCGGCCAAAAGAGCAGTACAGGAAGCCCGAGTAATAGGCGATATTGTGCATCGAGGTCAGCAGCATGGCTTCGACGCCAAGGCTTTCCATGAGTTCTCGTAAATTACTCAGACGCGCATCGTATTCGGCGTCGGAAAAAGGTAAGTTAGCTTTTGACCCGTTTTGTAATTCGAAAAAGTCAGGTCGTACAGTTTGCGATTGAGGCATAGGTTACTCCGAAGTCGTAGCCGGGTAACTCAATAAGTTTACCCGGAAAATTTATCCGGGCGTACAGGATCAAAAATCTGCAAAAGCAGTCATCGATTACGCTAAACGGTAGCGACGCCATCGCCACCAGCGGAACGCGATTTTAGCGATCAGGCTTAACGCGGGCAAGTATAATTTAAGCTAAACTCGCCGTCTAAATTGATGTTAGGCTATGCGGCCGAATTTACACCCGATTTTATGGTTTTAGCATGAAGTTTGAAGGCACTGATACCTACGTAGCGACCGATGATTTACAGATGGCCGTTAACGCTGCCGTTACCCTGCAGCGCCCATTGCTGATCAAGGGCGAGCCGGGCACTGGCAAGACTCTATTGGCAGAAGAAGTGGCGGCTGCTCTGGGCAAGCCTTTGATTCAATGGCACATTAAGTCAACCACCAAAGCCCAACAGGGGCTTTACGACTACGACGCGGTTTCACGCCTGCGGGATTCCCAGTTAGGTGATGAGAAGGTTAATAATATAAAAAACTATATCCGCAAGGGAAAAATGTGGGAGGCCTTTGAATCGGACGAGCAGGTAATTCTACTCATCGATGAAGTGGATAAGGCCGATATCGAGTTTCCCAACGATTTACTGGTTGAGCTCGATAAAATGGAGTTCTTCGTTTATGAAACAGGCGAAACCATAAGAGCCAGACATAGACCGATTATTATCATTACCAGTAACAATGAAAAAGAATTACCGGATGCATTCCTGCGCCGCTGTTTTTTCCACTTTATCCAGTTTCCCGATCGTGAAACCATGTTGAAGATTGTCGATGTTCATTACCCGGATGTGCAAAAAAATCTGGTGAATGAAGCCCTCGAAGTTTTCTTCGAAATCCGTTCCATTCCGGGGTTGAAGAAAAAGCCGTCTACCTCTGAGTTAATCGACTGGTTAAAACTTTTGATGGCAGATGATCTGTCGGATGAGATTCTTAAAAATCGGGATAGCGGACAGATTATTCCAAAGCTCTATGGCGCCCTGCTGAAGAATGAACAGGACGTGCATATGCTGGAGCGCCTGGCTTTTGCGCACCGTCGGGAAAGTCGTTAAGGCGAATGTTAATCAGTTTTTTCCAGGTACTTAAACGGGCTGGTATTCCTGTTTCGATTAAAGAATTATTAGACCTGATTCTGGCTCTGAAAAATCACCTGGCTTTTGCCAGCGTCGATGAATTTTATTATCTCAGCCGGACTATTCTGGTGAAAGACGAAAAGTACTTTGACCGTTTCGACCAGGCCTTTGGTTACTATTATAAAGATCTCGAATCACTGGAAGATATAATCGAAGCTATGATTCCCGACGAGTGGCTACGCCAGGAATTTAGCAAACAGCTCAGCGAAGAAGACAAAGCAAAAATAGAATCTCTGGGTGGGCTGGACAAGTTGATTGAGGAATTCAAAAAGCGCCTGGAGGAACAGAAAGAACGCCATCAGGGCGGCAATAAATGGATAGGCACCGGTGGTACCTCGCCCTTCGGCCACGGCGGTTATCATCCGGAAGGCATCCGGGTTGGCGGTGAGAGCAGAAATAAAAAAGCGGCTAAAGTCTGGGAGAAAAGAGAGTTCAAAAACCTGGACGACAGTGTCGAACTTGGCACTCGCAATATCAAGGTGGCTTTACGCAGATTACGCAAGTTCGCCCGAACCGGGGCCGAAGATGAACTCGACCTGGACGATACCATCCGCTCCACCGCCAGCAACGCCGGCTTACTCGATATTAAAATGGTGCCCGAGCGTCATAACTCGGCAAAAGTCCTGCTGTTCTTTGATGTGGGCGGTTCAATGGATCCGCATATCAAAATATGCGAAGAAATGTTTGCCGCAGCCCGTTCGGAATTCAAACACATGGAGTATTTTTATTTCCATAATTTCATTTACGAATCGGTCTGGCGCGACAATAGTCGCCGTCATAGCGAGCGCCTGGCGCTGCTCGACATCATGCATCGCTATAGCAGCGACTATCACATCATATTCGTCGGCGACGCCTCCATGTCACCCTACGAAATAATGCAACCCGGTGGCAGTGTAGAGCACTGGAACGAAGAAGCCGGTGTTTTATGGATGCGGCGATTAAAAGAAGTTTACGAAAAAATTATCTGGATTAATCCGGTGCCTGAAGACGAATGGTATTACACCCAGTCGATTGAGATGACGAACCATTTAATGGATGGGCATATGTATCCTTTGACGGTTAAGGGGCTTGAGGAGGGGATGGGGTATTTGTCTAAGTAGGGTTGTGAAACTGTAACTGTATAGAAATCGGGTATAATCTGCTAAAGGATTATAACTGTAGGATGTGGTGAGGCACGAACCGCATCCTACGGTGCTGTATCAATTTAGATAAGACCTTCGCCACCCCAGTTATGTGGTGTCGTTAGGAAAGATCAGTAAGGATTTTTTTCTATAAGAAAAGATTTTCAATCGTATCGAAAAGCTCACTGGGATTGACCGGTTTACGAAGTATTTTATCGACTCCTATTGCCTTGACAGCGTCAATCTCGTTGCCGAAGGTGTGCCCAGTCAATATGACCACCTTGATTTTCAAACCCAGTTTTCTAAGAGTCTCCAGAGTGCCTACCCCGCCTAGGCCTGGCATGATTAAATCCAGAATGACCAGGTTAAAACTTCCTGTTTGAAGCAGTTCAAGAGCCTTTTCCCCGGATAAAGCCAGTTCTGCCTGGAAACCCTTGCTCTCAAGCATCTCTGTAATACTTTGGCCAGAATCGACATCATCATCGACAACAAGAATAGTAGCTGAGTTCATGACGTGCTATTTAAATCGCTAGAAAAAATTGGTAATTTTATAATAACCCTGGTGCCGCCGGCAGCAGAGATATTTTCTATCTCAATCTCCCCCGAATGTTTTTCAACAATTTGTTTAACAATAGCCAATCCCAGACCAACCCCGTATATTTTTGTACTGTAAAGGGGGTCGAAAACGGACTTGATATTATCCTTTGGGACTCCTGGTCCATTGTCTTCCAGTGTGATAACCACGGTACTGGATTTAACCTGCGTTGTTAACAACAGTCTTTTATCCTTTTTATCCTGGAAATCCATCAGTGCCTGGCAGGCATTATCGCTGATGTTTACGAGGACACGGAAAAATTTTTCTTTGTCAATTGCGACCGGAGAGTTTCCTGCGGAAAAATTTGTGCTCAACTTCACTTCGTCGGGAAGGGAAAGATCGGGGATTACATCCTGTATCCATGAATCCAAAAGTACCGGTTCCATTGTTATATTCCCTGCGCGAGAAAACTCCATCATTTCATCCACAATATTTGCACAGCGATGAATATTCCGGTCAATTCGTTCAAACAGGATTTTGACTCCAGAATCTAATTCATTGCATTTTCCCTGGAGTAAATACATTGATGTCCGAATGACATTTAGAGGGTTTCTAAGCTCGTGATTGACTGAGCCGGTAAGTTGGCCGAGGACGGCTAGTTTTTCTTTTTTCACCAACTCCTCCCTGGTCTGGACTAATTCGTTTGTTCTTTCCTGAACTAATATTTCCAGTTGAGAATTAAGTTTTTCCAGGTCCTCTTCGGCCTTTTTTTGCTGACTGATATCTTTTTGCACTACCATCCAGACCTCACCATGTTCGGCGTGGGTAAAGGCTGAATATGATACTGAGCACCAAAATGCCTGTCCTCCGCGGGCGAGGTATTTTAATTCTCCTTTCCATACCCCGGTGTCATAGAGTTGGTTGTTGATTGTTTCGGTAACCACTTTAGGTGTATGTATATCGGGCGATATTAACTCCGAGACGTTTTTTCCAATCATTTCTCCGCTGTCATAGCCAAACAAAACTTCTGAACCGGAGTTTGCAAAAATAATATTTCCACTATCGACGCTGACCAGGTTCACACCTTCAGTCATATAGTCGATGATTCTCGCCCCAAGCCGAACCTCTTCATCGGGTATGCTCAGGGCTCTAGTGCCCATATGCTTATATCGATCGGGGATAACAGGGCTAGAAGCACCGAATTCCTCAATAATTGAAAAACAACCATTGGGTTCGCATCTAGTTAGGTAGGTATTCACTGTTGAATGGTGAGTATCTCGATCAATTGATACTTCGCCTTGAGGACCGGAAAAACTAAGGGTTTCCAGTGCATCAACTAACTTCTCCGGATCAAGGCTACCGGCTTGATTGGCAGCCAAAGCGAAAGCTTTGACACACAAATATGCGCCTTCACTGAAGTTGGTCAAGATTCCATTGCCATCCGGCCAAATTCCGTTTACTCCCGGATAAGATGATAAGCGGGTCAATAATTCCTCATTTTCCCTGGTTTTAACCGACATGAAGTAGGTGTTGCACGAGTAGAACCCTTCCCTGACTTCCGATGGTAAATGGCTGGCCATATTTTCGTCATAATGCCCCATTACCACGGCTATTTTTTGCTTCAAGCCTTTTTTGGTGAATCTGGTCAGTAGTTCTACCTGGTCACGCCCTGCGAAATAAGGCACAAAGACATCAGGGTTTGATGCTTCTACACGGGAAATCAGGGTGTCCATATCGTCAGGGTCAGTTCCGATAGGGAGGTATTGTTCTCCCACTACCTCGCCACCGATACTCATGAGGCTCCGTTTCGCCGCATCTATCGAGCCACGAGACCATTCGTAATTATTCCCCGAAAAAAACATTCTTGAACCAAAGCGCTTTGCCATGAATGGGATCATCTTCGAAATCTGTTGGTTAGGTAGTGCTGCCAGATGAAAAAAATAGCGGCTCATGATTCCGCCTTCATGAAATGAGAAATTCAAGTATGGGATTTTTCTTGGGTCGGCAACCCGATAGGCTACTGCAATTCGCGAATTTGAAAGAAGATTTCCGATAATTGCTACACAGCGGTGTTTATCAACCAATTTTTCCGCCGCAGGAACTGCGCTATCGGGAAGACTTCCATCGTCTTCGATGATTAGTTCAAGTGGCCTGTTTAATACGCCGCCGGTTTCATTGACTTCCTGACAAGCTATTTCCGCGGCACGGATTATTTCCTCGCCATAAATACCGACAACTCCAGTCAGGGGCGGCATCAATCCTAATCGAACCGTTTTAATGTTTTTGTTAAATGTTTTCTGGCTCATCGTTAGGCGCAATCCTGAAATCTCACAAATCTAATGTTTTGGTATAGCCTAAAAATAATTTTTATGCTGAAGTATTCGAGATAATACGGATTATTAAATAAACACGGGACTACTCTAATAGGTTGAATTTGCGCGATATGGCAACGACGATACTGGGACTAAGCCATGGAAGGCTGTAGGTAGAACAATGCAGGAGCAATTGTCGAGCAGGGTGTTTATCCGTTGGATTGGGGTTTTGTTATGGATGAGTCTCGGAGTTATGGTGAATGACGCGAGCGATGCGGTTCGTATCTCACCACATCCTACAGATAATAATACCCATAAAATTATCCATAAATACCCAATAAAGCGGGTACATGGGTCGGAGTCAGGCTTGACTCCGATCCTCTATATTTATGCCTACCAGGGCAAAGAAAAAGTCTTAACCGTCGTATAACTATTCATCGCTTCAATCACCCCTTCCTTATACCCAAGACCAGAATCTTTAATACCACCAAACGGTGACATTTCGATGCGATAACCCGGTACCTCCCAGATGTTGACCGTGCCGGTTTCGAGCTCGTTGATGAAGCGGATGATATCGGGCATGCGATTGGTGCAGACGCCGGATGATAATCCGAAAGCGGTTGAGTTGGCCACTTCGATGGCATGATCGATATCGCGTACACGGATGATCGGGATGGGTGGACCGAATGTTTCTTCGACGACGAGTTCGCAGTCTGCGGGGACATGGTCGAGTACGGTGGGTGAATAAACCGCGCCCTGACGATCATTGCCGTAAAGTAATTTGGCGCCTTTTTCGATGGCGTCGTTGACCCGGTTCTGGAACAGGATAGCGGATTGCTCATTGATGACGGTACCGACATCGGTGTCGGGATCCATGGGGTCGCCGTATTTCAGTTTGGCGGCTTTTTCGGCGACTAGTGCGGCAAATGCATCGGCGACCGAATCGATACATAAAACGCGCTTCACTGCAGTACAACGCTGGCCTGAATTTTTGGTGCCACCGGCGACCGCAAGTTCAGCGGCTTTATCGAGATCGGCATCATCCATGACGATGAGCGGAGAATTACCGCCGAGTTCGAGAACCGTGCGGCGATAGCCCGCATTTTTAGCAATATATTTTCCGACCGGGACGCTGCCGGTGAATGAAATCAGATCGATATGTTCATTGGTTAGCATCTCGTCGCCCATGTCTTCAGGCAGCCCGGTAATAACCGACAGCATTTCGGGCGGCAGACCGGCTTCGTAGCAAATATCCGCCAAAAGTAATGCGGTCAGAGGCGTTTGCTCGGTTGGTTTGGCGACCATGCAGTTATTGGTGGCAATCGAGGGTGCGATTTTGTGCGAAATCATGTTCAAGGGGTGATTGAACGGTGTAATCGCCGAGATCGCAGTAAGCGGTTCGCGCTGAGTGAAGATTTTTCGTTGCTTGCCATGCGGGGTTAAATCGCAGGAAAATATCTGTCCATCATCATTTATACACAATTGGCCGGCCAGGCTGTAGACGTCAAAAGCACGACCGACTTCATAGATGCTGTCTTTCTTACTTAATCCACATTCGGCGGTAATCAGGTCAGAAATTTCATCCTTGCGCTCGACGATCATGTGCGCAATTTTGGTCAATATCTGCTGACGCTCGTATCGTGTCAGTTTGGGTTTGTAGTTAGCCGCTATTTCAAAAGCTTTGGCAACCTGCCCACGGCTGGCGCGAGGTACTGTACCTACCAGATCGTTGTTATAGGGGTTGAAAACTTCAACTACCTTACCGGTATCGCCATCAACCAGCTTTCCGGCAATGCGCATTTTCTCGTGTTTGATTGTCATGATTTCTTTTCCTGAAAAATAAGATCTAGATGCTGTGATTCAGCGCGACATTAAAAATATCGAAATTGCGGAGCCTATGGTTATCGTCGAGCCCGCTTACCGGTTGGCTGACAATCAATGGCACTCGTTGCTCGGTGACGCCGCCGTGTGAGCGTAGGGGTACTTCCAGCCCCGACAAATCATGTCGATCTGCTGTTGTTCCTATCACTGTGTGTTTAGCTGACACGAGGATAAGATCGCCCATACGGTCGTTAGCTAACCCAAAATGCTCGCATCCCTGGGGATTATCGTAAACCGCTTCCATGCCCGCGATAGAAAGCAGCTCAGATTTAATCGAATCGATATCTACCCCATCCGGCAAATAGACCGTAGCGAAGGAGCCGAGTGCGCCATGATGCACCACATAAGGATCGGTAATCGGTAAAATGACTCGCGCCGTGCCGGAGCTAAGCAAGCGATCCATTTCATCCTGCAAATAAATGATATTGGGTTCACCGCTCGCCTCGTCGTGCTTGGCATTCATGCCGTGATCGGCGGTTAGTGCAACGGTCGCACCGAGCTCATCGAGCTGTTCCCAGTAGCTATCCATCATCGCGTAAAAAGAATTCGCGCCATCGCTACCGGGGGCAAATTTGTGCTGGATATAATCGGTGGTAGAGAGGTACATTAAATCGGGTCGCTCGGTCTCCATCAGTTTGACGCCGGCGGCAAAGATAAACTCGGATAGCTCGGCGCTATAAACCGAAGGCACTGCCATGCCGACCATGTCGAGTACGTTGTCGATACCGTTTTCTGCCAGTGTG
>Ga0224506_10001939_pt1 | contig 14531 bp, 8 predicted proteins | sample SF_Jan12_sed_USG_2_FD_169108 | JGI IMG/M metagenome (GOLD analysis project Ga0224506, IMG submission 169108) | Sediment microbial communities from San Francisco Bay, California, United States - SF_Jan12_sed_USGS_8_1 | ecosystem: Environmental > Aquatic > Marine > Sediment | place: USA... | reverse complement strand
AACAGCGCGGAAATTTCCGTCCACATCCAACAATCTCATATTTCTCTCTGGGATCCCTGCTAGATTCGCAACTTTTATCACACAATGATGGGTCTGGTTGGACATATAAATAGTCCCCTGACTCAGGTCATCACCCAGAAGATGTTTTCTGGCTGTCACGACGGCGCTGAAATTTGCCAGCGAGCCACCAGAGGTCAGGATGCCTCGGGTGGAATCTGGATATCCCATCCACTGAGCGAACCAGTTCAAAACGCTATGTTCTAATCGTGCGCAAGCCGGCGCTGCGAACCAAACACCCACATATCGATTGGTGGCGGCGGCGACGAAATCAGCGATCGCCGAAGGATACAAACCTCCTCCTGGAATATACCCCATAAATGAAGGATGGGGATGAGTGATAGATGCGGGGATTACCTTTTTCATCAGAAATTCGAGAAGAGATTCAAAATCAGTCCCTTTTTCCGGGGGCGGTTCCAACAGAGTGTCGGCTACCTGAGGATACTTATCCAGGTTTGAGCAGGGAGCATGTGGCAAGCCCTCTATATGGTCAATGACGGCTTCTAAAGCCGTTTCCCCCATTCGATGCATGATTCCAGGAGAAAGCTCCAAATTTGTGACTTTCATGGCTAGCCTTTCCTCTTTTTTTAAGTAATTCTTAGCCTGTATTATCCATAAATGATAACAAATTATGTGTTAACAATGAAATCAATGGACACGTTACCAGGAATCTGGGATAGAAATCCATGGGACACGTTATCGATTTTAAAGAAAGTCGGTACATGTCCCGGATTTCTCGTGTCCCATGGATTTCTGATATGATTGGATAAAAATATTACATCTGTAATAAAATACAAATAAAATAAAAAAGTCCTTGGCAAGGATTGGATTTTTTTAAAAAATGGAGGAAAGCAATGTCATTGAATAAGATGAAGTTAAGCTCACTTACCTGCCTTTTCCTCACTTCAATCTATTTCTTTGTCTTTCCTCTTCAAGGACTCAGTCTTGATGCGGTCTCCCGCGCCCAATATTTAGAATACGCCCGGAAAGCTGCAGATTGGACCTGGCAAAACTACGACATCGTGATAAAGCGATGGAAAGAAAGTTTCGATCCTGAGAATGTGTTTGGCTATCGCCCTCCGGGCGGACTGGTAGAGATGGCTGTCATCTATTCTTACCTGTATGAACAAGAAAAGAAGCCAGAGTATGCCGAGCGAGCCAAAAAGATCCTTCTTTCTTATGCCGATTTTCGATCCGCTTATCCTGAGTGGGCCAGAGCAAAGCGCCCTGACTACGAGGACGGTGTCCCTGTGCTGCCCGATTTTTTCACCGTGATGCGTTTCATCAGAGCCTACGACACATTGAAGAGATCCGGTGTTATCAGCACGAATGAAGACCAAAAATTGCAGATTGACATCGCCGATAGCATGGATTATCTCCTCCAGACTCAGGAATGGGGACCGATGAACCGCACGGCACTCCGGGCAGAATCATTGGCCTGGGCTGTGAGGGCTCTCCCAGATCATCCGAATGCAAAAAAATGGGAGATGCAAAGAAAAGCCCTCGGGGATGACAACTGGGGGAACTGGCAGATCGAGGATGCCACAATCTACCATGGGGTCTGGCTCTACGCGCTTTTGGGGTATGCTGATGCTATGGGAAAATTGGGGGAGCTACTGGCTACGCCTGAGATGTATTATTACGCCCATTATTTTCTCCACCTGATGTGTCCAGCAGGGATGATTCCTGATTTCGGAGATGCCAACTGGCTGTCGAATTGGCCCCGATTCCTTGTATTTTTCGAGGCTGCAGCAAATCATTTCAAGGATCCTCGATTGAAATGGGCGGCTGCCACGATCGCACAGAAATTCATAGACTTCAACAATCCCACAAATATTGGCCTCGCATACAACTTCTTAGACTCCTATCTCTGGGGAGGTGACGATATCGAAGCGCTACCTCCTGAGACTTTTTCCAAAGAGGTAATGGAGGATGTCCAGGGGAAAAAAATTGTTTTCCGAAACGGATGGGATCCAAAGTCCACCTTTCTTCTCCTCAATTACAGGGATGAGGGCGATGGCGGATTAAACTTCCGGGATTACTTGAGGGACACCATCCCAGTGGAAGAAGAAAAGATGACGCATGGGCATGCAGATGAAAACAGCGTTGTCCTCTTGATGTCGGGAGGTTCGGTCCTTCTCCACGATGGAGGCTACCGTGATTATATGCCCAGCGGCCCTTTTGGTGCCTACCGCCAGGATTATTTCCACAACCGTCTCTGTGTCAGACCCGAAAAAATCTGGATGGGACAGAAACAGGGGGAATTTCGCTACAGCATTCGGGACGCGGTTCCAGGACAGAGCATCCTCGATTTTCTTCACAACGCTGGCTCCTACCGTAGAGTCCGCACACAGAAAGTGGATTTCCTGAGCCTGAAAGACTTCGATTACAGCCGCACACGGCTAATCGATAATAATATAGGTTATGAATGGGACCGGGTGATCGTTTATGTGAAGGATCCCGAGTTTTTCGTCGTTTTCGATATACTTAAGTCCCTCAAGGAGGAATATTTTACTCTGTCCAATCTATGGCACACGCAGAAGATCGTCGCCCAGGGTGAACACTGGTATGACACGGTTTACGATAAAATTCAAAATCATGACCTTCCAACGGGTAAACTCCTGCTGATAACCTTTCCAATGACCCATTACAGGCTGGAAGGAACAGAGCTCGAAAAACGCCATTACCAGGATGAAATCCTTATCCACCAAACCACGGCTCAACATTTTGAACTTGGAGAGACCGTTGGTTTGATAACCCTTTTGATTCCTCATTACTCGGACGAATCACCTCAAAAATGGCTGAATCATATCTCTTCTCTCAGTATTCAACCAAATCATGCGGGGCTAGGAGTCGAAATAAAAACAGGAGATAAACGTATCTTTGTAGGAGTGAAAAATGATCTGCGGATGGATATGACCCGTGATTGGCGGCGTCCTCGCTACACCTATGAGACAGGAAAAATCAACTTTGGCGATTTCGAAACCAACGGGGATCTTCTTTTCGCCACCATCGAAGACTCAAAACTCTCCTATACCATCGTTAACCTGACCAAAGCCTTTTTTAAAAACAAATTGCTGGTCGAAGCCAAATCTTCGTATTATGGATTAGCCTTCGATGCAAGCCCTGACAAAGGGGGACTCGGCAAACTCCGATACTGGAAGGATAGCGTCAATATCACCGATAGATAGTTTTTCATATCAAATAACAGACCTGTTTCTCTAAAAGTTATCCCTGCGAATCTCTCTCTCAGAAAGTTAGAAAAAAAATTTAAAATATATTGACAAATCAGTAAAATATGATTATTCTGAATAGTATGATTATTCTGAATTCACTGATAAGGAGAAAAAATGTCCCAAAAGAACAATGAATCCCCCTGTACAATTCCTGAGGCACGCCTGGGATGCTGCACAGTAGAATCCGTGGTAAGCATCGATGAGAGAGGACAAATGGTGCTTCCCAAAGAACTAAGGGAAAAGGCAAAAATCTGCCCTGGAGATAAATTGGTCGTGATAGCCATGGAGAAAGAGGGGAAGTTTTGCTGTTTGTCCTTGATTAAAGCAGAGGATTTTGAAGAGATGGTAAAGAGCCTGCTCTCCCCTGTTATGGAGGAGATTCAGGGGGAAAAAAGAGCAAATCAAAAGAAAGCTCAAAAAGGATGAATAAATGAAAGAAAAAGAAATAAAAAAAGAGGTACAAAAACGCTATGGAGAAATAGCTAGACAAGGAAGCTCTTGCTGCGTTCAAACAAATTCGTGCTGCGGAACTCAGAACATGGTTGAACACGTCAGTAAGGCGATAGGCTACAGCGATGAAGAAATGAAATCCATACCGGAAGGGGCAAACCTTGGGCTAGGTTGTGGAAATCCGGTTGCCCTGGCTTCCCTTAGGGAAGGAGAAACTGTCCTTGACCTTGGCTCGGGCGCAGGATTTGATTGTTTTCTTGCAGCCAACCGGGTTGGGAAAAAAGGAAAAGTGGTCGGTGTGGATATGACTCCAGAAATGATTGAAAAGGCAAAAGAGAATGCCAAAAAAGGCAACTATGGAAACGTTGAATTCAAACATGGTGAGATCGAAAATTTACCGCTGGAAGATGGATCTTTTGATGTGATCATCTCAAACTGTGTGATAAACCTATCGCCAGACAAAAACAAAGTTTTCATGGAAGCCTTCAGGATTCTCAAGCCCGGTGGGAGGCTGATGATCTCTGACATAGTCCTATTAAGGGATCTTCCGGAATCCATCAAGAATTCTGCCGAGGCCTATACCGGTTGTATTGCAGGAGCCCTGAGGAAGGACGAATATATTGAAACAATAAAGACCGCCGGATTTAAGAAAGTCGAAGTGCTGGATGAGGAAATTTTCTCCCATGATCTGGGATCGGTAAGCTCGGTAGCTAAGGCTATCTCAGAAGAATCAAAAATCTCGCTTGACCAGTTAAAAAAATTGGCTCAATCTATTGTGAGCATCAAAATAAGTGCTCATAAACCCAAAGACGCATCACACGAAACGAAAGAGAAATCTCCCTTTATTTAAAGTATTGATGAAAAATGTCTCGGTTAAAACCTGAATAATTTGTTGCCAAGCTTTCTCTGGTCTTCATCCCAGCGCTTAATAAGGTAGGGCTTTTCGTCCTCAAAAATTCGGACAATGCTCTCAAAATATTCCTCACATTCCTTGGTATCCATTTGAATCGTCTTGTTCACAAAAGAAAGAATGCGGGAATGATAAAACGGTATCATGGACTCTATGATCAAGTCTTTTGAAATCTCATTGTTTCTGTAGGCGATGGCGTAGCTGAAAAGGATTCGGGCCCAGAGATCGCTATGATAATAGAACTGTTCTTTTGAGATCTTTTTAGTCTTATTGATCTCTGTCCATTCTGGCTTGGGAAGGATCTTTTTCCATACTTCCCCGTACCGGTCGAAACCAGAAATAAAGCTTTTGTACAAAGCCTCGAGATCCACGGACACAGGAGGAGGATTTTCCACGCCACCAAGGCCAAATCCGAAAATACTGCTCGGCCAGCTTTCTGTTGTATCTTTCCAAAAATATTCGAAGTCGATCATCAATTCGAAAAAAGCCATCATAACCTGTGTGAACATTGGCCCCAAGTGTGTAGCTGGATCTTTTGTTCGATGAGATTTGGGCGATCCCAAATAGGTCTGACACACCTTGAATCTGCGGGCGATGGCGATCGTTGTCATCCATATATCGATACCGAAATGAGCCACATTTTCGGTCCAAGTTTTTTCTGATAAAAAGGCCTGAGCGAGTCGTCTTGAAAATCCAAAGTCCCCTCCGATCGGCTGCCTTACTCTGAGTCCAAAAAGAGTCCGCAAGAGTGGATAAGCGATGTGATTGGTGATCGAACCATCGTATTTATGACGGACATAGATGGGTGTTACATAATTGAAACCTGAAAAAAGGGGTTCTCCCAGATACTGAATCCATTGTGGCGTAATGCTTTTGAGATCAGCGTCTATAACAATGGCTGCACTGGCTCTTAGCTCGACAACTGCCTCGAACAAATTCTTCAGATTGTTCCCCTTCCCTCTCAAATCTCCTGGGGTGGAAAGGTAAATCTTGGGGACTTTGGTAGGCGTATTCAAAAAGGCATCCTTGGTCCCATCCAGAGAATTGTTATCAACATTGATGATCACAGACTCCTTATTCGGAAAGTATTTGAGCAATCCGATACTGGCCATCTTGGTCGGATAGGCAATGGAGGCTGCCTCGTTGAAAGAAGGAATCCCAACCACAAGTTCTGCCTGTCTGACCTTTTCTGGATTTTCAATCATAACACCCATGATTCCTTACCCTTCCTTTTAAATCAGAGAGTTGATTGCTCTGCAGCTTTGACACCCGGCATCCTTCAAAGACATTTGCTTTTAAACAAGGTGCCATTATATCCAAAATATCTTGCCATCACAACACAAATAAGAACAGCCCAAGTTTAATTTTTTTGACTTCGCATTTTAACATGTTATAAGATTTTCTGACTACAGGCCATTTCGATTCAAGGAGGAGCGATGTTTACAAAAAGAATCCTTGCTTCACTCATCCTGCTTTCCATTTTAGTCCTGTCTCCGATCTATGCTCAAAACACGATCACCAATCCCAAAGAAGAATTTGGATTTAACATAGGAGACGATTATCATCTAGCCAATTACACCCAGCTATTGACCTACTGGAAGAAACTCGCCGAAGAAAGTGACAGGATGTCCCTTGAGCCAATCGGGACCACTGCAGAAGGCCGACCCATGTTCATGGCTATCATCACATCCCCTGGTAACCACCTCCGACTCGATCAATACAAGCAGATTGCTAAAAGGTTGGCCCTAGCAGAAGACCTGAGCGATTCTCAAGCAGAGGAATTATCAAACGAAGGACGAGCCGTGGTCTGGATCGATGGTGGACTACACGGTACCGAAGTGTTGGGCGCTCAACAACTGATCGAGCTCGTCTATCAGATGGTCAGTCGTAACGACCCAGAAACTCTGCAAATCCTTGAGGATGTCATTCTCCTGGCTGTGTGTTCCAATCCGGATGGCATGGAGTTGGTGGCCAACTGGTATATGCGGGAAACCGAGCCGACCAAGCGCTCAACCAACGGGCTTCCCAGCCTGTATCATAAATACATCGGGCATGACAACAATCGAGATTTTTATATGTCCACCCAACCTGAGACAGAGGCCCTTAACCGCATCCTTTACAGGGAGTGGTTTCCCCAAATCGTTTACAACCATCACCAGACCGGCCCCTCTGGCTGCGTACTATTTGCCCCGCCCTTTCGGGACCCCTTCAACTACTGCTATGATCCTCTCATTCCTGTACAGATCCAGCTCGTTGGGGCAGCCATGCACACCCGGTTTGTTGCAGAAGGAAAGCCTGGCGCAACAATGCGGTCAGGTGCAGGGTACTCGATCTGGTGGAACGGAGGTTTGCGTACGACAGTCTACTTCCATAACATGATAGGCATCCTGACAGAAACAATAGGGAATCCCACTCCCATAGAAATTCCGTTTCTTCCTCAGAGGCAACTTCCTGAAAGCGACCTTCCCTATCCAGTGGCTCCACAGAAATGGCATTTCCGTCAATCCGTCGAGTACTCCATAACGGCAGACCGGGCCATTCTCGACATTGCCTCAAAACACCGCAAAGAGTTTTTGCTCAATATCTATCGCATGGGTAAAAATTCCATCGAACGGGGAAGCCGCGATCATTGGACTATCCATCCCATTCGCATACAAGCTGTGGAGGAGAAAATCAAGTTGGATAAAGCCCAGATGGAAGGGACTGGTCGATCCCGAGGCTATCCTCCCGAGTACTATGAAATGCTTCATGATTCAGCTCACAGGGATCCAAGGGGATACATAATCTCTTCAGTCCAGCCAGATTTCCTGACCGCCACGAAATTTGTGAATGCTCTGATAAAAACTGGAATAACCGTTTACCAAGCTAATCGGGAATTTGAGGTCAATGGAAAAATCTATCCAAAGGATTCTTATGTGATAATGACGGCTCAAGCTTTCCGCCCACACATCCTGTCCATGTTCGAACCCCAGGATTACCCTGATAACATCCCCTGCCCAGGAGGACCGCCTGTACCCACATATGACATGGCTGGCTGGACTCTGGCCTATCAGATGGGAGTCCAGTTTGATCGCATACTTGATGGATTCGATGGCCCATTCAAAAAGATCGAAGGCTTTGCAGAAAGACCGGCCGGAAAGGTGATGAAACGAGAAGGGGCGAATGGCTATCTCTTGGATCATCGGGTAAACGATGCCTTCATTGCTATCAACGGGCTTTTGCAGAGCAGAGAAGACGTATACTGGCTAAAACAGACATTCAGGGCTAGTAATAGGACATATCCCGCAGGTACGATTTACATTCCAAAAAAATCTTCGACCGAAGAAAAATTGGAGGTGATGGCCAAAGAGCTCGGTTTGAATTTCGAGCAAGCGTCATCCAAGCCATCAGGGGAAGTCTTTCGACTCCGTCCGCTTCGAATAGGTCTATGGGACCGATATGGGGGCTCAATAGACGCAGGATGGATCAGATGGCTTTTCGAACAGTTCGAGTTCCCGTTTGAACTCGTGTATCCCCAAACGTTGGATACAGGCGAACTCGCTGAAAAGTTCGATGTCCTGATTTTTGTCAATGGTGCCATCCCTCAGAACAACGAGCAAAGAAACGAGCGGTTCCCCAGGTTTTCCCAGCCCAAACCTGAGGATGTTCCAGCGGAATTTCGTGATCGCTTGGGAAATGTCACGATCGATAAAACAGTGCCACAACTGCTTCAATTCTTGAAAGACGGCGGGACCTTGCTGGCCATCGGAAGTTCTACCAGCATCGCCTACCATGCAGGGCTTCCTTTAAAAAACGCCCTTGTCGAAAAACTTCAGGACGGAACAGAGAAGACTCTCTCCAATGCCCAGATCTTCATCCCTGGTTCTCTTCTCCGTGTCTCAGTGGATACAAATAATCCCCTCGCATATGGTATGCCCGAAAAAGTGGATGTCGTCTTCAACAGAAGTCCTGTTTTCAGCATGCAGCCAGAAGCAGCACTCAAAGGAGTCTATCCTGTGGCCTGGTATGATAACAAAACGCCCCTGAGAAGTGGATGGGGCTGGGGACAGCATTATCTTGACGGAGGAGCCGCCATAATCGAAGCCAACGTTGGAAAGGGAAAACTCTTTCTCTACGGTCCAGAAGTCACTTTCCGTGGTCAACCCCACGGTTCCTTTAAATTCCTCTTTAACGGGATCTATTATGGTCCCGCCAGAGTGGAGAAGCTAAAATAGAACATTCATTTCTCTCAAGAGGTCATCGACTCCGCCATACTTTTGCATGATCCAAAGCACATACCGGATATCCACTGCGATGGATCGGCTGTAGTCTTTGTTCCACCTGAAGTCGTTGATTGTTGCCTCATAGGCTCTGTCGAAATTGACACCGACAAGCTCCCCGCGAGCGTTCAGAACTGGGCTTCCAGAATTTCCGCCGGTTGTATCCGCATCATACAAAATGTTTACCGGCACACTCTTGAGCCTGGGATGAAGGAACCGTCCAAAATCCTTTGCTTCGTACAACTTAATCAGCTCTGCAGGAGTATCGAAAGGTTCCTCGCCTGTGGTCTTCTCCACGACTCCATCTAAGGTCGTAATCGGCTCATAATAGACAGCATCTCTCGGATTGTATCCCCGAATTCGACCGAATGTTAGGCGGAGCGTGCGGTTGGCATCGGGGATGAAATCTTTCTGGAGAAAGTCCTTTTTGGCGTCAATCAAATGAGCCAAGAGCTCAGCCAGAGCTCCCGTGCGGGCATCTTGTGTGTCCTTCAGCTTTTGGTAGGTTGGATGCAGAGCTTCTGCCAATTCAATAAAAGGATCGTGCATTTCTCTAAGTTCTTTGGTGGACTTATTCAACGCACCCATCAAAGCATCCATCTGGTTGAGTTTGGAATGGCCGTAAGCTTCAGCAATGAAACTATCGATGATCTCTCCAAGATTCCCCTCTTGAAAAACAGATTCCAGAGCGGGAATGCGATACTCTCTAGGCAGGCGGGCAACTCGCCTCAGCAATTCTTTCAGGACAATCTTATCCGTGGGCTCGTAATAATTTCTCACTGCGAGCTCCAGCCTTTTTTTTGTCCGCGCAAAATTGCGGTCCATGTATGCCGACTCTCTCTCCAAGTCTTCCTTTTGCCTTTCGATCGACGCTTCATAAGCCGTATAACCGAAAGAAATCATATCAACACTTCGCCTGAGATAATCCAAGATGAGCTCATACTCAGCCCTTTGGTGAACATCCTTGTAGATCTCTCCAATCTTCCCGAGAACTTCTCCATATTTAGCCATCCGTCCTTCGTCAGCCAGGATGAACCTTTGAAGCTCTTCTTCTTCCTCACGCTTTTTATCCGCCAAACGAATCCTCTTCAGCCCTAAAAGTTTTCCCCTGTAGTTCTTCATGGTGTTCGAAAGACCTCTTATGCGGGAGAGATGTTTCAAGGCGATAGACCGATCTCTCTCCCCCATTTTTTCCATGACTGAAATCTGCCAGGCATACCAATCCGCCACCCAGGGCATCCTCACCTCTTCCTCAAAAGCCAAGTAATGAGACGTCATGTGACGGTAGGTTCTCCCTGGATATCCAAGGAGAAAGATAAAATCCCCCTCTTCTACTCCTTTTGGATCTATCTGCAAATACTTTTTCGGATGATACGGAACGTTTTCTTGTGCATAATCGGCAGGAGAACCATCAGGCCCCACATAGGCCCGTAGGAAAGAGAAATCTCCTGTGTGGCGCGGCCACATCCAGTTGTCTATCTCCCCGCCGAAATTTCCTATGGATCGGGGAGGGACATAGACCAGACGGATGTCCTTCAAATAGGTGTATATAAAAAGCACATAGGTTTTTCCGCTGAACATCTCCGCAACCTCTGCCCGTTTTCCCGGATTAGTCCTCTCTGCTTCAGCCACAATCTCCTTCATCTTTCGTTCAACAGCCTTGGTTCGCTCAGCAAAGCCCATCCCCTCTGTGACAACACTCAGAACCTCGTTGGAAACATCCCTGTATGACTCTGTGATGCGTGCGGTCAGGCCTGCGGCTTGAATCTCTTCTGATCGAGTCCGTGCTAAAAATCCGTGTTGAATATAATCCTTCTCCTTAGTGCTGGCCGCTTGTACAGACCCATAGGCCACATGATGATTGGTAATTATCAAGCCATCCTCTGAGACAAAAGAGCCTGTGGCCACAACTTGGACAACAGCCTGAATAAGGCTGAGCTTATCTGGGCTGAAAATCTCCTCTGGTGAGATCTCCAATCCCTTAGCCCGAAGATCAAGTTTGTGTATTTCACTGATAGGCCACATCCCTTCATCTGCAAAAATTTGAATCCAAAGAAAAATAAGGCCAATGATGATGGCAACAGTCAAATACTTATGTTTCTTCATGCCTTTCTCCTTTTTAACCTGATTTATTCATAAAAACTACCGATACTTATGATAATTAAGAATATATCTGCTGAATGATCCAGGTCTCTCATTCTTCTTTTGATTGAGCATCCAAATGGTCCTTGGGAATGCCAGATTCAGTTGGCGAAGTATCCCTGGCGGTGGACAACCTTATAATCTTTTTCCTTAATCCTGACGACAATCTCTCTGAATTTTCCGTCTTTTTCATACTTTTGAGGAGAATAATACAAGAGATAATAGTTTTCCGAAGCGTGAACAGCCTTTTTGAATGAAGCCACAGCATTGGATGAACTGTCTATAAATCCTCCTGTTGCATCAGCCATCTCTTTAAAAGCACCATATATATCTTCGGATCTCTCCTGAAAATACACCCCGCGTATGGGCTTAATAGGAGGGGTAAGAAAAAGAAAATGAATGGAGATTGAAGAATCCGCATACGTCTGCTTAACAAGGTTCACATCGAACGATATGTCTCTGCGCGTAGTCTCGAAAAGGTCGTAAAGGCCATAGAGAATATGAGGTTCATCCTCGTACTGGGCAATATATTTATCCAAAACACTTGGATCTATTTGAGGGATGAATTCTCTTTGATAGATCAGAAAGACAAACTTCTGCCCATCGTTCTTTTTCAAGACCTTAGCAAAATCCAAAAGTCTCTGCTGGTTGAGTTGCCTCAGCTTTTCTATTCTCTCCAGAGTGTTCAGATATTTCATGAGTTGCTTTTCAAGGGGCAACCGTCCATATCCGGGTAGAGTGTATTCATCCAATTGTTGCGAAATCTTTCCTGTATCGCCCGGTCCTCCTGCCGATAAAGACTTGGCGAGTCCGATGAGTTCCTGAACTGCCCCTCTGTATTCTGCATTCCCAATTAAGGCCTCATTACGCAATAGATCTTTCAGTTGTTTAGACAGCTCTTGCTTGGACTGATGCTCCATCACTCTGTTTCTCAACTTGTAGGTTTTCATAGGAGTAACAATGATGAGATTATCCCCAGGAGAAAGGACATTTTCATAGAAATAGTCTATTGTATCCCCTATTTCAGGTGTATACTCGGATATCTCAAAAAAAAGAAAAAAGCTCCTGGTTGTTGTAGGAGTATATCTTTTCTTTTCTTCGCTCCGTTCGACACTTCTTTTTTTTATCAGATAGACAGCTTCTACTCGCTGGAGAGTCCCATCTTCCAAGATCTCGAAATCATCTAAGGATAGATTTTCTATAAAAATGCCATCTTGAAAAACCCTGACTGGCACTTCAATATTGATAACGACTGCCTCTTCAGCGATTTGCTGTGAAAAGACCGTGATCGCGAGCAAGAAAAGATAGGAAAGGAGGAGAAAACGTTTCAATAGAACCTCTTTTTTTAAAATCAATAGCACAGAATGGAGAGGAAGTCAAAGAACCGATTGTAAGGGGGAGATCTTTTCTGTTCCCCTTCAAGCCGCTTTTTCATTTGACTGAATACGAATTTGATATATACTAATCTTCTCTCGTTCCTGTCCCTACAACGTTGACGGATAAAATAAACGCACTCAGAGTGATGAAATGAGCGAAATACTAACCCTTGAAAAATTAGAAGGATACATCGGGAGAGAGATTGGGCTCTCAGACTGGATGAAAATCACACAGGAGAGGATCAATGCCTTTGCCGAATGCACAGAGGATAGACAATGGATCCATGTCGATCCGGAAAAGGCGAAGCACGGTCCATATGGCACGACGATTGCTCATGGCTTTCTAATCCTTTCCCTCTTAGTCCATCTCACCTCTCATATCGAGCTTTTCCAAAAAGGAATCAGGATGGTAACGAATATCGGCTTGGACAAGGTTAGATTTCTGAGCCCTGTACTAGAGGGTTCGAAGATCCGTAATCGCACTGTACTCAAAGAGATCTCCGAAAGAGGCAGCGGCAAATTTTTCATCACCTTAGAGAGCACTGTAGAGATAGAGGGAAAGGAAAAGCCAACCATGGTTGCCGAAGTCCGAGCCTTGCTTATGGTATGAAAAAATTCAAGAGGATGTCGGAATGAACCTTGATTCCGTTTTTGGACATGATAAGGACCTCATTCCCTTTAAGAGGGCTCACCAGTGGGGAGGGCCTCTGCTCGGTCCTTTCAGATTCTGGAGGAAAAGCAAATAGTACGTTCATCCTTATCTGTAGCCACCTCTCTTGGTATATCAAGCAGCAATTTCACAGGAAGCATCATTTCCAAAATCAAAAAATTTGACCCAGTCGTTTGTGTTTTGGTATAAGCTGAGGAGGGAACTTCTTACAAGATATCAATTCAGCTGCATGCGATTATGAAAAAGATATTGAAGAAAGCCCTCATCATTCTTGGCAGTATTTTTCTCTTTTTTGTTCTGGTAATTGTTGTCGCGTCTTTACTGTTTTTCTACCGAAAACCTTTCATCAAAGGAATCCTGGAGAAACAGTTAACAAAAAGAACAGGAATTCAGATCACGATAGGAACGTTAGATTATGAGCTGTTTCCTTTGAGGATCGAAGCGGGCGCTATAAAGCTTAGGACAAAGCTAGAAGAGACAGAAGTCGATGTCTATGTGGATAAGTTGATCCTAAAAGGTGACATTCACAGAATTCGGAAAAAAAAGAAGCCGTTACTCGATAGTGCCGAGGGCAAAGGAGTTCGGATTCACGCTGATGTCAAGAAAACGAGAAAAAAAATCGTGATTGAAGACATCATCCATAGACTGTCTTCAGGGATGAGTTATGTCCGGAAGATAAACCTTGAAAATTCCATTCTAGACTTCACCTTTTCCGATAAGAGAATAAACCTTCAAGGCGTTGATTTCGCTCTATCCCCCCTAACAGACCAAAAATCCTTTATGTATATACTTCTCTTCCGGGATGCAGAAGGCCAAATCCAGTCTCAAAAAATTGGATTTCAAAACGTCATCCAGGGATCTGGGACTTTATCCCTCAAAGACTCACCTTCCATAGATGGACGATTTTCTCTCAGGAAAAACCATCTCATGTTCGCTGAAAAAAAAGCTCAATTTGAAGAAATCAACTTACATTTTAGAGGAGCGCTGCAAGCGGATAAAAACATATTGATCTTTCCAACTCTAGAAATTGACGTCCCGTCCTATGTAAGCCTAACTGGCCCTCTGACTGTCATTTTCCAGGATGATCTGACACTTCTTTTTCAGACCAGAATCCATGTTGATGATTTGAGCCATGCCTTCTCTCTTGCCAGAGACTACATCCCCTATGAGCTCGATGGGTTGGAAATGGAGGGAAGCGTTTTTTTTGAAGGGAAAGGTCGGCTTTCTCCAAATCGCCTAGCTCAGAAGGCACAACTCAGCGGCAAAGTTGTGATAAATCCCACACACATCAGATACAGAACTTCTCGTTTCTCTCTCGATAACATTCTAGCCGGAAGTCTCAGAATCAACGGCTTTCCCGAAAATCTGGATTTTTCAGGTAAGTTTAATATCTCCAAAGGTTCCTTGTCGCAAAAACATCTCGACTTGAAG
>Ga0224506_10001938_pt1 | contig 14534 bp, 14 predicted proteins | sample SF_Jan12_sed_USG_2_FD_169108 | JGI IMG/M metagenome (GOLD analysis project Ga0224506, IMG submission 169108) | Sediment microbial communities from San Francisco Bay, California, United States - SF_Jan12_sed_USGS_8_1 | ecosystem: Environmental > Aquatic > Marine > Sediment | place: USA... | reverse complement strand
ATAGGAAGTATCCCCGCTAATACTGGTGTTAATGACTCTGTATGGAAGATGGTTTTCGTGCATTTTATTTTGCAGCAATTGGGGCCAGGATGTCTCCACAGGTATGCCGTGGGCGGCACTCAGGCTGTCTCCGATAATGACGATTGATTTTTCCTGTTCCGCCCATACCTTTGAGTGGAGTACCAGCCCAAGTATTAGCATTGTTGTGAGAGCGAGCTTGCTATAACCTGAACGAAACCAAACCTTATTCAACATACCTATGCAAACCATTATTGAAACCATTAATTTATCGAAAACCGTTGCCGCTCCAGAAGGTGAGCTAACAATCCTCAAGAACGTCAGCATGAGTATATCAGAAGGATCTTCGGTGGCCATTGTTGGCAGTTCCGGCTCTGGAAAGTCCACCTTGTTGGGTTTGTTGGCTGGCCTGGATACGCCCAGCGCAGGCAAGGTTATTATGGATGGTGAGGATTTTTCCACCCTCGATGAAGATGGCAGGGCTTTGGTTCGGGCCGGGCGAGTTGGCTTTGTGTTTCAGTCCTTTCAATTGGTACATGGTCTTTCTGCTCTGGAGAACGTGATGCTGCCCATGGAGTTGGCCGGCCAGGACGATGCCCGTGAACGGGCACAGCAGATCCTTGCCCAGGTGGGTTTGTCGCAGCGCGGTGGCCATTATCCGGCACAACTCTCTGGCGGTGAACAACAGCGGGTGGCCATTGCTCGCGCCTTTGCCGTGCAGCCAAAGATCCTGTTCGCCGATGAACCCACAGGGAACCTGGATCAGAAAACCGGGGCAAGCATTATCGAGCTCTTGTTTAATATGAATAACCACAGTAAAACCACGCTGGTACTGGTGACCCATGACAATAACCTGGCCAATCAGTGTGGTGTGCACTATCAACTGGAAGCAGGGCAGCTGGTTTGAAACGGATCATCAACATTGCCACAAAACTCCTATGGCGGGAGTTTAAAAACGGTGAGTTGAATTTCCTTGCCGCGGCGCTTTTTATCGCCGTGGCCAGCATGAGTTCGGTAGCCTTGATCACCGACCGGGTCTCCACCGCCTTGTTGCAACAGGCCGGTGACCTCATTGCCGCCGATACCCTGGTTTCTACCGTGGAACCCGCGCCTGAGGAATGGCTGCACGAGGCGGCATCGCGCAAGGTGGCGCATACTCAAACCGTGCAGTTCCCCAGCATGGTGTTTCGCGGCGACGACTCACAACTTATTTCTATCAAGGCGGTTACCAGCGGTTATCCCTTGCGCGGTGAATTGAATACCGATACACAACCCTATACCGAAGGCACGGTAACCCACGACATACCCGCTGCCGGTGAGGCCTGGGTGGACTCTCGCCTGTTTAATGCCCTGGATCTATCGATAGGGGACAGGCTTGGTGTGGGCGAGACATCCCTTACCGTGATGCGCATACTCAGTTTTGAGCCGGCCTTAGGCGGTAACATGTTTGGTGCTGCCCCGAGGCTGATGATGAATACCGCAGATCTTGACGTCACCGGCTTGATCGTCGCCGGAAGTCGGGTGAACTACACCGCCCTGTTTGCCGCCGAGACGCAAACCATGGCCGGCTTTCGTGACTGGCTCAAAACGCAGCTGCGCCCCACCGATACCCTACAGGGGATCAAGGATGCCCGTCCGGAATTACGCATGGCCCTGGATCGAGCTGACCGTTTCTTGGGCCTGGCGGCTCTGGTGGCAGTGATACTGGCCGCCATAGCGATTGCCCTGGCCTCCGCACGCTATGCCCGGCGTCACCAGAATAGCAGCGCGATTATGCGCACCTTTGGCGCACGGCAAAATGCCATCCTCGCCATCTTTAGCCTGCAACTCGGTCTGCTGGGTGTCATCGCCTCCAGCGCCGGATTGTTGGCCGGCTTTGTGGTGCATGAATGGATCATTGGCTATTTCAGTCAGTTTATTAACCGTGAACTCCCCGCTGCCAATGTGTTGATGATGATGCCGGCCCTGAGTGCAGGGATGTTACTAATCTTCTGTTTTTCATTGCCGGCCTTATATCGATTGAAGAATGCCAGTCCTGTGCAGGTGATCCAGTCCCGTGCCCATACCAGTACACGGCAAAGTATCTTGTTGTACTTGCCGGCCTTACTGGTGATTGCCTTGTTGATAGCCTGGCAGGCACGCGATATCAAACTGGCCATCATCTATTTCTCTGGTTTGCTGGCTACCATACTCATCCTTGCTGTGGCGACACTGGTATTGTTGTGGCTGGCCAGTCAGTTTAAATCTCGTTTCAGTGTCAGCTGGCGACTGGGTTTGACCTATCTAAGTCGACGCAAACTGAATACCATGATTGAATCGGCGGGCTTTGGTATCGGAATGATGGTGATTGTCGTGCTGGTATTGATTCGTACCGACTTGATCGATGATTGGCTGGTGAGCCTGCCGGAAGACACGCCAAACCAGTTTTTGATCAATATCCAGCCAGATCAAATAGAAGAGTTAAGTGCGGTATTAAAAACCAACTCTTCAGATACGCCGAGCTTTTACCCCATGGTGCGTGGTCGGCTCACTCATATAAACGATCGCACGGTGAGCGCCGAAGACTTTACCGATGAGCGTACACGAAGATTGGCAACGCGCCTGTTTAACCTGAGCTGGTCTGATCAACTTCCCAATGGAAATAAAGTCTTCGCCGGACAATGGTGGAAAATCTCGACACAAACCCCGCAACTCTCTTTCGAAAAAGACCTTGCCGAGCGATTAGGCATCAAGGTGGGTGATACGGTAACGTATTTTATGAGTGGTCTGTCGGTAACAGCACCTGTGACCAGCCTGCGTGAAGTCAATTGGGATAGCTTTCAACCCAACTTTTTTGTGATTGCTACGGACATGACTCTGAAGGATATACCGGCGACCTATATCAGTAGTTTCTACCTGGATAAAAATAATAAGGACGTATTAACAAAATTGCTAAGGCAGTTCCCAAACATCACCGTGATCGACTTGCAGTCGATGATCAATCAGGTACGGGACATTATGGAGAAGGTGATCCAGGTCATCGAGGCAGTGTTTTTATTTACTCTGGTCGCCGGTATTCTGGTGATGATGGCGACCTTGCAATCAACGCATGATGAACGTATTCGCGATAATGCTATTATGAAAACCCTGGGTGCCAGTAAACGGCAGTTGAGAAAGATCCTGCTTACCGAATTTGTGCTGGTGGGTGCTATCTCAAGCCTTATTGCCACCACAGCGGCAAATCTTATCAGCTACACTATTGCTACCAGCCTGATGAATATGCCTTATCAGCTCCATCTCAAATCCTTCATGCTTAGCATCTTCATCGGCACCGCGATAATTACCATGACTGGACTAGCGGCCTTTTGGCGATATCATAAGATGTCACCGGTGCACATCTTGCGTCAGGCCTGATAATAAGAAGGCTCAAGACATTTAGCAGTGGAACCGGTTGAGTCATAAGGGGACAGACCACGGTTACCCGTTTATCTCGCATACCTATCATCTGCTAGACTAGAATTAACTGCGTATACATGACTATGGACAAGGAGGTCCAAGATGACCTGAACAATTCGTGAAGAAATGCTGAATGATCCCGATAGGGTTCTACAGTAGCCAAGACGAGCTCGTCTATCTGTGCCAGGTATCCCATGGCACATCCACCGTTTTTTCACGTCCATGTGCCCTCGGTATTAGTAATTCCATTTACGTCATACAACGTGGTAATAATCGTTCAGCCTGTTTCTATGCTGAAGATGATTATCATAAATATCTGGATCATTAAAAGAACAAGCTGATAAATATGGCTGTCTGGTACATGCGTATGTTCTTATGACGAATCATGTACATCTTTTACTTACTCCTGAGAAAGAAAATAGTGCTTCTTTGCTCATGAAGTATTTAGGTCAGAGGTATGTTCAATATATTAATCGTACATACAAAAGGAGTGGTACTTTATGGGAAGACGGTTTCGTTCTTGTCTAACTCAAAGTGAGGATTATGTGCTTTCTTGATATCGATATATTGAACTAAATCCAGTTCGCGCTAATATGGTTCAGCATCCCAGGCAGTATCCTTGGTCCAGCTATAGAATTAACGCCGAGGGTAAAAAGAGTGACTTAATCGCACCACAGGATGAGTATTTGAGGCTGGGTCGCAATAAAGATGAAAGAAAAGAAAGTTATAGAGGGCTGTTCAAAGCTTATATTGATCCAGATGTGCTAAGTAAAATCAGGAAATCTACGAACGGTAACTACGTATTAGGTAGTGAGCGGTTTCAAGAAGACATTGGCAATATGTTGAAGAGACGTGTAGTACCGGGAAAACCAGGGCGACCGATATTGAGGGGTGTATAAATGTGGTCTGTCCGCTGTTGGTACTGACCCCAGCGGCTGTGTATTCAAGACGGTGATAATCACTTGGGACGTTTGGGTAAGTATGTGTGTGGTCACTAGCAAAATGAATAAATCATTTCGATTTGATAGAGGCATATTTGACTATCGCCGCAGGGATCTCATCCAGGGGTAAGACATAATCGATGCCACCGTATATTATCGCCGCCTTGGGCATGCCAAATATGGCCGAGGTCTTCTCATCCTGGGCAATGGTCAAGGCACCCTGCTTACGCATACGTGCAATGGCCAGTGCGCCGTCCTCACCCATTCCAGTCATAATTATTCCCAGCGCATCTGCGCCTGCAGATTGTGCCGTAGAGTTAAACAAGGCATCTACCGCAGGTAAGTGCCGTCCGATAGGCGGGCCTTTTTGCAGCTTAACTACATAACCGTTATGCGTATGCTTAATCAGCGTATGAAAATCAGCAGGGGCGATCAAGACCTTACCAGCCTGAATGGATTCCTGGTCTTCAGCGAGCTTCACTCTTAACGAGCCACAGTCATCCAGACGTTTAACATATGCATCAAGCATGAAGCCGCGTATGTGTTGCACGATAACCATACCGGCAATAGAGATCGGGAGTTTGCTCAATACGGCTTCCGTCGCCCCGGGTCCTCCCATAGAGGTTCCAAGTACAATCAGTTTTTTCGAGTTGGACAGTGCATCTCTAAGATGTCCATGCCGTTTTTCTATCATTTTCACCATGTCAGCTAACATGGTACCGAGCTGTTCGCGCTGAGTGCTAATGAACTCATGACACTCACCTTCAGGCACAGCGATGAAATCCCGTATCCCTAACTTGATAGCCTCCTGCAAGATAGAGTCACACTTCGGCAACTTGGTATAGACAAGGATAATATTGTTATGTGATTGCAGTAACTGTTCTAACAGAATCAGAGACTGTTCCGTGTTACCATCAATCTGTAAGAGGACTAGATCAGGCATGCTGTGATCTATGTAATGGTGGGCCTGTACAACATCCTGAACAGCAGCCTGCACAGATAAGGACGGCTGTGCAACCACGAGTTTATTCAACTCATTACGGCAAATGGCAGAAGCATGTACGATCAGTGCTTTATACATTATTAAATATCGTTTATCGACCTGTATTCACATACTAACGTAAAGTCATTATTGCACCTATAGAATAATGCGCAGTTTTAAGTAATAACTACAATTTGATCGCACAGTGGTATATACATACTAGTAATTATTGTCAGATGAAAAATAGACAAATTAAATAGTCCAAACAGAATTAAATAGCCATAAATCTATATAATTGAAGCTGTCACGACTGCATGGACGGGTGAAGATAGAACAATGCAGGAGCAATTGTCGAGGGCGACTCAGGAGATAAAGCCGAGGAGCTATTGTCGAGAGTACAAACAGTAGGGGCTTTAGGCGACGCATGGAGCAGTTACCGAGATCCCTTTATATGTATTACCTACTTGAGCAAAAATCAGCAAAGGATGAATAATGTCAGAATCGATCGCAAGACAGTGGTTATCGGAATCGTCCGATACTGCCAATAACAAACAGTTTAAAGCCCATATGAATCTGATATCCGACAGGATATCCCTGCGCGGGCTTCCGGGCTATGAAAATATAAACTATGAGGCATGGTACAAGCAGTGTGAAGATGAATTTTCCAATAATGTACTAAAGAGTGTGCGTTATGATGGTTTTAAGATGGAAACAGATACGGAAAGCCGGATTATATTTAAGACATTCGAGACGGTAGAGGCCCACGATGGAAAGATCAATCGTCATGGTATCGAGGTATTGTTAGAGAAAGAGGGAGATGGCGTCTGGCGACTTGTACAGGAGCGTATCCTGTCGGAAGATGAGTCGCGCGAGAACGGACTCATATAAAGAAAGATATTTATCTCGGATTACGACTGCAGGGTGTAGCCGAGATCAGTAATACGGTAAAGAGCTATAGATTGATCCTGTCACTCACCAGACACCTTAGAGCTATGGGTGCGAAGTTAAGATCTATGCCTACTGCCTATTCCACAGGAGTACAAAAAAATGATTAAGTATGTTCGTTTTGTTTCATTAGCCGTAGTTCTGTCGATTAGCTTAGCTGCGCTAAGCGGTTGCTCAGACTCCTCGGGACCGGCTCCGGTGATGGCTGGTGTCACGGAGCTTGTGGTAACAAATGTAGTGGAGGGTAATGGCGCTGAAGCGGTTTCAGGCAACACAGTATCCGTACACTATACAGGTTGGATTTATGATGAAATGACCGACGATAAAAAAGGTGTCAAATTTGATAGCTCGCGCGATCGCGGTCAGCCGTTTGGATTCCCATTGGGCGCGGGGCGTGTAATTAAAGGTTGGGATCAATGCGTGGAAGGGATGAGAGTTGGTGGGCAACGTATCTTGACCATTCCCCCTGAACTTGCTTATGGCTCACGTGGTGCCGGTCGTGTGATACCAGCGAATGCTACACTGATTTTTGATGTTGAGTTGTTGGCAGTTGAATAATAAGTTACTCGTAAAGTACTAACGAGAATCATGCACAGTTTACGAGTACTGTTAATCAATGTGTACTCGTGAGGGCCCAACCGCGATAATTTAATTCTTAACAGCACGGTGTGGTTCCACAATTCTGCACTCAAATGATTATTATGTGATATATGTCAATAAAACCATATCCGAAATGTACTATTCCTTAATTATGACTCTTTGTGGAAGAAGCATTCATGGCGCTAGTATCTATATCATTATTACCGGCTGGGTGATGGGATATGAATAATTGAGCTTCTCCCATAATGATAGAGTCTAGCCGTTAGATGTGTGCTGGATGTATCAGCGTGTACAGTCATAAAATATAAGAAATTTTAAACGCACATAGAAAATCTGGTGGCCAAGCAAAACAAACTTTAATAAGGGAGATTGAAATGAGATATTTAGGTGTTTTATTAATTATACTTTTTTCTCTTCAAATGACAGCTTGTGACAGCGATGTTAAGTTGCCAGGTGACAATGTTGATACAGGTACCGGTACGGATACCGGCACAGACACCGGTACAGACACAGGGACGGGCACCAGCGTACCGGAATTCAGTGGATTTCAAACCATCAATTTGGCCGTAGGCAGCTATTTCGATTATGGGTTCAGCTACACAGATACCATCAATGGTAGCCCTGATGACGATATAAGCGGGGTCGTACGAATTGAATTGGTTGGCAGCGAAATCGTTAACTTTGACAGTATTGGGGACATTACACTTTATGAGACGAACTATTACACCCTGTCCGGTGACACTCCGCCTATTGGCTTTCCATGGTACAGCTATCTAGCTGCGAAAGATGGTGTAATCTACATCGCGCAAAAAGATAGCGCTGGAAATTATGGGGCAGCTGCTCTCTTTGATGCCAATGCAGGTACTGTATATTCCAAAGGATTTATGGGCTATTTCTCATCCACTCGAACTGAAACACTAACTAGTGGGACTATCAGTAATAGTTTTATCAATACCTCGGCCGTTGTGGTGAGTGAACCATTTTACGCTCCCGCCTGTGAAACCATAAGCGGTGTAGAGATCTGTAATGATGAATCACACAACTATCAGGTCAAGGAGTATTACATACCGAACATTGGTTTCGGTGGCTTTCATCGATCTGGAACTTCAATCTTTACTGGTGGTGGTTATACGGATATTTTTACCAGTCAGTTTAATGTGGGCCTCATAGCAACCAATGTCTATGATTTAAGTAGCCTGTAACATTATACGCCATCGCGAGGGGAGGTGCCGATTACATCGGTAGCTCCCCTGTATTGCGTCTATTGGTGATCACTCACGTTTATCCTCTACCGCAGAAAAAACAGATAGTACCTCTCTACCAATGAATTAGCTGGGGCAACGATATGTGTAATATATCAATCAAACTACTGAATAAAGGCAAGTGGTGAAAAGAGTGATTTAATCTCGCCACAACAGACTCATTTGAGGCTAGTGCTAAGTATGGTAGCAAGAACATAACGTTGCAATCACTATAAGGTAATTTCCGTATGGGACTTCTTTTCAGGGCAAGAGGTTGTTTCAAGCGGAAAATCCAGCATGCTCAAAAGATGAGTTATATCTGCAAGGTCATGGCGCCTGTGTTATGGAAGAGTAAATTTGGTCTGCCCCTGACGGGACTCATACCCCGGTCAGTCGTAAGGTCGGACTGTTCCTGAGTAAAAACATCCCAATGCTGATAAGTTAGAGAACATTAACAAGAGCTTAGCCCTATGATTCACAATGCATCCATTCTAAGTCGCGAGTATTAAGCTGCGTATATGTTTTCCTAGATCGTATGTATGTGCACATGTCGTATATGAATTTACAATCATCACTAACAATATTACTATTTGACTAGATACTAATTATTTAGGCCTCGGTTGTGAATTCAATAAGTCAAAGCGTTAAATTAGACGGTCATTTAGGCAAGTTCTTTCGTTATTACATTTTTATTCCATGTGTTGTGGTTATAAGTTCTTCTTGTTCAAGCCTTGTTGATAGAGGAGACAAGCTTTATGAGCAGGGTATGTATGAGCAAGCGGCTTCATTTTATCAGAAGGCGCTATCCAGAGATCCTAATGATGTTGAAGCTATCATAGGGCTAACTAAAGCTCGTAATATGGTTATTGATCAGGGCTTGATTGATGTCCGAATGTTGCGTCTTGGTTCAAATGATTCCGGGGCAACGAATAAGCTGGAGGACATTCTACGCAAACAGAATGCATGGAATATTAAAATATTGGGCGCGGCCTCTATTACTCAGGAAGAAGAAACTGGCTATGCTCAATTGTGGTTACGAAATGAGGCAAAGATTCTTTCGCAATCAACGTATCCAGATAAATTTCGATGGTTCATGAAGTCGTATGCATACCTGATTAGCAATGCTCAGATGGAACCACAGTTCGACCAGTATCAACCAAAGCTCAAGGATTTAGGTAAGAAGCAGTGCAAGTCCATGGTTAATGATGTGCACAAGCAGCGGTTTTATTTACAAAGTTTTGTGGAAAAATATTGTCTTGCATGGGGCGAGGGAGTTGCTATAGAAGTAGATAATGTCGATAAGTCACGTTATCACGGTCTTGGTTTCAGTCAAAACGTTCGATTTAGTACTGACGATAATTCTGCACAGCATTCTATCCTTCGAAACCAACTTTCGCATCTGGAAGAGCAATTTAAAAATTCCCTGTGGTATTCCAGTAAGGGTGAGACACCTATCGCAATAAATGTGAGCGGTAATGTTGTCTATAACAAGTCAATGCGGCAGATAAGAAAGAGTGCTAAATACACCGAGCAGGTTAAAGTTAAGCTGGAAAACGGTGCATATAGGATGAAGGCGGTACAACGAACGTATCAATACCCAGTTGCCGTATACAATGAAAAATATAATCTACATATAACCTATCAGGCAAACGTCAATGCACAAGTTTTAAAACACGAAATTACTAAAGTGGATGGTAATCGTACGGAGGAACATCACTCTACATTTAAACCAGCAAGACTTTCGCCCGTGAGCCCAGGCTTTATACAACTTGGTGCTACATTCGAGAGTGAACTGGCTGATGCCAGCAATCAGATACAGAGGAAGCTTAAGCTTCTCTGGAAAGATAGCTATTGCAAGGATGGTATGGGAAGTCAGCAGGGTGAGAATATTCTACGTTGCGCCAAGCTAGCCCCCGACGATGTATATGTTAATCGCTGGTTCACACAGAAATTTGGTGTGGACTATAACGCGATGGTTAGTCTGTACGGTATGTAATGGTCGAGTAAGGCCGTCATGACACAGGTGGCAAAAAAGTATTCGCTTACGGTAGTTTTTTCTTTATCCAGGAAATGCTGATTTAAGTTCGTCTGGTATGCCATCAGGCCAGACGTTCTCGTCCGTGCAGCAGTCATAACGGCGGCAGCGTAGTGGCCGGTCATACCAGATGGCGCAGGAAAATGTTTTTCTGTCCAGGTGTGGGCAGTAACCATCTTTATCACGGGCGATAAAATAGGGGCGCTGCTGATTGTATTCCGCGATTCCCTTTTCTGCCTCTTGCTTGGTGAGGGCAAAGATCAGCGTGCAGCATTTGGCCTTGCAGCTACTAAGGCACTGGCTGCAGTTAACGTTGGCATCTGGGATGCCTTCTTCCTCATCCCCGTAGATCGCTGCAAGGCCCTTATCCAGCATACGTTCCATGAAAGCCAACAGTTTGTCCCGCTGTTCAGGCGTCATGGCCTGGTATTCGGGATCGTCAGCGAATTCCTCGTCCCAGTTTATTTCGCGTTCAGACATGGCGGTAAAAATAAATAGTGGAAAAAAATTGCCGCGTATCTTAGCAAATATTAAAAGCCAAAAAAAGACCATGCCATGGTTATGATATGAGCATCAGAGCCATGGGAGGTTAAGGATAATCGTATGCTACGAATCCTGGTCTCCGATACGGGACTGGGCCTCCCCATCAACAAATAATCTCTGGTATTCGAAGCATTCAATCGATTGGGAGCCGAGGCGACTGACTTATAAATGACAGGCATGGACATAAGTCTAACCAAACGCTTGCTAAAGAAATGCAAGGTTGCATAGGTTTCTCTAGTATCTTGAATGAAGGCATCACATTATGGTTGTTTCTACTGAAACACGATCGTGCCCAACAAGTATTTATAATAATATCGTTGAAATAATCCACTATCTATATGGAGGATAATCTTTCCAGCATACATCTGATGGAAAAATATTCGCCAAATTTAAAATACACACTCATTGCTGCGCAGACTGTAGAAGAAGGGATTCATCTTTCCAGGCAACATATCTTTGACATGATAATACTGGATAGAAGTTTCCACACATGCCTGAGCCAGTTGTCATTGCTGGAATCCTGTACGGTGAGACCCAAAAGGAGATGAGCGTGCTGGTGTTCTGTTAAGGTAAGAAAACTGGACGTCAGATCCTCTGAGCAATTCAACTGTATTCAAGGAATGTAAATAATGAAAACAATACTAGGCTTGTTATTCGCCTCACTGCTGTTACCCTTCTCACTGTTGCTGGCTGCAGATGTTAATGCTCCCTGGGGGCAGGCCAAGTTGGACAATGTAGAGTACAAGCCCAACAAGGTGGTCTTTGACGTGGCGGTGTCTAGTGTCGGGGCGATTACCAGTGTTCTGGACAGGGTCAGCTTTCTGAATACCTTATATGAAGCAGATCCATTTGAATCCTCGATTGTGGTAGTGTTGCATGGCAATGAAATTCCGTTTTTTGCCATTAAAAACTATGCCCAGTACAAGGGAATCATGAACCGTGCCCAGAGTTTGGTGAATAACGGCAACATCCGTTTTCGCATGTGTAAATTGGCTGCGCAGGGGCATAGTTTTAAGCCCAAGGATATACATGGTTTTGTCGAAATGGTGCCTATGGCCGATGCGGAGATCGTACGCTTGCAACGTGAAGAGCAGCATGCCTACATGCAATAACATTTGCTGAATTTGTAAATATCAATATGAATGTAACGAAAGATGACTTCCAAGGCGTTGTCATTTAGAGTTGTGCAATGACTAAATCCAATAATCTCAGAGCAGATACTGTCATCGTGCTCGACTTTGAAACCACCGGACTATCACCTGATGGTGGCGACCGGGCGATTGAGATCGGTGCGGTACGTGTAGAAGGTGGCCGTATTACCGATCGTTATCAAAGCCTGATGAACCCGGGTCAGCGCATCAGCGGTTTTATTGAGGACTACACCGGTATCACCAATAGCATGTTAAAGGCGGCCCCGCCCTGTAAAGTGGTTATGGCGGAGTTTTCAGACTTTATCGAAGATTATAATCTGGTGGCACATAATGCCTCGTTTGATAGTCGTTTTTTACAGGCTGAGCTACGGCGCCTGCGACGATTAGTCCAGGGCAAGTTTGCCTGTTCGATGTTGCTGGCACGGCGCATGTACCAGCATGCTCCTAATCACAAATTGGGTACGCTGGTGGCGTATCATCAGCTGCCGAATGACGGCACCTTTCACCGAGCCCTCGCTGATGCCGAGATGACCACCCATCTGTGGCTGAAGATGCTCAGTGATCTGACAGAAAGTTACGGTTTAACAGATGTTCCTTTTACACTGATGCAGAAGATTGGCAAAACACCCAAGGCATCTGTGGTACGGTTATTAAAAGGAATGGTGAAGTAAATGCGTTAATATGGCGTTTGTGTTTAAGGCTAAACCACCCTGATATCCAATTAGATTGTCCATACCCTGCCTATAGGTAAGCTAGATGACACAAGAAAATGATAATCCCCCCTGCCCCTTCTGTAGTCTCATTGAAAACGACGCTGAAGATCGGATTACCGCTCAAAACATGTTGGCGGTAGCTATCTCGGATGGCTTCCCGCTCAGTGACGGCCATACAGTGATTGTTCCTCGTCGACATGTGGGTTCGTTTTTTGAGCTGACACAAGATGAGCGGGATGCCATGTTTGCATTGCTTGAGTTAACCAAGCTTCTTCTGGATGGTAAATACACGCCGGATAGTTACAACATCGGAATCAATGATGGACCGATGGCCGGACAAACCATACCGCACTGTCACATGCATTTGATCCCGAGGTATACGGGCGATGTAGAAGATCCACGTGGTGGCGTGCGTTGGGTACTTTCAGATAAAGCTAAATATTGGACTGACTAAAGCTATACTCAGGAAGATATCCCATACAATATCCTCACTCTGCTACTGTAAAGGTTTAGCTAATGCCTCAATGACCAGTTCATAGATAAATGTCGCGATTGAATTATTGAAAACCAGGTAAAAGTATTCAGAATTAATCGATGCAATGATCAGTAACATCATGACAAATATCATGATGGTTACTATAAGCGCCGATAATAATGAGAATATTTTTTTAATGACTATGTCCTTTCTGTTGATAACTATACGTGTATTAACAGCATCCATATAGATGCAAGTCATACCTGAGGTATTGGCGGTGCGGCAACACAAATAAGTACACATGCTATTTATAGCGAGCACATATCTCCTGTATCAAGTCATACTCTTATGTAAAAGTCATTACAATGATGTAGTGCCGAATATGTGATCCTTTCGGCAAATATAATGCCATAAAGGAGTGCTAGAGCTGTTTTTTTAACAAATCATTAAAACTAGACAAACTATCTAAACCAATGTGGTTCTATTAGAATAGCAGTGCTGTGATATATACACATATAAGATATCAGCCATTTTAAGTCACTAAGTAATAGTAGAGTATTGTCAGTAACTGAGGATTGATGGTGAGCAGATGCAAAAGCATTAAAGCTTATTGCTAAGAAGGTCTAAGGTGCAAGCTCACAACTGACATTTCTATCTCACCACGTGCGCTGAAGGTCCAATGCCTTAGCTTAACTTTTTGAATGCAGCAGGATGCGTTATAGTAAACTTTTGTAAAGAGTTAAGTATGCGAAAAATAATAACTAAATAAAACCCCAAGGATTTATCAGGAGATTAGTCATGAACAGATATTCATTCATGATGAGTATATGCTTAGTATTATCTATGTCTGTAAAAGCAGACAATCACGAAAGTGTAGATAGTCTTGCCATTATTATTAATGGTGGTCATAGTTACACCGATGTGACTGGAGCAATCATAAATTTGACGCCCATATTATATGAGAGATCGATAAATAAAACATTCAGTTATCGATTGTACCCTAGTCTTTCAGTTCAAAATTTAGGTACCGTAAAGATTCGTTCTGCTGGGATCATGATAGAAACTCCATATTATTTTAATGATATTAATACATCTTCTCTTGGTAGCGGGTTATACATTACACCGTTACTAGAAATCGGTAGGAATTTCAGTGATAATATAAGTTCATTAACTTATGGGCTCGTATTAGGTTACGGTTGGAGAAGCAATTCGAATTGGTCACTTAATACTGGTTTTGGCATGAGATATACTAATAGATTTCTTGCAAATGACACGGCGCAGAGCTATTCAACTACAGGTCTTAGAATAATATGGATGTATTACTTAGATTAATTCCGTAGGCTTAGGATAATAAAAAACGAAAGTAATAAGGTCGGATCTTGAATTGTGAATCCTATACCTTCTCCATTCAAGACTCGCCCCTATTAACTCGCCATTATAAAATCAAGGAAGATT
>Ga0224506_10001937_pt1 | contig 14536 bp, 14 predicted proteins | sample SF_Jan12_sed_USG_2_FD_169108 | JGI IMG/M metagenome (GOLD analysis project Ga0224506, IMG submission 169108) | Sediment microbial communities from San Francisco Bay, California, United States - SF_Jan12_sed_USGS_8_1 | ecosystem: Environmental > Aquatic > Marine > Sediment | place: USA... | reverse complement strand
GATGGCGTTATTTTGACGCAAATTTCCTTAAATGTAGGACAAATCAGACGGGTGGATGTTAAATCTTGTTGTTTTGCCTGCTTACAGAACTGTAATTTACCGCACAACAATAAATGATCTGCTGCTGTGTGCGGAGGATTGCTCTAAAATCGGGCCAACAGGCAATGTGCCCGGTAAATTCCTGTACCACTATGTCGTTAACACGATTTATTTTCCTGCTTAAGGATAAATTCCCAGTGTTTCTTACTGACGGGCATGATCGACAGGCGATTTCCCCGCGCCAACAGGCGCATATCCGCTAAAGATCTGTATTGTTTGAGCTCGGTGAGACTGATATTGCGCTTTAATTTACGTACAAAGCGTATGTCGACCATATACCAGCGTGGGTTGTCGGGGTCATTTTTGGGATCATGGTGTTTTCCTTCCGGATCGTTGGCTGTTGTATCCGGATATCCCTCTTTGACCACCTCTGCGATACCGACAATGGCGGGTTGCTTGCAGCTTGAATGATAGAACAGGACCAGATCGCCTTTTTTCATTTCATCACGCATCATATTGCGTGCCTGATAATTGCGTACGCCATCCCAGGCTTCGGTTTTACCCGGTGCGCCGGCCAGATCATCAATGCTGAACGTATCCGGCTCTGATTTCATTAACCAGTAATTCATGCTGCCCTCATAATGGCTATAAAGGTGGTTTTGAGTTCCCGCTAGGTGGTTTGCCAGGAATATAAAGCCTGTCTTCAGTGACAATGGCATCCAGGGGTACATCCCAGCTTTGATAAGGCAATTCTTCCACACGCTGAAATTCATAGGCCAGGCCAATCAGCCGTGGCTTGCGCCAGCAGCGACGGTAATTAAGAAATGACAAGGTGCGATCATAAAAGCCGCCGCCCATACCAAGACGGTTGCCATTTTGATCGAAGGCCACCAGGGGCATCAGGATCAGATCCAGTCGCTGGGGTTTTTGTTGACGCAGGCGGCGGGCGTGGACAGGTTCGGGGATACCAAAGCGGTTGTCGACAAGTTTTGTTTCCGGCTGATAGGGGATAAACCACAGGCGTTTACCGGGCCGAAGGCCCAGTACCGGCAAGTAACATTGTTTGCCGCGTTGCCAGGCCGCTTCAATCAACCCCCAGGGATTTATTTCACCATCACTGGCAAGGTAAAGCGCGATATGCTGGCTGTTGCTGAACAGACGTGACTGCAGGAGTTGGGTGGTTAGTTGCAGTGCACAGTAGTGACGATCTGTCTCACTTAAGGCGCGTCGCTGTTCACGCATGTGCTGGCGAATTTGCTTACGTTTATCCATTATTTTGCCGATAGCCGACGATTAGATGGGTGGGTATTCCCCATATGTAACGATGTGACCTTCGTCCTGAACCAGGGGTTCAAGTGGGCACCTCGAACAGCGCATTAGGCTTTCCACTACAAGGTGGACCTGCACACAACGCTGAAATGTGGTTCCCGGGGATGTGAATTACGGCTCAAGAATTATCCCGGTCATAAATCGCATACTACAGGGAATACCCATAACACTTTACTAGAAACCACGGCGAAAAATACGGCTTATACAAACGGGTGGTTTCTGTCTTACTTAACTGTTGGTTCCCCTTGCGCCCTTAAATTTCCAGTTGGCGACTTTTATACAAGGCATCCTCAATTTTACTGGACAGACTCATGATACGGTCACGAATGGCATGCTGTGACTCATCAACATCATTATCCTGATTCAGCAGTTCATGGGCAATGTTCAACGCCGCCATGACGGCAATGCGATCGGTCCCGATGATTTTGCCACTATCACGGATTTCACACATTTTACGGTTCAGGTATTCGGCTGAACGCAGTAAGTCCGCTTTTTCATCTTCACTACAGGCGACCAGATAGTCCTTGCCCATGATGCTGATGTTGACCGCATTACTATCAGTCATTTTCCAGTGCCTTTAGTCGGCTAATCATGGCCTCTACCCTGGTTCGGGCCAGCTCAGTCTTGTCAATTAACAGATTTCGCTCTGTCATCAAACTACTCTGGTTTTCGCGCAGGTCCTTGTTTTCCTGTTGCAGGCGTTCAACAGCCTCGATCAGGTCATCCACACGATCTTCCAGTTTTTTAATATCCAATTCCGTCATTTCCAGATTGCTGTCGTTGTGTTACTAGCCAATATAGAGCCGCAGGCTGGCAGGGTCAACGGTGAATCAGTGCTCATTTTGTGACAAATTGCTTGCAGTTCGGATGAATTTTGCTAGGGTGCTTACACATTGACCCAATCCACAGGTATAGCCGTGACCGACATCGATTATCCCAGCCTTGCCAGCGCCTTGCAGCGTCTTGCGGTAGACATCAGCCCTGCTGAACTGCATGGCCAGTTATGCGGCATGCTGTGCAGCCAGCCGGATTTGAAGTTTGACCACTGGCTAGAAAGTACCTTACCAGAGTTGATCGAGGCAAGGGCACAGGGTGATGCCCTGGCTGGGGAAACGGAAGGCCTGCTGCGGCAACTTTTTGCGGACACCGATGCAGGAATTCAGGATCGGGAGTTGGGTTTTCGACTATTTTTATCAGACGATAGTACCGGCCTGTATCAGCGGCTTGATGAGTTGGCAGAATGGTGCAGTGGCTTCCTCCTGGGACTGTCGATAGGGGGAATCAAGGAATATAAGGGCCTGCCGGGTGATATCCCTGAATTAATGCAGGACCTGGTGGAGATTAGTCGTGCCGGCAACTTTGAGTTGCAGAATAAAGAAGAGGATGAAAACGCCTATATGGAGCTAATCGAGTATGTGCGGATGGGGGTGATGCTGGTCCGACTGGAATTGCATCATCTGCATGCCGGTAGCGGCGATGACAAGGTGTCGATTCACTAGCCTTATAGTATACCGCCCTGTCTGCTTTGAAAGGGGCCAGGGGATAAAGAGTCCAAGGTTTTGTTCAAGCGCTATTCTTGTTGTTTGAGTTATATTGAGGAAAGTAAAAGGACCGGTTTTTTCCTGTCTTCCGCGCCCCGTTTTTTGGCATAATGCACGTTATGAGTAATCAGGAATTTGCCCGTCGGCGTAAACACCTTATGCAAAGCATGGGGGAAGGTAGCATTGCCATCCTGCCGGCCGCACCCATCCAGTATCGCAACCGGGATTCTGAATATCACTACCGTCCCGACAGTGACTTTTATTACCTGACCGGTTTTCCTGAACCCGAGGCTGTGCTGGTGCTCAAGCCGGGACGCGAGCATGGTGAATATATTCTGTTTTGCCGTGAGCGTGATCCCAAGAGTGAGATATGGGTTGGTCCCCGTGCCGGACAGGAAGGGGCGGTTGAGCAATACGCTGCCGATGATTCGTTTCCAGTCGATGATATGGATGACATCCTGCCTGGTTTACTTGAAGGGGTGGATCGGGTTTTTTACACCATGGGCAATCATTCCGATTTTGACAAGCGGGTGATTGACTGGGTTTCTCATTTACGACATCAGTCCCGTGCGGGAGTGCATACCCCGGGTGAGTTTATCGCCCTCGACCACCTGTTGCATGATATGCGCCTCATCAAAAGCAGTTTTGAGTTGAAGGCGATGCGTCAAGCCGCCGTAACCTCTGCCAGGGCGCATTGCCGAGCCATGCAGCTGTGCAAACCGGGCATGTACGAGTATCAGCTTGAGGCGGAACTGTTACACAGCTTTATGCAGCAGGGCTCACGCTTTCCGGCCTATTCCTCCATCGTGGGGGGCGGCGCCAATGCTTGTGTGCTGCATTATGTCGACAATCGGGACAAGCTTAAAAACGGTGACCTGTTGCTGATCGATGCCGGGGCTGAATACGAGTACTATGCCGCAGATATTTCGCGTACCTTTCCCGTCAATGGCAAGTTCAGTGCTGCCCAGCGTGAGCTGTACCAGATCGTACTGGATGCCCAACTGGCGGCCATTGCGCAGGTGAAACCGGGCAATCACTGGAATGATCCCCATGAGGCAGCGGTGCGGGTCATGACCGAAGGCCTGCTCAGGGTCGGTATTCTTAAGGGTAAGCTGGAGACCTTGATCGAAAAAGAAAAATACAAAACCTATTATATGCACCGCACCGGTCACTGGTTGGGAATGGATGTACATGATGTGGGGGACTACAAAATTGATGATGAGTGGCGCCTGCTCGAGCCGGGCATGGTGATGACCGTAGAGCCTGGTTTATATATTCCTGCCAATAGTAAAGGCGTGGACAAAAAATGGTGGAATATCGGTATCCGTATCGAAGACGATGTGCTGGTCACCAAAACCGGTCATGAGGTACTGACCGCAGATGTACCGAAAGATATCGATGGCATAGAAGCATTGATGGCGCCGGCCAATGGATAAGCCCGAGTATGATATCGCGATCATCGGTGGCGGTCTGGCCGGTGCCAGTCTGGTGGCGGCCTTGCAGGGACAGGGCTTACGAATTGCCGTGATCGAGGCGGCGGCCTTTGATGCACAGCACCAACCCAGTTTTGATGCCCGTAGTGTGGCCCTGTCCTATGGTTCAAAAGTTATTTTTTCGGCCCTTGGTGTGTGGCAGGCCATTTCCCAACTGGGGGCAACCCCAATCGAACGCATTCATATTTCCAATCGCCGGCATATCGGCATTGCCCATCTGGATTGCCATGAACAGGGTGTTGATGCCCTGGGTTATGTTGTCGAGACTCGCGTGTTGGGGCAGGTGCTGGGACAAAATATGCTGCAGTGTGAGTCTGTCGACTATCTTTGTCCGGCAAGTCTGCAATCCATCGAATTTAAATCGGATCTGGCCGAAGTCTATTTTCAGCAGGATGGTATGCCCAAGGCCTTAACGGCAAAACTGGTGGTAGCGGCGGATGGCGGGCAGTCTATTGTGCGCAGGCAATCGGGGATCAGGACCTGGCAAAGCCAGTATGGCCAGACGGCCATCATTGCCAATGTGGTGATGGACCGGCCACATGAGTATCTGGCCTACGAACGTTTTACCGATACCGGTCCTATGGCCCTGTTACCCACCACCCATGCGGATCACCCGGCTTGTGTCTATGCCCTGGTGTGGACGGTTGCCGATGACCAGAGCGATGCCATTCAGTCATTGAGTGATGCGGCCTTTCTTACCCGTTTACAGGACAGATTTGGTCTGCGTGCCGGCCACTTTATTAAAACCGGTCCGCGTCATGCTTATCCACTGGGTGTGATGCTGGCACGGGAGCATGTCCGACCACGCCTGGCGATCATCGGTAATGCCGCGCATACCATGCACCCGGTCGCCGGGCAGGGCTTTAACCTTGGTTTGCGCGATGTGGCCAGTCTGGCGCAGGTTATCGTTGCCGCGGGTAATGATCAGCAGGACATTGGCGCTATTGATGTTTTGCAACACTATGCGAAGTGGCGGCGCAAGGATCACTTGCAGACCATGGGCTTTACTGATGGACTGGTGCGTGTCTTCAGCAGCCGCTTTCCGCCACTGGTGCTGGCACGTAATCTTGGCTTACTGGCCATGGATATCATGCCGCCGGTGAAGAGGAGCATTGCCCGTCATGCCATGGGTTATGTCGGCAAGTTATCCCGCCTGGCGAGAGGTATTCCGTTATGAGTCAAACAACCCAGGCTGACATCGTTATTGTCGGTGGTGGTATGGTCGGGGCCACCCTGGCCTGTGCGCTGGGTGATAGCCCGCTTAAGGTGATCCTGCTCGAGGCCGGTTCCGGCCAGTATGCATTACCTGATAAAGGCTTTGAATTGCGGGTCAGTGCGATTACCCGTGCCAGTCAGCGAATCTTTGAAACCCTGGGTGTCTGGCCGGGGATTGTTGCCCGGCGTATCAGCCCTTATCGAGACATGCATGTCTGGGATGCAACAGGTGAGGGTGTGATCCATTTTGACAGTGCAGAGATCGGTGAAGCTACTTTAGGACATATCATTGAGAACAATGTTATTTCAGCAGCCTTATACGAACGTTTAAGCGCATTTGAGAACATTGAAGTAATAACAAACACTGAGACAGCATCGATTACAATCGAGGCTGAAAACGCTTCTCTCGAGCTTAAAAACGGAAATCGTGTAAATACAAAGTTACTTGTTGGTGCAGATGGCAGTCGATCCGTTATTCGCCAACAGTTTGATATCAGTGTCCGTGGTTGGGATTATGATCATACCGCCGTCGTGACCTATGTAAAGACAGAGAAGCCTCACCAGGAGACAGCCTGGCAGCGTTTTTTAGCAACAGGTCCGCTGGCCTTTCTGCCCTTAACGGATAATTACAGTTCGATTGTCTGGTCAACGCAGCCGCAACAGGCCAAACAACTGACGGAAATGAATGACACAGATTTTTGTCATGCCCTTGCGGAGGCCTTTGCGTATACCCTGGGTGAGATCGAGTCGACCGGACCACGCGCCAGTTTTCCCCTGCGGTTTTTTGTCGCCAATGAGTACGTCAAACCACGCCTGGCCCTGGTCGGAGATGCCGCACATACTATTCATCCTCTGGCCGGTCAGGGTGTTAATCTGGGACTGGCCGATGTGGCCAGTCTGGCCGAAGTCCTGATGGAGGCGGTGCTGCAGGGAAAGGATATTGGCAGTATGCCGGTGTTACGTCGCTATGAGCGCTGGCGCAAGGCCGACAGTATGAGTCTGTTCGTGGCCATGGACAGTCTGAAACGTTTATTTGGAACGGAACATCCTGCGGTTCGATGGTTACGTAACTTCGGATTGTCACTCACGAATAAAGTCCTTCCCCTGAAAAATCATCTGGTTCGTTCGGCCATGGGGCTGAATGAAAATACACTTGAAGGTCAGCTCCCCCGTTTATCCCGAGGCTTGCCCCTGAAGAGTCGCAACTAGGCGATATCCCGACAGTTTGCAGCACCCATGCAGCAACTTTTACACGGGCTGACTGGTGTCATTCTGTCGAATCGAGTATCTTGTTATTCAGTAAGGAGATAACAAACTAAAACCATGGCCCTTCTGAATTCTGCAGCTATCCTGATGACCCTGGCGGCACTGTTCGCCTACCTCAATCACCGCTTTATTCGCTTACCCACCACCATTGGGATTATGCTGATTGCCCTGAGCATTTCTCTGCTGCTCATTATTGCCGGGGAGTTGAATTTGTTCGATGCCCGCCCTGCCATGCAGTGGTTGATGAAAGATATCGATTTCTACACCACCCTGATGCACGGTATGTTGAGCTTCCTGCTATTCGCCGGTGCCCTGCATGTCAATCTGAATGATCTGGAACGACAAAAATGGATTATTGCCCTGTTGGCGACCTTCGGCATTCTTATCTCGACGGCGATCATCGGCAGTTTGAGTTACCTGGTGTTACTGGCCCTGGGGCTAAAACTGCCCTTTATCTATTGCTTGTTGTTTGGTGCCCTGATCTCACCTACGGATCCCATCGCCGTGATGGGCATTCTTAAAACCAGTTCAGCCCCCAAGAGTTTGCATACCAAGATTACCGGTGAATCCCTTTTTAATGATGGTGTGGGGGTGGTGGTTTTTCTGGTCTTGCTGGGGATTGCGACGGGTGGTCAGCAAATTGATGCCGTGGCGATTGGCCTTCTGTTTGCTCAGGAAGCCATTGGCGGTGCGGTCTTTGGTTTGGTGATTGGTTACTTTACCTATTTATTGCTGAAGGGAGTCAATAATTACCAGGTTGAGGTGATGTTAACCCTGGCGCTGGTGATGGGCGGCTATGCCCTGGCCAATAGCTTGCATCTTTCCGGGGCCATCGCCATGGTGGTGGCCGGGCTGATGATCGGTAATCACGGCCGGGTTCTGGCCATGACCGAGCAAAGCCGCGAACACCTCGATACCTTCTGGGAATTGATCGATGAGATCCTCAATGCGGTGTTGTTTGTCTTGCTGGGTCTGGAAGTGATGGTCCTGGCCTATCAGATGGAATTTGTGCTGGCCGCCATCGCCATCATTCCGCTGGTGTTATTTGCCCGTTTTGTCAGTGTCGGCTTGCCGGTGGTGCTGATGAAGCGTTTTCGCAGCTTTACCCCAAATGTTGTGCAGATAATGACCTGGGGCGGTTTACGGGGTGGCATATCTGTGGCCCTGGCTTTGTCTCTGCCCATGGGGCAACCACGCGAGGTGATTCTCGCCATTACCTATGCCGTCGTGCTGTTTTCGATCATGGTCCAGGGCTTGAGTATCGGGACACTGATCAAGGGGGAACGCTAGCGGATGGGGAAGGTAAATTTTCCAGTAAATTACGCTGCCAGAAGCTTGTTATTCTAAATGATAACGATTATCATTAGTATATAAGTCAAGGTTTACCAATTTTATACCTATATATATAGAGCGTCAGACTGGAGAATATTATGCGCTTTTTAATCTCATTTTTAATGGTGGTTTTACTGCCAGTCATGCAGGTCCAGGCAGCGGATGAATTGCTGGTGTACTCGGGTCGGAGTGACAAATTTGTCAAGCCCGTGATGGATGCCTTTAGCCGGGCGACAGGTATCAAGGTTGTTTTACATGCCGGCAGTTCGACGGCCTTATTGAATAAACTGCAACTGGAAGGCAAGCGCAGTCAGGCCGATATTTATATCAGTAATGATGCGGGTAATTTGCAAAAGGGCGCCGATCTAAAACTGTTCCGCGCCATACCAAAGAATATTGCACGCAATGTCCCTTCGAATTACCGGTCCAAACAAAATGACTGGCTGGGTTTGTCTGCCCGGGCACGTGTGCTGGTGGTGAACAGCCATGACCCTGTCGTCAAGGGGGTTAATTCAGTATTTGACCTGGCCAAACCGGCCCTGAAGGGGAAGATCGCCCTGACCCACAGTGGCAATGAAAGCTATATTGCCGGGGTAAGCGTTTACATGCAGCTTAAAGATAAGAAGTTTGTCAGCCAGTGGCTTAACGGGATGAAGCAAAATCTGGATGACGGGGTATTCAATAAACACAGCAAGATCGTCAAGGCCGTGGCCAGTGGTAAAAAGGCCGTTGGGTTGGTGAATCACTACTATATCTATCGCCACCTGGAAAAGCACCCCGACGCACCGATCCGTATTCTGTTACCCGATCAGGCAAAAGGGGGTATCGGTGTGGCCTGGAATGTGGCGGGTGCGGCAATCACGCGCTATAGCAAAAAGCCTGCTGTAGCGGAAAAACTCATGGCCTTTATGGTCTCCAAAGAGGGGCAAAAACTGTTCGCCAGTGTTAACCGGGAATATCCGACTCGTCCGGGTATATCTGCCGCCCGTGAAGTCCCGGCAGTAGGGAGTTTTAAGGTGGCGGATATCCCTATGGCGAGCCTGGGCCACTTGCGTAACGATACCCTGGATCTGATTGAGGCCGTCGGTATGCCTTGAGTGTTATACTCGAGTGCATGATGTTCGCGCCCTTCGTCAGATGAACGCCCAACTGAGCGGTTACGCATACTGGCTTGCTTCCCGTTTTACCACTCGCGGCCTGCTGACCCTGTTGATTGTCAGCCTGGCGGCGATACCGCTGTTTTTTGTTATACACAGCAGTCTGCAACTTTCTGTGGAACGCTGGTTCAGTCTCTGGACCAGTCGTTTACCAGGGCTGATCTGGAATACCCTGACCCTGGCCGTGCTGGTGGCGGTGGGTGCCTTCGTGTTGGGCGTCTCGTCTGCCTGGTTGATAGTGCGGCGTGAATTCGCGGGGCGGCGTCTTGCCATCTGGCTGTTGGTGCTGCCTCTGACCATTCCGACCTATGTATTCGCCCACATCTATACCATCCTGCTGGAACCCACTGGCTGGTTAGGCCGCTTGTGGATCGCACTGTTTGGTGAGGCCGGCCTACCTGACCTGTATAATGTGTTTGGTGTCGGCTTTGTCCTGAGCCTGGCCGGTTTTTCCTATGTGTTTTTGCTGGTCAGGGATGCCCTATCTCGCACACACCAGAACCTGGAGGATGCGGCTCGCATTCAGGGCGCCTCACCTACCCGAGTGTTCTGGCGTATCAACCTGCCGATGTTGCGTCCCGCGATTGCGGCGGGTCTGGCACTGGTGGTATTACACGTGCTGTCGGATTTTGGTGCGGTGAGTATGCTGCGTTACCAGACCTTTACCCTTAGCATCTATTTACAAATGAACGGCCGCTTTGATTACCAGGCCGCTGCGGGTCTAAGTCTGATCCTGGTGAGTTTAAGCATGACCTTTCTGGTCGTGGAGCGATTTTTTCGCAAGCGACAGCGCTATTACAGCAGCGCCCAGTCGCGCAAGGTGGAACCCCGGCCGGCCGGCTTTACCGAACAAATGCTTATCTGGGCCTGGCTTGGGCTGATTACCCTGTTTGCCTTTGTTTTGCCCCTGGCCTGGATGCTGGTCTGGAGTTGGCAAGCCTGGATCAAGGATATGATCGATATCGCCTTCTGGGGCTATGTCGGCAACTCTCTTCTGATCAGCTTCATGGCGGCCAGTCTGGCCATGCTCGCCGGATTGCCCGTGGCCTTATACCATGCAAGACGACGTGATTTTCTCAGCAATGCCTGCATTCAGTTCTCGAGTATCGGTTTTGTATTACCCGGCCCGGTTATCGCCCTCGGTATTCTGGCCTTTGTGCTGGCGGCTGTGCCGAACATCTATGGCGGCATGCTGGTCCTGGTGTTGGCCATGGTGATCCGCTTTTTACCCCTGGCCGTGCAATCACTGGAATCCACCGTGCAACAGTTGACGCCATCGGTTGAACAGGCCGGGCGCAGTCTTGGTGCCGGGCCGCTACAGAATCTGTGGCGGGTCATGTTACCCATGATGCGCGGGGGCCTGATCAGTGCCTGGGTGCTGGTATTTATCGATACACTAAAGGAACTTCCCGCTACCCTGTTGTTGCGACCAACGGGTTTCGATACCTTGCCGGTGCGTATCTGGATCGAAGCCAGTGAAGAAATGCTCGAACTGGCGGCCCCGGCGGCCCTGATGCTGGTGATGGGTACCCTGCCGGTATTGTGGTTTCTTATGCGGCCGGGCTCAGAACATTCTTCCTGAATCCTGCTTCACGACTAAAATAATTGACCACTCAGGCCATTTGGGAACAAATTCATTTTACGGGTTTTACCCCTGGCGGCTGCTGACATGGTTAATAATTACTCATTTAATAACAATGCTGCAGTAACACGGTTGATTGATGTCGCTGCTGCGTTGGCACCTGAGCGGGGCAGATGCTAACTGGAAATACCTTCACACAGGAATTTTACATTCAGACAGGGTTAATCTGCTTATCCACCTTGGTTTTGGTCCAGTTAGCAAGTAAACTTACGCACTCAACTCAGGGTTAGTGGGAGAGTGCCAACATTTGTTGGCCACCGAAGGCGCAACCGCCCGGAATCGCTCAGGTACAAAGGACCGCTGACTGCAAGTTGACTCTGGAGAGACTTCGCTAGACGAGGCACCGAAGGGGCTCAAGCTCTCAGGTGAAAGGACAGAGGGGCGACGCAAGGCATAAACAGGCCTTGCGTCGCCCTTTTTGTTTTTGTAACCGGGAAAAATATGCATGGCCAAAGTCATTCCAGTGTTCGATCACTCCAGTCAACCCAATGTGGGTCGCATGCCGATCTGGATCCGTCAACCCCTGTCGGCAGGTGATCATTATGGCCAGACCGCACAGGCCGTCTCCAGCCAGCAACTCAATACCGTTTGTGTCGAAGCCCATTGTCCTAATCGGCAGGAATGCTGGAGTCGTGGAACCGCCACCTTCATGTTGCTAGGTGATACCTGTACCCGCGCCTGTGGCTTTTGTGCGGTGAAAACCGGCAAACCGGACTGGTTCGATACGGATGAACCTCGTCGGGTCGCCGAAGCGGCACTCAACATGGGGCTCGATTATGTGGTACTGACCTGTGTCAATCGGGATGATTTGCCAGACGGTGGGGCAAAAATATTTGCCGACACCCTTCGCCTTTTACGCCGTGGTAAGGCGGATATGGGGCTCGAATTGCTGACCTCTGATTATTTTCGTTGTCAGGAGCCGGCCATCGAGGTGATCTATCAGGCACTGCAACAGGCCGATGGTGATAGCCGGATGGTGTGGGGCCACAATGTTGAAACCGTTCCCTCCCTATACAAGACAGTACGCAAAGGGGCAGACTATCAACGGAGTCTGGATTTGTTACACAAGGCTGCGCTACTGCCTGGTGTGGAATCCAAATCGTCGATCATGCTGGGCGTGGGAGAATCCCATCGGGAGGTGATCCAGGTCCTCAAGGACCTGCGCGCCGCTGGTGTCGAACGGGTGGCCATTGGCCAGTATCTGCGACCGAGCAAATATCATTTACCGGTACAGCGTTACCTGTCACCGGCCGAGTTTGACGAATATGCTAAACAGGCCGCACAGTTGGGTTTCGGCTGGATCAAGTCCGGCCCCCTGGTGCGTTCCTCATACCATGCAGAAGAATAATGCAGGTATTCCGAACATAAAATAACGACGAGGCTAAAAAATGGGACAACGTACACCACTTTACGATGTACATGTAAATCTAAAAGCAAAAATGGTGGATTTTGGCGGTTGGGACATGCCGATCAATTATGGTTCACAAATTGAAGAACACCATCAGGTAAGAAAAGATGCCGGCATGTTTGATGTCTCACACATGGTGGTGGTGGACCTGAACGGCGACAAGGTGCGTGACTTCCTGAGATATCTATTGGCGAATAATATCGACCGTCTCAAGGATCAGGGCAAGGCACTGTACTCCTGCATGCTGAATGAACAGGGTGGGGTGATTGATGATTTGATCACCTATTACATGAACGACAACTGGTTTCGTATGGTGGTGAATGCCGCTACCCGCGAAAAGGATCTGGCCTGGATCAATAAACAGGCTGAGGCATTTAGTGTCAAGGTGACCGTACGTGACGACCTGGCAATGATAGCGGCGCAGGGTCCGACTGCACGTGACAAGGTGCATGCGGTGCTGGGTGACAAGGCCCAGGCACTGGATGGGATTGGTGTATTTTTTATGCGCGAGATCGGTGACATGGCCGTGGCCCGCACCGGTTATACCGGCGAAGACGGTTACGAAATCATGTTACCTGCTGCTCAGGCCGTCGACTTCTGGGGCAAACTGATGCAAGCCGGGATTAAACCTTGCGGCCTGGGGGCACGGGATACCTTGCGTCTCGAGGCCGGTATGAATCTGTACGGTACCGATATGGATGAGCACACCTCTCCACTGGAATCAGGACTTGGCTGGACGATCGCATGGGAACCGGCGGGGCGTGATTTTATTGGTCGCAAACCACTGGAACAACAACGCGAGCAGGGTTTACAGAAAAAACTCGTCGGCTTGTTGCTGGATGGTAAGGGTGTGTTGCGCAATCACCAGAAGGTGGTTGTTGACGGACTGGAGGCCGGAGAGATCACCAGTGGCAGTTTTTCGCCGACCCTGGGCAAGGCCATTGCCTTTGCGCGGGTAGCAAAGAATACAGGCGACTGCTGCAAGGTTGAGATGCGCGGTAAGTTAATGGATGCGAAGGTGGTCAAACCACCTTTTGTGCGACAGGGCAAGGCCTGTATCTGAGTGTTATAGATTATTTAAATTTTTAGAGGACAAGATAATGAGTAATGTACCGGCTGAATTGCGTTATACAAAATCACACGAGTGGGTGCGTAAAAATGAAGATGGCAGTCTGACGATTGGTATCAGTGACCATGCCCAGGAATTACTGGGTGATTTGGTGTTTGTCGATGCACCGGAAGTCGGCAGTAGCTTTGAGCAGGGCGATGACTGTGCTGTAGTAGAATCGGTCAAGGCTGCATCCGATGTGTATTGTCCGATATCCGGTGAAGTCATTGATTCCAACCCCCAACTGACGGATGCACCCGAAGTGATCAATGCCGATCCTTACGGTGATGGCTGGATATTCACACTCAAGCCGGAAGATGAAGCTGATTTCGATGGCCTGATGAGTGCGGATGAGTATACCGACCACGTTGCTGCCGAAGACCATTGAACTAAAGCGTTAAAATACATTAATCACCAGGACACCGGGGTTTGCTACAGACCTGTTTTCCGGCGACTTGGCGGTTCAGATTTTTATAATTTAATCAGGTGTAAGTATGCCGTTTATTCCACATACCGAAGAAGATGTCCGTGACATGTTGGCCGTCATTGGCGTCAAGCAGATCGATGATCTGTTTGATGAGATTCCCAAAGAGTTACGCTCGGCCGGTTTGACAGAGGTACCGACAGGTCTGTCGGAAATGGCCGTGAGTCGTTTAATGCATGAGCGTGCCGCGCAGGATAGTCGCACACTGTGTTTTGCCGGTGCCGGTGCCTACGAGCATCATATCCCTGCGGCTGTGTGGGAAATCGCCACCCGCGGCGAGTTCTATTCTGCCTATACACCGTATCAGGCCGAGGCCAGTCAGGGTACCCTGCAGTTACTGTATGAATACCAGACCATGATGGCCAGCCTGACAGGCATGGATGTATCCAATGCCTCTTTGTATGATGGAGCCTCGGCACTGGCCGAAGCGATCCTCATGGCGGTGCGCGCCAACCGCAAGTCCAAATCAAAACGTGTACTCATTCCACGTACGGTGCACCCGAGTTATCGCAAGGTGGCGCG
>Ga0224506_10001936_pt1 | contig 14537 bp, 9 predicted proteins | sample SF_Jan12_sed_USG_2_FD_169108 | JGI IMG/M metagenome (GOLD analysis project Ga0224506, IMG submission 169108) | Sediment microbial communities from San Francisco Bay, California, United States - SF_Jan12_sed_USGS_8_1 | ecosystem: Environmental > Aquatic > Marine > Sediment | place: USA... | reverse complement strand
TTGATCATATCAGCCTTGTGTTCACTTTTTGCACTAATAGAAGGTATTCTCAGCCAGTCAAAAAGCTCTTCAAGAAACCTTGTTTTATTTTCTTCAATGTAGCTGTTCATTGTAAATTGTTGATTTCACCAAAGGTAATCAGTAACCACCAAAAGGCAAATATGTTAAAATAAACTCTGTTTATTTTAGACACATATCTGCTGTATTTTCTCTATAAAACCTGAAAATTAAACGACAATAATAATTACCCTGGAATTTTTCCTAAGATATTTTCCTAAAATACTCAAACAACATATATATGTTGTTAATTTTGAATACTTGAATACCCAAACAATAAGAATCCTTTCGTGTTATGTGTTTAACGGATTCAATGATATAGCAGGTGAAAAGTCTGAAACATTTATTTTTCAACAACCTCGGAGAGGATGACGATATTTTGCAAAAAGCAAAAGTTGAAATCATAGCTGATATCATCGCATTTGCCTTGATAGTAACATCTGTAATTGCAATCATCACCTTTTTTACCGGTCATCATATTTTAGCCTTTCGCGCCTTGCTAAGCGTGAGTATTATTGTTGCATTGATTTATCTAAGTAAGGTAAGGCAATCTATTGTGCCCCTCGTTCACACTTGCATCATTTTAATTATCCTTACGATCGTCAGTAATGTTGTTTTTATTTTTCAAACTGTTGATTACAGTACCATTTCACTATTTTTCATCGCCATCTTTTTTTCTTTCTACTTTCTTTCTATTCAATGGGCCACATTTTACACCATCATTCAAACGATAGTCATTTCAGTCATTCTATTGTTAAAAGGGCTAAATGTCCGCTGGACAACTTTACCCGCACAGGAATTTAATTCGTTAGAACAAGTATCTACCTTTTTGCCTTTACTGCTTGTACTTTTTTACTTTATGTATCGTGTACATCAGGCCAACATTAAATTTTCTGATTATTTAAAGGAAAATAACGAAAACCTTAAAAAAATAAACAGGGAATTAAAGGAGGCTAACATAAAGGCGGAATCAATGAATAAACTAAAATCAAATTTTCTGGCCAACATGTCTCATGAGGTTCGAACTCCCATCAATGGCATCATGGGGCTGGCTGAACTTATGGAAATCCGTACCGATGATCAAGAGGTACATGAAATGCTCAGTATGCAAAAACAAAGTAGCATCAGGCTCCTGAACACAGTAACAAATATTCTTAATTTTTCGAAAGTAGAATCAGACCATGTGCAGCTGGAATTAGTCGATATGGATATTGTAAAATCCATCAGGGAAAGTGAACATATACTCAGGCCAATAGCCCGGAAAAAGAATCTATCGTTTGTTGTGGATATTCGGGGTGAAAAAATACGCTGTAAGGCCTCCGGTGATATTATTAGTCAAATCATCAATCACCTGGCCGGTAATGCTATAAAATTCACAGTAAAAGGAAAAATCACACTTTCAGTTCAGCAAAAGAATGAAAATGTATTGATAAGCATAAAAGATACAGGCATTGGAATTTCGCCAGAATTTATACCAAAAATGTTTAATCCCTTTGAACAGGAAAGCACAGGAATAAAGCGGACATATGAGGGTTCGGGCCTTGGCCTTTCTATTGTCAAGCGCTACATCGAAATTATAAAGGGCACTATTTCCGTTGAAAGTGAGCAGGGAAAAGGCACCGAAATAATGATTAGCATTCCGTCAAATAATAACGAAAACGCCTAAAAACCATCATCGTCGTCACCATCGTCGGTTTTTTCTTTTTCTTTTTCTTCCTCATTAAGTTCAGCTTCCGCACTCAATTGATAGGAAACAGTGATCCCGTAATACTGTTCCCTGAACCGGTTAATAAAGCTTAACGTTTCTGCTTCATCACCAGGCACGAACACCAGCTCACCAATTTTGGCTTTGGAAGCATTGGTGCGTTTTTTCACTATATTATTAAATTCCTGATTGGATGAATAGAGCAGAAGGCGATTATCCTCATAACCAAAGAAATACCAGGAGTCAGCAGACGCTTTATAAAAAAGATTAAAGACAGGTGTTCCGTCTTCATTTTTTCTTAATTCCATAAACCCCTCAAAAGCCCCATTAACATTATACCCCAAAACATTACTCATACCAAGTAATCCCTCAGAGTAAAATGCCTTATAATCCGTTGACCACTTTATATTAACATCTGTAAAAACCATAGGTTTTGTGATCTCGGGGCTAAAACCAGCAAGCGGAGTATTCTCTACAAGTGTACGCTCCTCATATTGCTTTGCTGCTTTATCACCAATGATTTCGGCCAGTTTGTATAGCAACTCAGTCGGATCACCCAGACCTTCCGGGGCACCCAGGTTTTTGATGACTGCTTCAAGGTCAAAGGCCATGGCATCATATATTTGCCGATGAATATTAAAATCAATCGTTAATAAAGCATTTAAATTAAAAATACCGGTTTCTGTATTTCCCCTTCCGATCAACGCCGATTGAAACTGAGCGCCCCTGTTGTTCTCAAAAAATTGCACCGGGCCTTCCAGCCTGATATCACCGGACTCTTCATTATAGGTAAATACCTTTCCAGCATAACTTTCGCCAGATGTTTTCGCCGGATCTTCAATCACAAATTCATTATTATCCTCATCATAAAACAACATTCCGCCTGGACGGAAAAACACCTCATCATCAGGTGATCGTGGCAGATCAATAAAAAGGGCATACATATCATTATCAAGCGTAGAGAAATACAATCCCGCTTCTATGATTCTTCCTTCTTCAGTTGTGCTATTATCAAAATCAATGGCAATTTTCTTATTGTCAGCATCGTGATTATAACCTATCCAAATGTCATCATATTGATTTTTTGTCAGGTTAAGTCGGATATACCCATTTAGGCCAAGCATAGGGTTGTGGGATACCATTTTTACATCCCCCTTGTAAAACATACCCGGAGAAATAAGTATATTATCATCCTCGGCAATTTCACCATTGGCCACGGTATGTAGCTTTGATGTTAAATTTCTTCCTTCATCCTCGGGAAATTCCTCCAATCGGAAATTTTCCATTTTTATAGCAAAGGTATCTCCCAAAGCATTCACGAGCTCATAAGTAGCATGACCGGAAAACATATTCCGTGAACCTACATTAATAACCCCATCATACAAACGATGGTAGCCGGTTAGGGTGTCCAGGATAATAGTGGTATTGTATAATGTCTCCAGTCTGGAGTTCTCATGTATAAGGACTTCATTATTTTCAGGCGTGATTAAAGCATCGGCAACCACAATATATGGAATACCGCTGACTTTAAGTTCCTGTCTTTCAATATCATACACCGCAGAAGTAGCATTAAACCGCAAAGAATCCAAATCATCATTTGTCGTATAGAAGTATGAATTTTCAATGGGCACATTATCGGGCTTGGCCATATATATTTTCTGTTCATTAAGGTCCCAACGTGCCGTGGGTATAGATGTTTTATATTGCGCATATGGAAATTCCACCGCCGCTTCCCCTTCAATTTCCGGACTTATATCAGCGAAATTCTGATCAAGGTTGAAATTAAGTCTTACATCTGTTCCAGCCAGTGCGGGTTTTTCCGGGTTATTGGACTCAACGATAAAATCCGCATTTCTGGCTGCATAACTATTATGGCGGAAGGTGAGCCTTTCAGAAGTAGCGATGGAACCCCGGGAAATAAGTCGCCCTGAGCCAAATACACCACTATTTGAAATAATAGCCGTACCATCCAGCGAGGCCGTGCCATTATAAAACTGAAAAGGATCAGCGATGTTTGATACATACATAGAGTCCTTTTGAGGAAGCCACTTCATCCTGAAATTGGCCAAATTTGCCTGAGGAAATATTACACCACTGTGCTCTTCTTCTTCAATATTCGCATTTAACCCCTCGCCTGTTACAGAATCCTGATAGAAAATAAATTCATCTGATATTAAAGTAGAAGACAGGAAATCGATTCGACCTGTCGATCGTAATCCTTTTTTATTCATCCTCAAATCACCATATAATCGGCCCGCTCCTTCATAAAGCTGATAACCTTCTTCCGGAACAAAATGGTTGAATCCCATCGTATTATCCGGCTGATACCTCAGGTTCTCGTCAAAATCAGGAAACATTCCACTTGATGAAAATACGCCTTCAAACACAATAGATGCCGGGTTACTATCTCCCAAACTATCTATTTCAAAAGGAGGAACTACAAAAAATAGCGACTTATCATAATTGCCATTAAATATTTCTTTTCGGTCAAAATAAAAAACTGCTCCCATTCCCGCCGTAAAATTAGGATAGTGCGGATTATGAGCCTTGCCCGATTTATTACCAGGTTCATTGAGGTATAAGGTACCAGCTGTTTTACTCGCACCAGGCATCAAACTGGCCGTTTGTGCAGCCGCTGAGTCAACACCTACCATTGAGTTATCAATTTTTTTCCGGTTTCCAAACTCATCCTGCACATAAAACTGAACAGAATCTATCGCTTGCATATGAACAAGAAAGCTGTCGTACTTGAAGGTAAACTGATGACCAAAATATTCAAAATTTCCGGCAACCAGCCTGCCACTAAATTCAACATCCCTACCTTTCAAAAAGGTGACTACACTACTGTCGGGAAACATCTCAATATTCAGGGAGTCACTCATACTTAAATATTCCACGCCCCTCAGATCCATTCTTCCCTCGTTGAGATAAATGGAAGCATTGGGATAATCTGGTTGCTCATCCATTAAAGATTCAAGGATCATATCATCATAATCGATCCGCTCAAAGTTGGCATCATAAAGCATTACTCCTCCCTTCTTGAGAATAAGCTCGTCCCTTTCTTCATCCATCTCAACCAACCCTTTATACTTGAGCAGTTGCATGGCTCCTTTAAATATGTCATTTTGAATTCCATACTCAGCGGCTACCTGGCTTATACTCATTCGTTCTGAATTAATTTTTTTTGCATAGGAAGCAATCACGCCCAGAGGATGAAAATCATAAATGGAGCCCAATCTAATGTAATCTATCTTTTCAAAATGATCCTCACTTTCAACAACCATAGGATCCACCCGTTTTGCTTGACGCATAAAAACATTAAGCGTATCAGTATTTAAGTCCCATTTTATTATTTCCGTCCGGAAATTGACATTAAAATACGAAGAATAGTAGGGTGTGTCTTTGAAATTACCATCATGGCGATCAACACTTAGCAGGTGTGCATTTTTATTAAAATCTATTTCCACTGCCGGGTGAAATATTGAATCCCTCCTGTGAATTATACTCATTCTGCCACTTTTTGTCGAAATCACAGAGTCTCCCAGATTAAATACCGGACTTCTTACAATCACTTTATTTACATCATTTGCATTGGCTGTCAAAACTGCATTTTCCTTTAGAAAATTTGCGCTCTGCAAATGTGCTCCCGTTAGCGAAATACCGCCTTTAAAACCCATCTTTTCATCATTGAAGCCTTTAATAACATGACCGCTACGGTAGGATAAAAAGCCTGGATACCTCGGGGCAATCAGACTATCATGTCTCACACTTTTGAATTCAAAAATACCCTCTACAGGTTCTTCCAGTTTATCCGGGTAGGTAAGGATTGCATCCCAGGCTTTCAATTCAAATTTATCTACTGCAAATGTATATTTACTAAGCTCAGCATACACCGTATTGTCCAGGCCAGCTGTAGTCCAATCAAACTTGCCTCCACTACCTGTAAAGGCCTTCTCTTCCAGCGAAAAAAATCCAGATGTTCCTTCTAAAAAAGCGGAGTCATAGAAAGTAGAAAAATTAAGCGTTGCCTTTTCAAACCGAATAATGGGGCCACTGGGTTCGGGCAATTCAATAACAGGTTTACGAAGTTCAAGGAGATCGGGTTCATAAACATATGATTCTTCAGGATAGTTCTCATCGTAATTATCATAAGATTCCTGATAGGGCTCATCGTCATAATTATCCTGATACTCATCATCATAAACGGTGTCATCATAGGACTCTTCATAGGGTTCATCGTAGTAATCATCACCACTTGCTTCCGAAAAATTATCCAGCGGGCTGCCCCATTGACTTTCAATAAATTCAAAGGAATAGGAGTCATCAAGGACATAAACTTTTTTTGCCTGATTATAAAATAAAGCATGATGCTCAAAGAAGAGTGTCATGGTCTTCAGAAAATCAAGAAACTTTTTCTGCTCAAAGGTTTCCAAGACCTTTGCCGTCATATTCAAATATTGATTAAACTGCTGGTTTTGAACACCTTCGTATTCTACGGCATTGACAATAGTATGAAAATACTGCGTCAAATGAGGGTATATTCTCACTTTATTGTCAGCCATTAACAGTGTTTGCTCGATAATCTTTTTTTTGATATCCGGCCCCAGGGCAGGCCAAATCACTCCAAATCGTCCGCCCACCTCCAGCGCATGTTCGTTATTTACCTTTTTGAGCAATGTATCAATGGCCGGACCAAACGCCTGTGGTGTTTCCGGAATACTGTTGTACTGAGCCTTTGAATTAAAACTCAATAAAAAGGCACATACAATTAAAATATATTTGATTGAAGTTCTCACGATGAATGTATGAAATTCCGAAATTCCATTGAATTAACCAATTATTTTATAGCTATACGATAGAATTCAGACATTAAGGGCCGAAAATTCAGGCAAATTGCAATCCTGGTCATGCCACATGTTCCTTAGCCTTCAAGACAAAAGGAAATACAAGCCCAATTATCTCTTTCGGCATTTTGCAAAACCTTCAATCCTGATTTTTGAGCACTGTTAATAATATCCTGCCCATCATCTTTAAAAAAACCGCTCAATAAAAGAAGACTACCTTTCTTCATCTTCCTGACATAGGCATCCATCTCTTCAGTGAGTACATTTTTATTGATATTAGCAATGATCACATCATAATCATCCTGCAAGGGCACATCTGATATTGTCCCTTGAAAAACATTTATTTTAGTACAATTGTTCAGGTTACTGTTTTCCTGTGTATTTTCCACACACCAGTCGCTGATATCGTAAGCATCAATAGCTATTGCCCCTTTTTGCTCACTTATGATAGAAAGCACTCCAGTACCGCACCCTGCATCAAGTACTGTCTTGCCTGTCAGATCCAGTTTCAACAAAGCGGCTACCATCAGCCAGGTAGTAGGGTGGTGCCCGGTGCCAAAAGACATTCGCGGATTAATAACCACTTCATACTTATATTCCTCCTTTATTTGATGGAAATCAGCACGAACCAGGCATTGTTCCGCTATAACTACCGGGTCATAGTTTTTTTCCCACTCTTCGTTCCAGTTTTGATTTTCGACAATACCCCATTCATAAGTAAGCCCCTCTACCTGACTATACCTTTCCATTACTGACTCAACGTCTATTTTTTCCTTTTCGCCTTCTTCAACGTAAGCATCCAGCCCATTATCCGTTTCTTCCATGGTATCAAAGCCCGCATCGGCCAGCTCAGCAACCATAATATCTTTCCACTGGTCAGGGCAACTGACCTTCAGGACTGCATATTCCATGTTTTTATTAAAATGATTTGGCAATATCTATAAAATCGCGTGCATTAAGAGAAGCTCCCCCTATCAGCCCTCCGTCAACATCTTCACAGGAAAACAGCTCTTTTGCATTTGAAGGCTTACAACTTCCACCATAAAGAATGGATATTTCTCCAGCCACTTCCTGTCCATATTTTTTTGACAGGCAATTTCTGATGGCAGCGTGCATGTACTGCGCCTGGTCTGAGGTAGCTGTTTTTCCTGTGCCAATAGCCCAAATTGGTTCGTAAGCAATCACTGTTTTCTTAATATCTTCTGCGCTGAGATGAAACAAGCTCTCCTCTATTTGATTTTCGACATGCTTATATGGATCGCCATGCTCGCGCACTTCCAATGGTTCTCCACAACAGAAAATGGGCGTAAGCTTACCCGAAAGGACAAGATCCACTTTTTTCGCAAGCTGTTCATTCGTTTCCTGAAAATACTCTCTTCTTTCACTGTGTCCGATAATCACATATTCTGTGCCCACGGAACTTAACATGGCTACAGACACCTCACCGGTATATGCGCCATTTTCTTTTTCGTGACAGTTTTGCGCACCCAAATAAATATTTTCACCTGTGGATAAAAGTTGTGAAATGGCCTTTTGATGAATAAAAGGCGCGGCGAGAACAAGGTATACATCAGGACCTAACTCATCCTTTGCCATATTTACCACTTCTGAGACCAATTTCAGCCCCTCATCGTAATTATTGTTCATCTTCCAGTTTCCTGCTACTATTTGCTTTCTCATTGTTCTGTTATTAGTTATTGTCACAAAGATAAAGGTTGCACATTGAAAATAACAAAGAACATGCAATTCGTATTCACAGATTACCCCAACGAACGCAATTGGAATGAAGGGATTTAACCTTCCCATAACGTCAAAACGAAGCTGAAAGTGGAATGAGCTCTTTTTTTATTAAAAATGAACTGCATTTAAAAAAGCAGCAAAGCACCTGTCTTTATTGTACTTTTGGGCCTCATTGCACATCTTTATAAATTATTCAGGATAGCATCTTGTAATTTGTAACAAAAAGCCTTTTAATAAAAATGAATTGCCCTCCGGCAGGGAAATATGAAATGTATGGAAAAGGCCAATGACGTATTAAAGGAGTATTGGGGTTATGAACTTTTCAGGCCCCTACAAGCGGAGATCGTCAATACTGTCGCTGCTGGTAATGACACCCTTGCCCTATTGCCCACAGGCGGGGGTAAATCCATTTGCTTTCAGGTGCCTGGATTGATGAGATCAGGTATAACCATTGTTGTAACACCACTTATAGCCCTGATGAAAGACCAGGTGGAACAACTCAGCAAAAGAGAAATCAAGGCTAATGCCATTTATTCAGGATTATCGTACCGGGAAATAGATATCATCCTTGATAATTGCATTTATGGAAATATTAAATTTCTCTATGTTTCTCCTGAACGATTGCAAACGGAACTATTCATAGCGCGGGCTAAAAAAATGGATCTCGCCTTAATAGCCATTGATGAGGCTCATTGCATATCTCAATGGGGATATGATTTTCGTCCACCTTACCTAAAAATTGCGGAATTCACTGCCTTGTTTCCTCAAACACCCGTCATTGCACTGACCGCAACAGCTACAGAACAGGTAAAAGAAGATATTGTCGAAAAACTTAACTTACGGGAACCTCATATTTTCCAAAAGAGCTTTGCCCGGGCCAACCTGTCATATGCTGTTCGCAAAACGGACTCCCGTGAACAAAAGCTGCTTTCTATCCTCCGGAAGATTTCCGGAAGTGCAATCGTTTATATCAATAACCGTAAAGCAACCCGTGAAACTGCAGCATTTTTAATCAGAAATGGCATCAGTGCGGATTTTTATCATGCCGGCCTGGGACAGGATATACGAAGTAAAAAACAAAACCAGTGGATCACAGACCAAATAAGGGTCATGGTCTCTACCAATGCCTTTGGTATGGGCATTGACAAACCCAATGTCAGGGTAGTTGTACATCTCGAAGCCCCGACAAGCCCAGAAGCTTATTATCAGGAGGCCGGGCGTGCCGGGCGTGATGGATTAAAATCGTACGCCATTATCCTCTATTCACCGCACGATCTTATTAAATTGGAAAATGATGTACATCTGGCCAATCCAAGTGCAGAATTTATCCGCCAGGTATATCAGGCGCTGGCCAATTACTATAAAATAGCCGTAGGTTCCAATGACGGTGCAAGGTTTGACTTTGATATCAATGAATTTTCCAATCGATTTAACCTGGCCCACAGAAAGGTGTATTTCGCTATAAAGAAAATGGAAAATGAAGGTTTACTTCAACTCAATGAAGCATTTGACGCCCCGTCAAAAATTTGGATTGTGCTTAAGAAGGAAGATCTTTATCGATTTCAAATCGAAAATAAAAGACACGATTATTTTATACGCACATTACTCCGTATTTATGGGGGTGAAATGTTTACACAGTTCGTTAAAATATCAGAAAAACAAGTGGCCCGTATTTTAAAAATAAGTGAAAAAGAGGTCATCAATGAATTGAAATTACTGGCCTCAAAAAATATTATCGATTACGACTGGCAAAAAGAAAAGCCTCAACTCACCTTTATAACTCCACGGTTTGATTCCAATGAACTCCCCCTAAACTCCCGTCTGCTGAAAGAACGGGAAAAAACTGAAAAATTAAAAGCAAAGGCCATCATTGATTACATTGAAAATACCCATCGGTGTCGTTCACAAATTCTGCTGGAATATTTTGGCGAAGTTAATTATACCACCTGTGGAATATGTGACACGTGCATCAGTAATAAAAAAAATGATGCTGTTTCTCACCATATCACCTACAAAGCACAGATATTACATATTATCAGCGAACATCCCGTTGATATTGACCAACTCATTGAAGCAATACAACCTGACAACCAACAAGAATTTCTGGAAGTTGTCCGCGAACTCGTGGAAACCCAGGTACTGAAGTACAATGAACGATGGCAACTTCAAAAAACCTAATTCCTAAAAACCGCAAGCGTATTTTCGGGATTAAAGAAAAATATGTTTTCCAGCCCTCTGGGGCTGGAAAACATATTTTTCTTTTTGGTACACTTGAATAAGTGAGTAACCTTTAACCTGACTTTTTCTCTTCAGCTGCCAATAAAAAAGCTTTAATGTATTGGTCTAAATCACCATCCAGTACATTTTGAACATCAGACCGTTCTACTCCGGTACGTGTGTCTTTAATAAGCTTGTAAGGATGGAGTACATAGTTACGTATTTGGGCTCCTCCAAAATCAATACTGGCCTTTGAACTCTCCACCTTGTCACGCTCTGCATTTCGCTTCTCCAGTTCTTTTTGATAAAGCCTGGACTTCAGCATTTTCATTGCACGCTCCCTATTAGCCAGCTGTGATCGCTCTACCTGACAAACCACTACAATTCCTGTAGGAACATGGGTAAGTTGCACTTTGGTCTCCACTTTATTCACATTCTGACCACCGGCACCCCCTGATCTGGAAGTGTGGAATTCCACATCTGCCGGATTGACATCAATCTCTATATTATCTTCTGCCAGCGGATATACATATACTGAAGCAAAGGAAGTATGCCTGCGCCCACCACTGTCAAAAGGCGATATTCTCACTAGCCGGTGAACTCCAATCTCCGATTTCATATTACCATAAGCGAAATCGCCCTCAATTTCCAATGTCGCTGATTTAATTCCAGCTCCATCACCCGCCTGATAGTTGACCTGCCTAACCTTATACCCTTTTTTCTCCCCCCACATAATGTACATCCTGTTGAGCATGTCGGCCCAATCCTGGCTTTCCGTACCACCGGCACCCGGGTTGATTTCAATCATCGCTCCTAGCTGATCTTCCTCATTGCTCAGCATCTTTTTGAACTCCAGTTCCTCCAGCGCTTTAAGCGTATGATTATATTCAGCATCAACTTCACTTTCCTGAGCCTCACCCAGTTCAAAAAACTCATATAAGGTTTCCAAATCACCCAATGCGGAATCTACCTTCGTGAAGCTATCTGTCCAAATTTTCTTTGAACGGATTTCCTGCAACACACGTTCGGCTTCCTTCGGGTTATTCCAAAATTCAGGTTGGGAAGTGACGAGTTCCTCTTCTTCTATTTCTCTAATCTTGCGATCGTAGTCAAAGGTACCTCCTCAAGGCATCAACGCGAGCCTTTAAATCTTTCAATTGATCTGTTGTCATCTGGTTTAATTTTATCTGAAGTGCAAAGTTATACCTACTTAAGTCAGTATCAAAGAAAACCTCAACTTCAAATAAAATCATACTGATCCGGATGTCAACATATTTTAGGGTTACCCCATGATCAACAAATGCCTCCTGCCCCGTGGTTGAAATTTTTTGCGTTTGATCAGGTAAAAAATGCCAGCCGATGCCACCAACACACCTGATGTGGCCATAACTGTACGATTTAATTGATATGTTCCATACTGTATTTTCTGATTAGCCCAGTCCATTACAAAAAAACCAAAGCCGGAAAAAAGTATCCTTCTTGCTGTCCCTTTGTTTGTTTTTGCTCTCACATCAATTTCAACAATATCGTAGACATAAACTTCCCCGAAGTCGAATTGAATCGTATCACCTTTGAAACCGACAACAATTCCTCTATTATATTCTGAAAACTCTCTCAATTTGAACCGGAGTTGCTCCCCTGCATAATATGTGATTCCCAAAGGCCGCCTACCTGTTTTTAAAAGCAGATACTTCTCCTGGCCTGAGGATTCATTCAGGAGTAAGAGCAATACAAAAAAGAAGAATAAAAAAGGTTTAATAGTTTTCCGGGTTTAACTATATAACGGGAACCACCCACCCAAACTTATCTTCAGCCCGACCTTTTTTTATATTTTCCAAAGTCTCTTTTAGTCGGTTGGATATTGTTCTTTCCTGAACCGGAGGCAATATATAGTCTGTCCCTTCATATCCGATGACTGAGATGTGGGTGAGTGTAGCCGCTGTCCCCACACCAAAAGCATCCGTCATATTTCCCTGTTGAAGGGAAGAAACCACTTCGTTCACTGTAATTTTTCTTTCTTCAACAGGTATTCCCATATCTCTGGCGAGCGTGAGGATACTGTCGCGTGTAATACCATGAAGTAAGGTGTCGGTAAGTTCGGGTGTAACGAGTACATCATCAATCACAAACATCAGGTTCATCGTTCCCGCCTCCTCGATGTATTTATGTTCCTGCCCATCGGTCCAGATGAGTTGGTCATAGCCTTGTTGCTGTCCGAGTTTAGCCGGATAAAGTGACCCTGCATAATTGCCGGCAGCTTTGGCATAGCCTGTGCCCCCTCTAACAGCACGAGCAAATTCCATTTCGATTTTCACTTTTACCGGAGCAGAATAATAAGCGCCAACCGGGCTGGTAATGATCAAAAAATCAAAACTATCTGAAGTTTTAATTCCAATATATTCTTCCGTAGAAAAAATAAAAGGCCTCACATATAAGGCGGTGTTTTCCTGTCCCGGTATCCACGCCTGATCCATTTTCAATAATTGCGTCAAGCCTTCCATAAAAATTTCTTCAGGAAGTGCCGGTATGCATAATCTCTCTGCCGACCGGTTAAGTCTGCGTTGGTTTTCAAGGGGACGAAAAAGTACGGGTTGTCCTTGCTCGTTCTTGTAGGCTTTCATCCCTTCAAAAACCGAAACCCCATAATGAAGTGTCTGGCTTGCCGGACTGATTGATAGCGAACCAAACGGGATAATATCAAAAGTATTCCACTGTCCGTTCTTGTAGCTGGCCCTGAACATGTGATCACTATAAATTTTACCAAACGAAATATTGTCAAAATCAACTTCTCCAATCCTTGACTTTTCAACCCTGTTTACATTTATTTTCATTGAATCAACCATTGCTTTTTCCTTTAAACCACAAATTTAAAACAAAAAGCTAATTTCTCTGTCCGCTTTATACAGTTATCTGTCTGCTTTTATTTTTTTTAAAGATAATCAGGCCAATTGAATACAGCTACATACTGCCATCGCAGCATATTATTTCTTTTTCCCGGATAGAGTAAGGTCAGAATATTCGAAAAGTCAGGACTTCTTCTTCATATTATATGCAGACTCATAATAAGAAATAAGTTTATCCCAATCAAAGGATTCAGAAAGATCTTCAGCTTTGTTTCGCGCAATCATACGTTCGCTTCTGGGTTTATTCACATAATCAAACATCACTCCGGCCAGTTTTTCAGCTATTTCAGAATTATATTTTTTATAACGCTCAAGTACAAATACCCCCTTTTCATCCGGGTTTTTCACATTTTTCAATACGTAATCACCAAAGCCGCTCAAGTCTGAAGTTACAGTAGGTACTCCCAACGCAATACTTTCCAGTGGAGTATAGCCCCACGGCTCATAATAACTGGGAAATATTCCCAGATGACAACCCCTGACAAAGTCTGCATATTCAATGCCAAAAAGCGGATTGGTCGGATTGATAAAATCGGGGTGATACACAATTTTCACCTTATCATCCGGGCTGTTAATCATGTTGTTTTTTCTCAAAAAGGATAGTATCTCATCATTAACATCATCAACGAGGTTGTGCGTAACAATGATCGGCCAGCTATCCCCCTTCCACGACTGAAGCGTTCTTCTGTACCTCAAGCGCCAGTAATCATCAACCAATTCATTGAGATCCGGAAGCCGATGATCTTTATCTGAAGCTGCCGCTGACAGAAAAAGGTTTTTTCCTACCTGCTTAATAATGGAATCGCAATTCTGCCTAATTTCTTCCATTACCGCCCTGGAGTGCAACACATCCGGATTGACAGACCACACAGGTCGTCTTGTAATGAAGAACATCACCACCGTGATATTGCTCTTCGCCTTAATCATCATCTTATTTAAAATCTGAAGCGCCTCCAGCGTGAGGTCAAAACCTTTGTTGAGAAATTCATACCTTCCACTGGTGAAAAAATAGAGGGTTTTGTCCAGATTAAAAGAATATGACTGAAAAAAGTGCCCCATCACGAACTCATG
>Ga0224506_10001935_pt1 | contig 14546 bp, 19 predicted proteins | sample SF_Jan12_sed_USG_2_FD_169108 | JGI IMG/M metagenome (GOLD analysis project Ga0224506, IMG submission 169108) | Sediment microbial communities from San Francisco Bay, California, United States - SF_Jan12_sed_USGS_8_1 | ecosystem: Environmental > Aquatic > Marine > Sediment | place: USA... | reverse complement strand
CCGCCGATGCTGTCGCGGCGCTGAAACCCCCGGCAGCGCGACCGAATTCCCCGGTCCAGGCGCCCCCGTCCCGGCAGAAGCGGCCGACCAAGCCGACCCCCCCCCCCTCTCGGCAAAATCGGCAGCGCCGCCGCCAGCTGGTGCGCGACGAAGCCGATCGGCGTGCGCTGCAGCGCTTGCGCGAGCGCTACCCCGATCTTCCACCGCCGCCATTGGTACCGGCGGCGGTCTGGACGATGGCCCAGGATTGCCTGGCCGACCCATCGGGCCGGGCCATCCGCTACCACAGCCGCCGCCTGGGCCATCCCATCGCGATCGGCGCGATACGTCGAGCGGCGCTAGTTCCTGGCGCCGATGGCCAATGCCGCTACAGCTGGCGCGACGATCGGGCCCGGCGCATTGCGGCGCTCGGCCTGGCGCTGGTGTCGCTCGCTGCTCCGACACGGCGCAAAGGTCAGTTCACGCTGTTGGCCCGTGGCTTCAGCCGCCAGTGCCTCGCGGCGCTGCTCGCTGACCCCTGGAGTCGCGCCCGGCCATCGCTGACAGCGCTGGCCGGGCGCCATCGTCGCGGCGCGACGCTCGAGACGGGGCAGCTCGGATATCTGCGTGCGCTCGAAGCGGCAGGACTGTTCTATGCGCAGCAGCTACCCGCGGCAGTGTGCGACCCGGGCGAAGTCGGGCCGAGCGGCTGGGCTTGCTCGCGGTACTGGATTTTAGGGGTGATGCCACTGGCCTACGCCGTCATGGCGATGCGCGAGCAGTTGCTCGAGCTGCATGCGGACGGCTGGCGACTGATCGACCATGCGCCGATCCGGCGCGCGCGCGGCCGTCCACAGTACGCGCAAGCACCGCCAGCGCCCGATTAGGCGGATCCATAGATTGCAGTTTCAGCCTGTGAAAACAGGGGTGGGAACGTGCGCCTTGACGACGAGTTAGGGTGCACGATTACACCCATATCGAACCGCCATACATGACGTGACACGCACGGCCGCCCCATCGCAGCCGTTCGGCGCGCTTACGAGCGCCCTGGTGCGCTGAGAGCTACTCACCAGCGGAGGGTGGCGCCGTTACCAGACTTAATTGCGTACAGTCGCCGCCGACTCACCTTCTGTGAATTGAAGGTAATTCTTACTATTAGAAGGCCAAACGCCAATTACCGGCGCTGTGCTGCTCGATCGTGCGGACGCGCCGAAGGCGCGGGTTTCGCGCCCTTCGGCGCGGTTGACTCGGCCCGTGGGTCCGATTGCACGGTCTGTGCCATGACTGTGAGCTGTGGTACCGTCGACGGATGGCGGACACACAAGGGGCGGCGGAGCCGCCGGAAGCGGAACCAATCGCACGGGCTGAGGTGAATCCGGATCCGGTGCTCGAGCTGGGCGAGCCGTTCGCTATCAGCCATGACTGCGCCTTGCTCGACCGCGACGCCGAAGCCGGCATCCCGGGCTGCCGCGCGACGGTGCAATGCGACTGCGGCCAGATGTTCGCGATCAACCTGCTCGCCGATGGGGAAAAGGTGTGCCCGGGTTGCGATCTCGAATACGGCCATGTGCTGTTGGTGGCGCCGGCGGACGATCCCGAGATCATCGCCGAAGCGCTGGCGCTCGTGCTCGAAGCCGCCGGCATCTCCCCGGCCGATGTGGCTGAGGCGCTGGGGCGCGAGCCGAACCCCGACGACAGCGACGACAGCGACGACAGCGACGACAGCGACGATCCGATACCCGAGGCAACGTGAATCGGTGGGGGGCCGAGCAAGCGGGCCGGGCGATTACCCTGGCCGACCGTCGACGCATCCGCGCCGAGTTGCGGCGCGGGAGCGCGCTGCCAGCGCTGCGCAATCGAGCGCTGTTTTTCACCCTGTGGGGTTCGGGCCTACGAATCTCAGAGGCGCTTGCGCTCGATTTGCGTCAGATGTTGGAAGACCCGGCCCGCAAAACGCTCGGCCGATTCCGGGCGTCGGTGCTACTGCGGGCGGACCAGGCGAAGGGCCGGCGCAACGTCGAGCCACGACAGCGATGGACTTCGGGCGGCTCTGTCGTGATTCCCGCGGAAGCGCGGCAAGCACTGCGCCAGTACGCGCAAGCTGCGCTGGCGCGCGGATGGTTGACGATGGATGGGCCCGCATTCATCGCGGTGCACGGCAGCCACGCGCGCCTGCACAAGCGCTCGGCACAGCTGGCGTGGCAGAAATTGCAGCTGCGGGCCGAAGTGCCGGAACCCTACCGGCTGCATGATCTGCGGCACGATGCGATTACACGTTTCAGCGATCAGTGCGCCGGTGACGTTTTCGCAATTTCGGCGTTCGCGCGCTTCAATGACATCCGGACCGCACAGCGCTACGTCCACCGTCGCCCCGAGGAAATCGCGGACCTGGCCGAGCGTGCGGCGCGCGGCTAGCAGCCGCAGCCCAGGGCGCCCGCATCGTCGCAAGCGTAGTAGATCGGTGCACCGCTGCAGGTGCCGCACGGGTCGCCCGGCAGCCGATCGGCGGGTTCGCCGCTGGCGAACTTTAGTTCACCGCTGCCCCCGCAGGCGTTGACGGCCGATGCGTCGGGCCCCTCGAGGACCTGGCCGCCCTCGAGGACCTGGCCGCCCTCGAGGACCTGGCCGCCCTCGAGGACCTGGCCGCCATCGGCGGCCAGTGAGTGCGTGTCCCTCGCACGGTCTGGCAAGCGCACCGTGAATTGACGCGCTTCCCCCGCATCCCTAGTCGCTGCAGCATCGGGGTCTGCCGTGGCGCCGCTACAGGATGCCAGCAGCGCTAGGAATCCAAGCCGAGCCATCGCTCGACCACGCGCCGGTTGCCTTCGACATCGGGAGCGTTCGGCCAAATCACCACCCGCTTGCCATCGTCGACCACTTCGGCGATTCGGCCATCGTCGAGCACCGCCATGTGGCCGCAGCAGTTGGCGCCGTGCTTCTGCGGCTCGCCATGGTCGTCGGGCAGATCGATTTTCCCGCGCTTCCACTTCGGTTTCTTGGCTTTGGGTTCGGTGGTGGGTTCGGTGGTTGGCGTGTCTTGCGTGTCAGTCATAGGACTAGCATACTGAAAAAAAAGGGCCCGTGGATGCAACCCACGGACCCCGCAGACACAGGAAGGGTATTTCCCATGTCCGTTTCAGACGATACCAAGCTCTCCAACGTAGAGCATCCCAAGCTCACCATCGGGCTGTGTTACGAGCTGGCACAGGTGCTCGAGCGCCACGGAATCCCCAAGGCGCCGGCCGACCGCGGCGCAGACTGGGTGCATGCGTGCTATCGGTTTGTGGTCGCTGCTGTGGCGATTCATGCCCAGCCGCTGGAAGGCGAGAATGGTGATGGTGGCTAAGCGTCGCGAGCCCCGGTGCGACCTGTGCCACGATGAAGCAATGCCGCTGCGCGGTAGGATGATCTGCGAATGGCAGGACTTTGCCGCGACTGCCGCTCTGATCGCGGGGCGCGACGAGATACATCCCGAGCGTGTCAGCCTGCTCGTTTGCGACGCATGCGTGACAGAACTTCATCTCAGCGGCGAGCGGGTGCTCGAGCGGCTGGCTAGTGGACTGAAGCGGGGCGGCAACTGACCTTCGCCTACTGCGCAAAGGGCGAGGCCCCGGCCGATCCAGCGCCGGCTAAGTGCCCGAAATCGCGCCCGGCCTAAATCCCCCGACGCTTCGCCTTTGCCGCTTTGGCTGTCCTGGCCCGGCCCCGTGATACGCTGGGGGGAGTGGCAGGGACACCGAGAAAGCGCGCGAAGAAAGACGCCGCAGCCGCCGGCGATGCAGTGCCAGAAGCGGCGGCGGCGGTAGCGGGCGCCCGGTCGGCCGCTTCGCGCGCGCGCGCGCGTAGTGCCGTGACGGATCGGGCGCCCCATGTGCGCCCTGCGCACGTTGGCACCAGCACCCGCAACACGAGCGATGCGCTCGCCGCTGGCGAATTGGCGCAGCTGTCGGCGCAGCTGCAGCCCGGCGCCGTGCTGAGGCTCGAGCGTGTCAAACCCGCTTGGGCCGGTGGGTGGTTGTGTGACTACCCGTTGGAGCATGGCGAACTGGCGGAAGCCTACGATTTCATTCGCGAGAATTACGGCGGCCAGACGTACAAGGCGACAGTGCTCATTGGCGATCAACCGATGATGACGGCCAAGATTTCCGTGGCCGGCCCCCCTCGCGACGATGGGCGCATCATCGAACGATGGATGTGGGAGGGGGGCGAGCCGCCGCAGCCCCGCGGCGCCGCAGCTCCGGCGCCGGCGCCGGCGGCCAATGCTGTAGACACCATGCTACCGCTGATGAAGCTCTTGCTCGAGCAACAGAGCGCCAGCAACGCCAGCCAACTGGCGGCGGTGCGCGAATCGGTCGACCGCGCCGCAGCGCACAGTGAAGCGCTGATGCAGCGAGTCATAGACGCGCGGGCGCAGGAAGACGAGCGGCGACATGAGGCCGATCGGCGCCAGTCGCTGGCCGGCCAGCTCGAAGAGCTGGTGACAGCGAGCGATGCCATTGGCCGGGCGGCTGAGGCGCTCGGGACGCGAGCGACCGGCGCAGCGGCCAAGACCGACGACGACGGCGACGATTTGCTAAAAGGCGCAGCAAAAGAAGCTGTCTCACATTTCGTTACCAATGTGATGGCCAGCCAAATCGCACCAACGAATGCAGCGCCATCGCCCGCGCCGCAGCGCCAGCCGCAGCGCCAGCCGCCGCCCGGCCACAACGGCGCCGCAAAAAGACGCAGCCCCGGGATTCCCGAAGCGGGCCCCCGATCTCGACAGCCCCGGGACTGATCCCACACCCTGCAATCACGGGGTTGTGCGTTGCGGGACATTCCATCGTTACCGAACCAGTTTGGCGCCGCGCCGGTGCTGCTCACAGCGCCAACGGCGACCAGCCACCACCCCAATGGCTTCGCGCACGTGCGCAGCACGGTGCGGAAGATGGCGGACCTGGCGACGGACGAGCAGGACATCTACTCGGTCCGCAACCTGGCGACGCGCATCACGCACGGCGTGCCGAGCAAGGCGCCCCGTGCGGAGCTGCAAGCGCTCTACGAATGGGTGCGCGATCACATTCGCTACCGTAAGGATCCGGTCGGCACCGAGTGGGTACAGCGCCCAACCCGCACCGTGGCCGAGCGCGCAGGCGATTGCGACGACATGGCGACGTTACTGGCAGCGCTGGCCGGTGCGCTCGGCCATCGCTGGCGCTTCCGCACGGTGGGACCGTCGCCGATGGCCCAGGCGCATGTGGCAGTCCAAGCGCACGATGGCAACGAATGGGTGGAGCTGGATCCGGTGCTCGAGCCATCGCCACCCACAACGCAGCCACGGCCCGGCGTCGCTGGCCGTTTCGGGGGCGCCGCGGTCGGAGCCGATCATCTATGGGATGCAGGAGGCCGAATGTTGAGCGGAGTTGCCACAGCCAAAGACCGCGAACTATGGCTATTTTCCGCTTACTACGGTGGCAGCGGCACATCGGACGGCGGACCTATCGCGCCCGGAACCCCCGCGACTCCCGATCCCCGCTACCGCTCGCCCGACGCCCCCGGCTTCTACCAGGGTAAGCCGAAGATGCTGGCGCTACCGGCCGGAGCGGTGCCCGATGCCGCCATGTCCGGACTGGGCGGCGTCTATTACGACCATCCCGAGCTTGGTCTCGGGTTCCTCAAGAAGCTCGGAAAGATCGTCCGCAAGGTTACGAAGCTGCCGGGCGTGGACATTGCGGCCGGGCTGATTCCGGGCGGCTCGACCGTATTGACCGCGGCCAAAGCCGTGACGGGTGGCGGTGGCAAGCGCAAGCGGCGAAAGAAGCGCAAGCGCCGACGCGCACCGCGCCGTGCTGCGGCGCCGCGGCGCCGTGCTGCTGCGCCGGCCGCCGGCGGCGGTGCACCGGCGAACTACGTCACGCGCACTGACATCCGCGACATGCGGGCCGACATCATGCAGTTGGCCGACTTGGCCAAGCGCTCGGACATCGAACGGCTGGCGCTGTTGCTCGGCGCGCGCGCAGCCAAGCCCAAGCGCAAGCGCAAGCGCAAGCGCAAGCGCAGGGCGGCGGCGGCGGCCAAGCCGCGCAGGGTGCGCAGGCGTCGCAGCAAGCGGCTGCGCGCGCGCCCGGCGCTGCGCCGGGGGCTGCCCAAAGACGCGCGGCAACTGTTCGACCGCCAAGGCAAGGTGTTTCGCGTCTACGGAAAGAAGCGGCGCGGCCGGCGCTCGAGCGCGCGGAAGCTCTCGGGGGTCGGTGCGTTGCGCCCGACGCTATCGCTTTCGTTCGGCGCGGTCGGAGCGTGGGATCCGTCGTCGGCGCTGTCGCTGGCCGCACGAGACGCAGCGCGCGCCGTCAATCGATTCATCGCACGGGCGGGCAAGCCACCGGCCATCCGCATGGCCCAGGTGCGCGCCTTTCAAGAGGCCGAGCCCGGGCTCAAAGCCGATGGCCTATGGGGACCCAACACCCAAGCCGCCGCCCGCTACTATCTGGACGGCAGCGGTACCGCGATACCGCGGCACGCGCCAGGATTTCGGGGCCCCGTCACGTGGGCCCCTCCGAGTGCTCCGGCGCCGGCGGCCGTGGTAGCGCAGCCGCAAGGCCCCCCCCCTCCTTTGCCGGCGCCGCCGCCGGCGCCGGCGCTTCCCCCTCCTCCACCCCCGGCGCCTCCGGTGGCGGTCGCACCGCCGCCGCCGCCGGCCCCTCCTCCGGTAGTGGTCGCACCGCCGCCGCCGCCGGCCCCTCCTCCGGTAGTGGTCGCGCCGCCGGCGCCCAAGCTGCGGCCCCCGCAAACCATCGTGATCGCACCGCCGCCGCCGGCGCCTCCGGCGCCCCCCGGCTACGTACAACTCGCAGTGAGTAGCCTCAATCCAGGTGTGCCCCCGGTGGGATGGGAGCCGACGCCGGCGCAGCGCAAGGACGCGGACACCATCGCACGGGACACCCTCCGGCGCGCAGGTGTGCCCCCGGCATCGCCCGACTATCCCATTGCGCTGCAGCGTCAGACCGCCGTCGAGCTGGAGAGGATGCGCACCCAAGCCTCGCCCCCGGCCCCGGTTGTGCTACCCTCGCGAAGCCCGGGAAGGCCCACACAGGTGGCCGCCTTCCCGGGTAGCCCCGGTGGGTCTTCCCGCGGCGCTACCACGGCGCCCGCGACAGCCCCGGCGCCCACAGCAGCGCGCCCGGCTTTCGACAGCCACCCCGGGCTACCACTGCCCGACCCGCACGGCGGCGAGCGCTCGGCCGACAGCAGCGGCAGCGACGCGCCGCTATGGCTCGCGGTCTACCTGCTTTGGCGGCGTTCGAGGGCCGCATGATCGAGCGCATGCAGCTCACAGCGGCGCAGCTCGCCGAACTACGGCGGGCCGCTGCTGTGCTCGAGCGCGCCATGGGTGGCGAGGTGGCGCTCGCCATCGCGCGCCGGTGGGCATTCACGCGCAGTCTCGAGGCCAGTGCCACCGCCGCCGGTGTGACCCTGGCGCAGCTGTCGCCCGCGGTCGCTCGAGCGAACGGCCAGGCCGATGGCAGCGCGCGCCGATGGGCGCAGCTGCTCGAGGCGCTGCGCGCGGGAGCGGCTGTGGTGCAACCGTGGGCGCCCGAGAGCGAGGCCGGGCTTGGTCCGGTGCGTCTCGGCATCGCGCGCGCCGGGGGCCTGGGGCTGTGGCAGCTGGTGCCGACCTTGGTCATCGGTGCGGCCAGCGCCCTGGCCGCCGCCGGTGGCTGGGTGATACTCGATGCCTGGACTGAGGCCCGGCGCGAGCAGGCCACCGCCGATCGCGTCCGGGCCGAAACGGCCGCAGCAGTCTCGAGCGCCATCACGCAAGCGGCCAAGATATCGCCCGATGCCGCAGCGCAACTCGCCCAAGCGCTGCAGCGGGCAAACCAGGCGGCGAGCGGTGCACAGCCCAGCCTGCTCGGCTCGCTGGCCGGTGCCGTCGATGCCACCGTGAGCACCGCCCGGGACAGCGGCCCGTGGCTCGCGCTGGCGGCGATCTACTTCTTCGCTCGGAGGCGCAAGGCATGAGGGCCCACCGCATCCCCGATCGCACGGTAGCGCTCGGCCAGGTGCTCGATCTGGTCGTGGACCAGGGCGCCGAGCGGGTCAAGCTCCATGCCTCCGGCTGGTGGCTGTTGACCACAGTCGACGCGATGGATCGGGCGCCCGGATACGCTCGGATCTTCCTCGTGCAGGCGGCTGCAGGCGCGAGCGATTCGGAGCCCGGCGCCGCAGCGGCAGACACCTATCGGCAGTGGCACGAGCGCGACCCCAGCGAAGTGCTCGAGCTACAGATTCCGTCGAGCCTGCCCCATGCGCTCGGCCGCCTCGAAACTCTCGGATACCGCTCGGATAAATGGTCCACGGTGGGTGATGCCGTGGATTACGAGCACGATTTTTACGAGGACGGGGGCACCCCACCGCGCCTGTACGGCGACCGCGCGCAGCTCGCAGACTGCAGCGCACTGCTCGCGGTGGGTGGAACGATGACCATCACGGCCCGGGGGATTGCGTGACAGTCGGCCGCAAATTCGTACTCAACAGCGGCAGCGCCTACGACTCGAGCGCCGCTGCGTTCATCGGCCAGGCGTGCGTGCTCAACTGGGTCTATGGTTTCAACCCCACCGCGACAGATGTATTCCTGCAGCTGCACAACTCACTGAGCTTGAGCGCGGGACGCACGGCGGAAGTCTCGATCAAGCTGGGCGGCGGACAGTCCTTCTCGTGGGCGCCGGCGCTCGACGGCATGCGCTTCACCGCCGGCGTCAGCTGGATCACCAGCAGCACGGGCCCGACTCTGACGGTCTCGGGCGTGGCCATCTGGCTGGCGATGATGGGGAGGGACCTGCAGTGAGCGCGTTTCTGCCAGGGGGTGCCCCATCGCTGCTGCTCTCCGGACCTGGCACCGCCGGAAACGTCGAGCCGAACGTGTTGACCGGCTACGTCGACGGGATGAACACCAGCGTAAACGGCAATCTGATCGACATCTCGCCGGGCACGGTGCGCGCCGACGATGACAGTCAGATGATTGCGAGCGCTGCCACCTTGAGCGCCAATCCTGCGGTCAACGGCGCCAACGGATTGGACACCGGCGCGGTGGCCGATAATAACTGGTATGCCGTCATGGCCATTGCAGACTCGAGCGGAGCCAACCCGGTCGCGTCGCTGCTGACTCTGACGCCAAGTGCGCCGACGATGCCGGCCGGCTATGACCTGAAGCGCAGGGTCGGTTGGGCGAGGCGCGAAAGTAGCGCTTGGGTGGTTCGCAGCGAATACCAGCGGGGGCGTCTACGGGATACATGGTGGGATACCGCGACCGCTGGAATTATCCTCTCGAGCGGCAGTTCCCTGGCGTGGTTAACCGTGACTTGCGATACGCGAGTTCCCCCGACCGCGCGCATGATGATCGGAAATTTCCGGGTGTCTACATCCATATCGCCCGCTGCCAAAGAGTGGGCAACTCTTAGACGCGAGTCAGGTTCATCGAATTTGCTGTCGATCGGGAGCAGTCAGGATGTGCTCGACTGGCAATTTGTTACATGCGTAATGCAACTGACATCAGCGCAGACGATGCAATACCAAGTCAGCGATACGGATATCAATCTCACTATCGTGGCGCTGGGGTATCGAGATGAGCTCTGAAGCCATCACCGACGACGCAACCGGTAGCGTGCTGGCCTGGGGATACACCGATCTCTCGAGCCAGCTGCAGGCCGGCCAGACGTTGGCCGCGATCCCGGACGGTGTGACACCGCTCGACAATGTAGAGCTCTACTACCAGCTGTGGAGCGGCGCCGCGTTCGTCGAAATGACAGCGCCGCAAAAGGCGGCCGTCGACAACACCCGGCGCGCGCAAGAGCGGGCCACCGCAGCCCGGGGCGTGCGCGGAATCGAGGCCTACCCCACGGCGGCCGAGCTGCCGCTACCGCCGCCCGGCGCCGATATCCTGGTAGTCGTTCAGGACGCGGGCGCAGGGGAGCCAGCGCTCGCGCTGTCGACGGTCGATCGTTGGTACTTGTTTGCCCCGGCTACGGTGGCTGGGCCGTAGGAGGAAACATGGAAGCGGAATATGGAATGTGGCCAGCGGCCCCGATGCGAGCGGCGCAAAATTATTTCGGGTACGCGAAGATCACCGGCGCCACCGGAGCAATCGCGTTCGAGGTCCAGCCGAACATTCTAGACGGTGTCGTCCGCAACGGCGCCGGAAGCTACACATTGACGATGCTTTCGGCGCTCGACGATCCCGGAATCTTTGACGACGTGAACGCGGCGCCGTTTCTGCAGTGCAGCACCGTCAACACCTTCGGCGTGGTGTTCCGCTCAGGCGTCGATACCTGGGAGGTCCGGACGTACGCCGATACGGGCGCTGCCACGGATGCAGATTTTGCGTTCCATTGGCTGCAGGACCGCTGAGCGGCGGATAACTAGGAGGTAATACCGATGGCGAAAACGACAGTAGTCAATCCGAGGAAGCGCAGGGGCAAGGCCAAGACCAAGCGCCGCCGGCGCCGCAACTACGGCGCCGCGGCCAAGCCTGCCGCACGGCGCCGGCGCCGCAACCCGGCGCCCGCACCGGCCCGGCGCCGGTCGAGCGCCCGACGCAAAAATCCGTCCGCCTTCGACTTGGACGCGATCACCGATACGGTACCGGCCGCGACCGGTGGCATCTGGGCGGCGCGCTGGGCGACCAAGATGGCCGGCCCCTTCGAGCCGGATTCGGCCGGAGTGCTCGAGCCCGGAATCAAGCACGCCATCGCCATCGCCATCGCCGCATCGTTCGGCGGCGACTTGATCGGCGATCTGCTCGGCAGCGCGCAGAAGGGCGAATATGCGCGCATTTCTGCCCTTGGCTGGGGCGGCGACTTGTTCGCGCGAATGCGATTCTTCCGGGATTCGCAATTCGTCAACGAGCAATTCTTTCTGGGGGAAGTCGACGCCGACTATTACGACGGCGACGAAGACGACGACGGAGGCGAGGTGGACGGGTTCGCCGCTCAGAGTCCGCTCGGAGCCGTCAACACCTACACCGACGCGACGGGCCAGCAATGGCGCTTTGTGCCCGATCGCGGATGGGAGCCGCTCTCGGGCGTCGGCGCGCAGTTTGTCAGCGATGACCAGGGCAACGTCTATCAGCTCGATGGCGCGTACCCGCAGAACTACGCGCGCCAGATGACGGCCGGAGTCTCCGGGCTCTCCGGCTTTCAAGCTACCTCGGCCTTGGGCGCCACCGGACAGCCGAGCGAATCCAACTCGTTCGGATACCGGCCACGGTAGACACCCACCCCCCTTATCGACACGTAACTATAGGTTAGAGACACATGGCTGAAGATCCCAACAAATTCAAGTCGCAACCGTGGATGTTGTTTGACACCGTGGTCGCAAAATCCTTCCTGCTCGGCGACGGCACCGCGGATGGGCTGGCGGTCGGCACCCAAAGCCCGGCGATTTCGGCCGCTGGCGAAATGACCTTCCTCGCCACCGGCCGAAATATGGCGACGTACCCCTGGTACACGAACATGCAGCAGGATGGGGCCATGTCCTACGGCATGGAAGTCTGGCAAATCGCGCTCGAAGTGCTGTTTCCAACGCTCACCCCCAACCAAAACAACGGCTTCGATCTGACGATTCAGGGTGGCGTCCCTCCGAACGTCAAGCTTGCCGAATGCCTGTTGAACTATTCGGTTCTGCAGCTCGAGCTGGGGCAGGAAAATCAAATGTCCTGGCCCGTGACGAAATTCGGGCCGGGCGGTGGAATGGCGATGAGCGACAACGCCAGCTCCGTCAATGTCTCGAGCGGCGAGCGGAGCATTGCGAACGTGCTCAAGCTGGCCGAGCCGATCGAAATGCCGAGAACGCAGAACATCTCGGCCAAGCTGCGCATTGCACCCGAGGTGCACGAGATGATCGGAACCGTGGCGGCCCCCGGCGTCGGTCGGGTGCTGGCAGAGTACGATTATGCCTGGGGCGTTGCGCCGAATAACACCGACGTCGCGCAGCCACCATGGGCGGTGCGTCTGACGCTCTCGGGCCGGCGAATCAAGCATACCCAGTACGGCCAGATCCCGGGCTAGCGCCCGCGCCCTGTTTGCTTCAACCCGGCGCCGGCGCTGCCGCCGGCGCCGGGCGCCCTCCACCCTGCAGACCCCGAGGCCTACCAATGACTGATCCCCGATACATGCAGCCGCCCGGATTCCCGATGCCGGTCCCACACCAGCAGTTGCCCCAGGGCTATTATCCGGGGCAGCCCCCACGGCCCCCGGGGGTCGATCAGATCTACCAGCAGCCGATGGCGCAGCTAGGCGCCGTCGCACCCGCTACCGGTCGGCTACGCGATAGCCCCGAGTTCCGCGGTTGGACCATCGTTCCCGCGTTCTACACAGTGAGCATCGATCTGGGTGGCGCGTCCGGCAACAGCCAACCGGGTTCGGTGACATTGCGTCCCGAGCAATTCATTTTGGAACGCGTCACATGGGCGACCACGGGCGACACGGCCGGTTTCTTCAACGCCGGCGAAAACCCGGGCGGCATGTCGATGCAGGGCCGGAGTGTGGAAGTGCGCTGGGGTGACGAATTCACCAATTTCATGGGCAAGGACCCCGCGCTTATCTCGAGCGTGTTCGGCGACTCCAATGGGTTCATGGACATCCCCTCGGGAATCCGGTTTCAGGGCAAGCAAACACTGAGTGTCAGCTTGACGCGACTGGTGTGGCCGTCGACCGCAGCCCCGGCCGTCTGTCGCTTCGATTTCCAGTTTCAGGGCGTTGGCATGTTCCCGCCCGGCGCTGGCAGCGTGTCAGGTTCGGCGGGCTAAGTGCGCAGGCGTCCCGAAGGACGGCCCGACCATGTCGGCGAACATGTCGGGCCTTCGGTAGAGCAGTCGCCAGAGCAGCGGCCCGACTTGCTCGAGCCGCTGCTCGCCTGCTCGGACTACGCATACTGGCCCTTTCAGGATGAAGTTTTTGATCCGCGGCCGGCCGGTGCTCAACTGGTGTTGTCGCAGTACATCCCCACGGGGCGCTGCGCCTGGATCCATGCGCTGCACGTGGCGCCCTATTGTCCGGCCGAGCTCGCCGATCCGTGGTGGACGGGCGGCGGCTACTTGGGGGCGACCTGGGGCGCTGGCTCGAACACCGAGCGCACCAGCGGCCAGCACGGGCTGTGGGCTACGCCGAAGGGATGGGAGATCTACTACAACGCGCCGGATGCGCCTCCGGCTTGGAGCTGGTCCTTGCGGCTGGTCAAAGGCGACATTGCGCAGCTCCGCAGGCATCACACGAACCTGCAGCCGTTCGACATCAGCGATCCGGCAACGTGGTACCTGGCGCCGTACCCGGTCCCCGCGAGCGTCTACGCGACCAGTGGCATTCCCGGCCGCGCGCCGTCCGGGTACTTCCACGGTGGCAGTTGCCAAATCCTGCCCCACGACAGTCTTCCCATGCAGATCTTCGTGCCACAGGACACGACCATTTGCCTCTTTAGCCAGTGGACGCAAATCGACATCTATCCCTATGCACGGGATGTGTCAGGCCGGATTGAGTACGGTAATTATCGCGTCTATCCGATCCTCCCGACGTTTGGCCGAATCGCTGGGGTAGTGCAGAAGCTCGACAGCGCCGCAGCCGTCGACAATGCCACGACAGCCCGATAGACCGCCGGCCGCCTGCAGCCCCATCCCGGGCGCGCGCATCTCGAGCGGCTACGGCTGGCGCGCGCGGCCGAGCGGCCCGGACCTGCACACCGGATGGGACATGCCTGCTCCCGAGGGTACGGCCGTGCGCGCGGTGCTCCCGGGCCGTGTCGTGTTGTCGAGGCCGTCGGGACACTGGCACGGTTACGGCGATCTGGTGGTGCTCGAGCACCGGCCGTGGGGCCTATGGACGCTCTACGCGCACCTGTCGCGCCGGGCCGTGCGCGAGGGCCAGGACGTGGCCCAGGGCCAGCCTATCGGAGCGGTCGGGCGCACTGCAGGCACGGCGGAAGATCCCCAGCGGGTCATGGCAAATTCGCCCGCCCACCTGCATTTGGAGCTTCTGACACGGTTTCCACCCCCGAAACGCGACCAAGACCGCCAGAATCCCGCCGCTCTCATTGCAATTTGTGAGGGGCAAAGCTCCAATCACCGCGCACCCGGGAAGGCGCCATGGTCATGGGAGGGACACCCCACCAGTACCCCAGCTCGCTACAGGCCGCGTTACAGCGGTGGCGGCGGGCTGCCGGCGCTGGTCGTGCTCTACCTGGCCTGGAGGCGAGAGCGGCCGTTCAGCTCGCGCTGACCCCTGAATTAACAACGGCGCCGTGCCAGGCGCCGTCAATCACCGAAGTGACAAGTTGCATTGCCGAGAGTAGCCGCACAGAGCGATAGCGCAAGGCGCTTCCTCGAGAAACTGCGGCCCGACGTGGCTGCAGGGATTCGGGCCCGCATCGATGGGGGCACCGATGGGGGCGCCGATGGCGCGATCGCCGATGCTGTCGCGGCGCTGAAACCCCCGGCAGCGCGACCGAATTCCCCGGTCCAGGCGCCCCCGTCCCGGCAGAAGCGGCCGACCAAGCCGACCCCCCCCCCCCCCCGCCAAAAACCGCCGCGCCGCCGCCAG
>Ga0224506_10001934_pt1 | contig 14550 bp, 15 predicted proteins | sample SF_Jan12_sed_USG_2_FD_169108 | JGI IMG/M metagenome (GOLD analysis project Ga0224506, IMG submission 169108) | Sediment microbial communities from San Francisco Bay, California, United States - SF_Jan12_sed_USGS_8_1 | ecosystem: Environmental > Aquatic > Marine > Sediment | place: USA... | reverse complement strand
GCCGATTACACCCACACACTGGAAGCATCCGGCATGAACATCAAGTTTGATCTGTCTGATCACATGGTCATCATCGGGTTGTTCATTGGTGGTCTGGTACCTTATCTGTTCGGTGCCATGTCAATGGAAGCGGTAGGACGTGCAGCCGGCGGTATCGTGAATGAAGTGCGTCGCCAGTTCAAGGAAATGCCCGGTATCATGAACTACACCCAGAAGCCGGATTATTCCAAGGCGGTTGATATGCTGACCAAGGCAGCGATTAAGGAAATGATTATTCCTTCATTACTGCCGATTCTGGTACCGATTCTGGTTGGTGTCTTCCTGGGGCCAAAGGCACTCGGTGGTCTGCTGATTGGTACCATCATCACCGGTATTTTCGTGGCCATTTCTATGACCACCGGTGGTGGCGCATGGGACAATGCCAAGAAATACATTGAGGATGGCAACTTTGGCGGCAAGGGTTCTGATGCCCATAAGGCAGCCGTTACTGGTGACACTGTCGGCGACCCCTACAAGGACACCGCAGGCCCTGCCATTAACCCGCTGATCAAGATTATCAATATTGTGGCATTGTTGATTGTGCCGCTGATCTAATCAGCCAAAAGCTGTACAATACGCAAGGCGCTATCGATATCGATAGCGCCTTTTGTTTTTAGTCGGGATCAAAGTTATGAAAATTTGTGTTGTTTCAGATACACATGACAATTACCAGATGCTGGAAGCGGCGATTGGTGAAGCTGTGGTTGCCGGTGCTGAAGTGGTATTACACGCCGGTGATGTTGTTGCTCCTTCAACTCTGAAAATATTCAGAAAATTTGATCTGCCGGTACATGTTATCCATGGAAACAATTCCGGTGATTTATACATGCTTGCCCGTATCACCTCTGATCCACAAAACCACCTGACCTATTACGGGCAGGATGCCGGTATCGAGTTGGCGGGGCGACGTATTTTTATGGTGCACTACCCACACTACGCTGAAGCCATGGCGACAACCGGAGAGTGGGATATCGTTTGTTGCGGACACAGCCACAAACCGGCTATCAAGACCATAAAAAACATGCACAACAAGGAAACCATTTTTTTGAATCCAGGCACTACCGGCGGTGTCGGTTCTGATCCTGCGACTTACATTCTGGGTGATCTGGAAACACTGGAGTTCACATTACACACACTGGCGGAATAGTTCTCAGGCTAGCGTATTGTGTTCCACCCAGCGCGTGCCTTCTTTTAACGTTTCCTTTTTCCAAAACGGTGCGCGTGACTTGAGTTCTTCAATCAAATAACGATTGGCTTCATAGGCCTCGGCACGATGGGCTGACCAGGTTGCAACCAGTACAATCGGATCCCCCGGTTTAAAATCCCCAACCCGATGCACAATGAATGCATCCAGAATATCCCATTTGTTTTTTGCTTCATCAATGATTTGTGACAAATGTTTTTCTGTCATACCGGGATAATGTTCCAGCGTCATTTTTTGCACATCGGTATTTTCATTAAAGTCACGCATGGTGCCAACAAACGTTACACAAGCACCAAACTGGCCTTTGGCCTGCATGGCATTTTGAAAGCGCTGCACTTCCTGAAGTGGATCAAAAATGGTGTCTGTAACTATCACTCTCTTATCCATATTAACCACCTGTCACCGGTGGGAAAAAAGCCACCTCATCCCCATCCTTGACCGGATGATTAAAATCTACATATTCCATGTTCACCGCTGATAACAGGTTTGGTGGTTGCTTGGCATTATCCGTTGCCTTATTCCAGACTGCCTGTACTGTTTCCAGTCCGGCGGGGGCCAGTTGCTTCTCATCTATACCCAGCTTTTCACGCAGGCTGGCAAAGAATTTCACACTGATTGTCATATTCCGGCATTGCTCCAAAGCTGACCAAGGCTTACACTGTGACAAGATATTATTATTTTTGCAATGTTCTGGATCAATCAAAAATCATGGCAAAACTGACTCATTTCAATCAATCCGGTGAAGCCCATATGGTTGATGTTGGCGACAAGGATGCCACACATCGTGTTGCCAAAGCCGAAGGTCATATCATGATGCAGCCCCCTACTCTGGCACTCATCATGCAGGGTGGTCACAAAAAAGGGGACGTGCTTGGTATTGCACGTGTCGCTGGCATCATGGCAACCAAACGTACTTCAGATTTGATTCCACTCTGTCACCCGATTGCATTAACCCATGTCGATATTGATTTAACACCACTCCCTGACAGTGACCAGATCCGTTGTATTGCCAGCGTGGAAACTACCGGGCAAACCGGTGTCGAAATGGAAGCACTGATGGCGGTACAGGTCACGCTCCTGACAATTTATGATATGTGCAAGGCTGTAGACCGTGGCATGACAATTGAAAAAGTACAGCTACTGGAAAAATCCGGTGGCAAGTCAGGTCACTGGAAACGAGACTGATCAAGTGCTTGTTCAGGAACGTCCCGCCCCTCCTGCCACAAAAGAAGAACTTTTATATAACGCCTGTTCCCTTGCCGGAAAAACACTCGGTCAGGTCGCACATCAGCTTGGTATTTCGATACCTGAAAACCTGCAACATAAAAAAGGTTGGCAAGGACAACTGATTGAAAAAGCACTGGGAGGCATCAACAGCACTTTTGCTGGCCCGGATTTTCCTGAACTGGGTATTGAGCTAAAGACCATTCCGCTTGATCACCGTGGGCTGCCAAAGGAATCAACGTATATCTGCGCGATTGAGTTGTCTGACATTTATGGACAGCTGTGGGAAACATCTCTCGTTTACAACAAACTGAAACAGGTCTTATGGGTACCGGTTGAGTCTGAACAATCGATACCCGTGGCAAAACGACATATTGGTATGCCGTTACTCTGGTCACCAAACCTAAAACAGGAACAACTTTTAAAAACAGACTGGGAAGAACACATGGAAAAAATCAGCCTTGGTCGTATTGCTGATATTACTGCGCATATGGGAAATATCCTGCAGGTTCGTCCCAAAGCCGCCAGTGGCAAAATTCGCCGTAAGGGCAGTAATGAAGAAGGGGAAACCAAAGACACCCTGCCACGTGGATTTTATTTACGACCATCATTTACTTCAGAAATACTGACACAACATTTTATCCATCCTGCGTGATCAAAAAAGGCCGGATAACCGGCCTTTCTCTTGCAGCTTGTAAATTGATTAATGCTGCATCGCCTTTTGGCGCATTTCACTTGCGGACATGAGTCCTCTTAATCGTCTGAAATTAGGTTCATCCATTTCCTGAAAATCCAGTGCGACCAGCACATGATCTTTCACTTTATTATCACGTTCCATGCGTACAATTTCCACGCCTGATACAATCTCTTCATCGGTACTGTTAGGTTTGATATAAATTGTACCAATATCAAGCACATGGCCGGTATCGGCATAAAAACGTGATGTCCTGATCAAACAGCCGTGTTTTGAAATATTAATCAGCTCGGCAGAATATTGCTGGAAATCATCAAAGCCGATATCCAGACGGCATTTGGCATTCAGATGGAATCGTGGTGAACGCCTTACTTCCATCATGCCCAATAACCTGAGTACCTTGCTAACCAGATCTTCGGTTTCAAAAGGCTTGGTAATAAAATCAGTCACCCCTTCCTGCATGGCCATACTGCGGGCTTTCATATCTTCATTATCAGTCATCATAATAAAGGGGACATTTACCATATCCGGTCTTGAACGCACATGAAGCAACAGCTCACCGCCAGTCATACCCGACATTTCCCAGTCGGTAAATATCCAGCCTATGTTATGTTTGTTGGAATCTATTAACTCAGCGGCTTCATCTGCACTACTGGCCTCAATAATACTGTCAAAACCCAGTTCTACACGCAGTATGTTGGAAAGATGTTGTCTGAAAGAATTTGAATCATCGACTACTAGCGCAGTAACGGCTGGATGGTTCATTTTGTGGACTCCTCTTCATAGTATTAATTATCAGGAGTCAATCCGTGACAGGGGTTTAGCTACATGGGCCATCCGGCCCTAAATCCCAATACACTATATATCGGCACTGGACAGGCTCACTTTAGCTGTGAAAGCCAGTTTAAAAATGGGTATCTTATTGAAAATAAAAAAGAAAATATTCAGGGACGAAAACGCCGATAGCTTTTACTGTGATAGAAAAAGCTCTGTCCCTCAAATGTACTGGGTACATATTCAATACCATAGCTGTCACGCAATTCGTCCTTGGCAAACTCAATCACCTTCCACAGGCGTCGGCGCTCGGCATTGGCATCATCAGCAAGAGAATCAAACGGGCGTGAATCCAGCTCTTCACTCAACTGCCGTACACGGAACACCATTTCATCAATGAGTCGCTTTGATAATCCCAGCTCTAACGCATCCTTTTGCATTGTCTTTCCCCCCGAAACCAGAGTCGTTATTATTTCATTGGCTTCAATCTGACCATACTTTAGGGATTTTTCACCCAAAATGACATCCATGGTGGCTCATATCCCCCTGTTTTCTCGCATTTTAAATACAACAAATTGAATTGCTTAATTATTTTTATATTACACGTATAATTCCAGATTCTGACTTCCAATATGTGATATCCATATAGCCGATACCCCCATGGAAAGAGGGCCGCTCCCTGTTTGAACCGGAGGCTGGCAGAAACAGAGCAACTGGCGTTATCTATCTGATATCAATGACTGTTGTAAATTTAATATTAATTATCCATAACTAAAGAGAAGTTGAATATGGCAAGAGTAACCATCTACAGCACCGGAACCTGCCCTGTCTGTGATAATACAAAAAACCTGCTTCAGAAATGGCGCATTCCCTATAACGAAGTACGTGTTGATCAGGATCGTGAAGGTCTGAAGGAAATGCTGGAAATCACCAACCATGCACGCATGGTGCCGCAAATTGCGATTGATGGAAAATGGATTGGTGGTTTTACCGAACTGACAGAAATGCACATGGAAGGTGAGCTTGATGAACTGGTGGAAGCATAAACTCCATGTATCTTTATCTGGTTCAGCATGGTGAGGCCAAATCAAAACAGGAAGACCCTGACCGCTCACTCACAGAGAAAGGTATAAAAGAGATTACATCACTGGCGGATTTTCTAAAAGCCAAAATCAGTTTTGATCGCATTGTTCATAGCGGTAAAAAACGTGCGCAACAAACAGCCGAAATCCTGACTGCGGCAATTGCACCCGATCAAACACCTGCCGTTATTGACTGTATCAACCCGAATGATGATCCACAAAAACTGGCAGACTTGATTGCAGGCTGGACAGGCGACAATCTGATTGTCGGGCATCTTCCTTTCATGGCACGCATGGTTGGATTACTTGTTAACAGTGATCCGGGCAAAGCGATTAACAATTTCCAGCCTGGCAGCATGGTCTGTCTGGAAAAAGAAGATTCAGCCGAATGGAAAATTGGCTGGATACTGCGGCCGGAACTTTTTAACTAGATTACTCTCTCATCTCCGCCATCAACTGGCACCTGTGCTGCGGTCGTTTTGGCAAACAAAGGACCACACATTTCAGCAGCAAGCTCGGCTACATCATGACTGGTGACTTCCACTTTCATTACATTGCGCTTTTTGTACTGTTCAACCGTCATGCCATAATTTTCAGCGCGTGCACTCAGGATTTCATCTGACCAGATCGCGGTATCAAACACGGCATTTGGGTGCAGTGAATTGATGCGGATAGTGTCCTTTCCCCATTCCAGTGCGGCTACGCGCATAAGTTGGTTCAATGCTGCCTTGGAAGCAGAATAGGCGCCGGCACCCGGTCCCGGTGCTGGCACATTTTTGGAACCAATTATCACAACACGTCCGCTATTCGGTGCAAGCTTGAGGTATGGTTCTGACTCGCGCATCAAGACCAGATTGGCAGTTAAATTAATATCCAGCGTCTTTTGCCACAATGCCAGATCCATTTCATCAATGCGCATGCTTTTTGGGAAAATACCGGCATTCAGTACCAGCATATCCAGACCACCAAAATGCTGTACTGCTGTTTCAATGACATCTTTTATGGCGCTTTCATCACTGACATCACATACCAGTCCGAGAAAATCCTGACGCGTATATAAAGTTTCAATATCAGGATTAATATCAAGACCAACCACGGCCGCACCACGTTGCAGGAACGAATCAACACAGGCTTTGCCGATACCGGATGCGGCACCGGTTATCATGACAACTTCCCCACTGAACATTGGCGGTGTACCACTCTTTTTTAGTTTGGCCTGTTCCAGATCCCAATACTCAACGTCAAAAATATCCTGTGACGGTAATGCCTGAAAACTATCCAGCTCGGTGGCACGTTCGATAATATCCATCGTATGCAAATAAATATCATGCACGATCATGGCCTCTTTCATGCTGCGGCCCACTGTGCATAAACCAAATTCCTTGTCCAGAACCACACGTGGTGCTTCATCTAGAATGCTTTTGGGTTCTTTTGCATTCGGTGCATGCTTGTCAAAATATTTCCAGTAAGCCGTTTTATAATTTTCTATATTGTTACCAAGCATGGGTAATTGCTTTGTGCGAATGACATGATCCGGTGTTGCCGGCCCTTGCTGACTGATTCTTGCCACATCATCGCGACGACAAAAAGATAAAGTCCGATCATCGGCACGGCTATGAACCAACATGGGAAAACCGGCTGTTTCTGATATGACCTGCCGCAAAGTAGCAAGCCTGATAGCATAACCTGTCTCCCTGACTTGTGGCGATGTGGTCGTCAGTTGCCATGCCTTGTTTTTGTCCAGCCAATCTTCGGCACGTGAAACCAGATCAATCATGCGTTCATAGGATTCTTTTGCCGTTTCACCAAATGAAAAAATACCGTGATTCATTAATACCATACCGATCGTGTTTTTATTACGATCCGCATTAAATCTTTCAGCACAAAGTCGTGCCAGATCAAAACCGGGCATGACATAAGGTACAATCACCACTGTATCCCCATACACTTCCTTGATACGCTCCAGTCCCTTTGGTGTATTGGTGATTGTGACTACTGCATCGGCATGCGTGTGATCAACATATTTGAATGGCAGGATGGCATGTAAAATGGTTTCAACCGAAGGTGTCGGTGCTGATGCATTGGTCATGTGTGTTTTAAGTTCATTGACCATTTGTGGATCTGACAACGAAGGTAATCTGGATAATGCAATCAGGTGATCCATTCTGACCGGTGCATAACCGGGACGTTCAATCGTTTCCAGATCCCAGCCACTGCCTTTTACATAAAGCAGTTCTTCTTCCTGTCCCAGAAGATTGGTCTCAGTAATCTTGACTGAGGTATTACCACCACCATGTAATACCAGTGATGTGTCCTGCCCCAGAAGACGTGATGAATAAACCCGTAGATCCAGTTCGTCCTTTAACTGCGCTGCATCCCTGTCATTCCATAAACTTTTCATCGCACCCTTCTTTGAACAACATGAAAAATACGATTTTAACGTACTCTATATGGAGAAGGTAGGTTTACTCCTGAATTTTAAAAGCGGGAAAAACAGATTGAATCGCCTTGATGACCTTGTCGGGAGTAAAAGGCTTCACAATATATCCTTGGGCACCTGACTCAATGGCCTTCTTTACCTTATTGGCACCTGATTCACCACTTATCATGATGACGCGGGTTTTCGGATTTTCAGATTTGATTTTTTTCAATACAGAAAAACCACTTTCTCCCGGCAATACAATATCCAGAAAAACCATGTCAGGACTCGACTTGCCCAGGGCGGAATCAGCTGCATTGGCATCCCCCGCCTCAGCCTCGACAATTATCCCTATTCTTTTCAGTGTTACTCTTAAAACTTCCCTGATTATACTGTCATCATCGACTATGATGGCTGATAACGATTGTTTGCCCAACTGATTATTCTCCGAATATTAGCTAGTTATAGTACTGTACGTATATCGGTAAACAAGCCATTCAGCTTAACCGTTGTTTATAAGGTAAAATGAACCATTCCCCTTTTGTGGCACCATATTCCTGATACAGTAATCACATGCAAACGGCTAAAAATATTTTTTCATGGAAACAATACTGGGCTAAACGCTTTGGCACTGCTCCGGTATTACCTATGTCACGTGAAGAAATGGATGATCTCGGCTGGGACAGTTGCGACATCATTATCGTAACTGGCGATGCCTATGTTGATCATCCCAGTTTCGGCATGGCATTGATTGGGCGTTTGCTGGAAGCACAGGGATTTCGAGTCGGCATTATTGCTCAACCGGATTGGCAAAACACAAAAGATTTTGAGAAGCTGGGTAAGCCAAATCTATTCTTTGGTGTAACCGCTGGTAATATGGATTCGATGGTCAACCGTTATACATCGGATCGTCGCATGCGCAGTAATGATGCCTACACGCCAGATGGTATTGGCGGTAAACGCCCGGATCGATCTGTCATGGTATATGCACAACGTGTACGTGAAGCGTTTAAAGGTGTACCACTTGTTATTGGTGGTATTGAAGCCAGCCTGCGCCGTATTGCACATTATGATTACTGGTCTGACAAGGTCAGAAGATCCATTCTGCCAGATTCAAAAGCCGATCTTCTGGTATACGGTAATGCCGAACGTGCAATTGTCGAAATAGCCCATCGACTTGCCAAGGGTGAGGACATAAAAACCATAACTGACATACGTGGTACGGCGTTTATGACCAACACTATACCGGACAATTGGACTGTAATTGATTCAACTCACATTGATAAACCTGGCCCTGTTGATCCACACCCAGATCCGTATGCACACGAGCCAGACTGTAAAAACAATACATCGAATGTCGTACCGTTCACAGTCAAACCGATCAAATCGGATCGTGCTGTTACAGTCATGCAATTGCCTGCTTATGAACAAATAAAAAATGACCGTGTGCTATATGCACATACCTCACGTGTATTTCATCTGGAAACCAATCCCGGTAATGCACGTGCATTGATACAAAAGCATGGCGATCGTTTTGTCTGGATGAATCCGCCTCCTGTTCCGTTATCAACCAAAGAACTCGATCAGGTGTATGAGCTTCCCTATACACGTGCACCGCATCCCGCCTATGGCAATGCAAAAATGCCGGCATGGGAAATGATTCGGTTTTCAATCAACATTATGCGCGGTTGTTTCGGTGGCTGTACCTTTTGTTCTATCACAGAACATGAAGGACGTATTATTCAAAACCGTTCTGAAGACTCGATTATCCGTGAAATAGAAACCATACGTGACACCATGCCTGATTTTAAAGGCCATATTTCTGATCTTGGTGGCCCAACCGCCAACATGTACCGTCTCAAATGCAAGAGTGAAAAAATTGAATCTGCCTGCCGGCGTCTATCCTGTGTTTATCCTGATATTTGCAAAAATATGGGTACCGATCACAAGCCGTTAATTCATCTTTATCAACGTGCGCGCAAACTTGAGGGTATTAAGAAAGTCTTCATCGCCTCCGGCCTGCGTTATGATCTGGCAGTACAATCACCGGAATATGTAAAGGAACTGGTGACACACCATGTTGGCGGCTATCTCAAGATTGCACCGGAACACACGGAAGAAGGCCCGTTAAGCAAAATGCTCAAGCCCGGTATTGGCACTTATGACAAATTCAAGCGCATGTTTGATCAATATTCAGATGAGGCCGGAAAGGAACAATATCTGATTCCGTATTTCATCTCCGCCCATCCCGGTACTACTGACGAAGATATGCTTAACCTTGCATTGTGGCTCAAGAAAAATAATTTTCGACCTGATCAGGTACAGGCCTTTCTGCCTACACCTCTGGCAATCGCATCGGGTATGTACCACAGTGGAAAGAACCCGCTAAAGAAAGTATCAGCCACATCAGAAGAAGTATCTGTTCCCAAGGGCGGCAAACAACGCAGATTACACAAGGCATTTCTACGTTATCACGATCCTGAAAACTGGCCGCTCTTACGCAAGGCACTCAAGGAAATGGGGCGCGAAGATTTAATCGGCAATGGAAAACGTCATCTGGTACCAAGCTGGCAACCGGAAGGTACCGGAAAAAAACCGGAAGGGGCAAGAAAACAGGTCACTAAAAAGAAAATTACAAAACGAGGCGGGAAGAAAAAATTTATAAAAAAACCAGGTTAAATTAACTCTGGTTTCTAATGTTTGATATATAAAAGTCCAGATTATGTTTGTCTAATAATTTATAACCCATGCCGGAAATCATGTTTAATATTGAATCCATGTTTTTTTCTGTTGATTCAATTTGCATATAAACATTGTTTTTAGATAGAAAATCTCTCATTCCCTTTATTACCTCAACCTCATTCCCTTCAACATCTATCTTGAGATAGCATCGTTTATTATTAATATCAACAAGTTCATCAAATACATTCACGTCAACGTAAGTACTTTCTGTTGCTCTTTCTCCGGCCCATTCTTTTTTTAATGAACTGGTACCTAAAAAATAAGGATGATAATAAAGTTCCATCCTGTCTTTTTTATCAGACAATGCACAGTTATGCCCTTCCCATTTTGGGGTCAGATTGTTAATTAGAATATTACTGGAGGTCTGCTGGAACAAAATTGGTAAAGGCTCAAAGCTGACTATTTTTTCTATTGCTGGCAGTTTCCCAAGCAATACCGAATAAAACCCGAGATTGGCACCTATATCAAAAAAATATTGAATATTGTTTTTTTCAATAATAGATTTTGCATGATTAATGAGATTGTCTTCATACTTTTTGAATTTGATAATCCCGTCATCCATCAAGGTGTTTTTATTTAACAGGAAATAGGCTCCTTCCCGTTTATAAACCTGAAATGGATGAGAAAAAAGGTTATTTACCCTTTTGTACAGGCTCCTGAAAATCTTTGGTACATGCATAGGGCTAAACTTCTTTATAAATTTCTGCGCCAGCCTGCTTGAATTCCTCGGCCTTGTCCTGCATGGCTTTTTGCAGGGCTTCGTCTTCAGCCAGATCCTGTTTAGCCGCGTAATCACGTACATCCTGTGTGATTTTCATGGAACAGAAGTTAGGACCACACATGGAACAGAAATGAGCAACCTTGTGCGCCTGTTTAGGCATGGTGGCATCGTGATATTCACGCGCACGGTCAGGGTCGAGCCCGATATTGAATTGATCTTCCCAGCGAAATTCAAATCTGGCCTTTGACATCGCATTATCACGGATCTGGGCGCCGGGATGACCTTTAGCCAGATCAGCAGCATGTGCAGCAATCTTGTACGTAATGATGCCTTCTTTTACATCATCTCGATTGGGTAAACCTAAATGTTCCTTTGGTGTGACATAACACAACATGGCCGTACCGTACCAACCAATCATGGCCGCACCGATACCGGATGTGATGTGATCATAACCAGGTGCAATATCAGTGGTCAGTGGTCCCAATGTATAGAATGGCGCCTCACCACATTCTTCCAGTTGTTTGTCCATGTTTTCCTTGATCATGTGCATGGGCACATGACCGGGACCTTCAATCATGGTTTGTACATCGTGTTTCCACGCAATCTTTGTCAGTTCACCTAATGCTTCCAACTCACCAAACTGAGCGGCATCATTGGCATCAGCCAATGAACCAGGACGCAAACCATCACCAAGAGAAAATGCAACATCATATGCCTTCATGATGTCGCAGATTTCTTCAAAGTTGGTGTACAGGAAGTTTTCCTTGTGATGCGCAAGACACCACTTGGCCATGATAGAACCACCACGCGATACAATGCCGGTTAACCGTTTGGCAGTCAGTGGTACATGACGCAACAATACGCCCGCATGAATGGTAAAATAATCCACACCTTGCTCAGCCTGTTCAATCAAGGTGTCACGGAACAGCTCCCAAGTGAGATCTTCTGACTTGCCATCGACTTTTTCCAGCGCCTGGTAAATCGGCACGGTACCAATCGGCACAGGTGAGTTACGAATAATCCATTCGCGTGTTTCATGGATATGTTTGCCGGTAGAAAGATCCATAATGGTATCGGAGCCCCAGCGAATACCCCATGTCATTTTATCAACCTCTTCTTCAATCGAAGAAGTCACTGCCGAGTTGCCAAGGTTGCCGTTAATCTTCACCAGAAAATTACGACCAATGATCATCGGTTCGAGTTCAGTATGATTAATGTTGGCAGGAATAATCGCACGTCCGCGTGCAATTTCAGAACGCACAAATTCAGGTGTAATGGAATCAGGAATGCTGGCGCCAAATGAATTACCGGGATGTTGTATTTTTAATTCTTCCTTGTACATTTCCAGTCGCAGGTTTTCACGAATGGCAACGTATTCCATTTCGGGTGTCACAATACCTTTTTTCGCATAATGCATTTGCGACACATTACAACCTGCCTTTGCCCTGCGCGGCTGACGTATGTGTCCTTCAAAACGCAAGTGATCAAGACCGGCATCATTCGTACGCGCCTGACCATACTCGGAAGTTTGTGCTGTTAAAATTTCGGTATCGTTACGTTCTTCAATCCATGCACTGCGAATATCAGCAAGACCTTTACGAATATCAATCTCAATATCCGGTTCAGTATACGGACCGGATGTATCGTAAACCGTTAATGGCGCATTCTTTTCCACACCCGTTGAAGTGTGTGTATCGGACAGCGTGATTTCACGCATGGGCACTTTAATGTCCGGTCTCGAACCTGTTACATAAATCTTTTTTGAATTGGGAAACGGCTCAATTGCGGTCTGATTGATTCTGGCCGTATGCGAAAGAAACTCTTTGGGGTTGGCACTCATTCTTGGTGATGCTCCTGCTTCATGAATAGCGCAGGAGAGCGATGGTCAGCTTCCCTACGCCGGGTTTTACCGGATCAGGTTCGAAGGGTATGTCTCAACCTGATGCAAAATCACTGCAAACAGGCACCCCTAGCGACATCCACAGTACTGAATAGCGAGCTGATTTTCAAGCTACAAACAGAAATGAAATTTATACAACGACTGACAAAGCAACTCACTGTTTCAATTACATATTTTTTACATAAAAATCTTGCAAGGGGGTATTGTTTTTTTCTGTGATGAAACCTGTTGCCTGCTGCTCACAAAGTGCTTACGCTACGCACAAATTCTGCAGGAAGAAATAACAAGAATGTCCCATCTTGATGTCAGCAAGGCACGTATCAACATGATTGAACAGCAAATCCGTCCATGGGAAGTACTTGATCAAAGAGTACTGGATGTAATGGAGCAAATACCACGTGAGGAATTTGTACCTGAAGGCTGGCGTAATCTGGCCTTTGCCGACATTAATATCCCGCTAAACCATGATGAAGTCATGATGGAACCACGTATTGAAGCACGTATGTTGCAGGCCTTGAATATCCGGTCATCAGACAGCATTCTGGAAGTCGGCACCGGAAGTGGCTATATCACAGCACTGTTGACCAAACTGGGCAAACATGTTGTCAGTGTCGATATTCACGCTGATAATTCTCAAAATACAGCACAAAAACTGGAAAATCTCGGTATTCACAATGTTACTCTGGAAACCGGAGATGCCTCGGCAGGCTGGGATCAGCATGCCCCATATGATGTTATCGCTATTACCGGTTCTATACCCAGCTTACCCGAAGCCTTCCAGTTTGCTCTCAACAGAGGTGGACGACTATTTTGTGTTATTGGTGAAAGCCCTGTCATGACAGCCACACTGATCACCCGTATCGGTGAATACGAATGGACACACGAAGCCCTGTTCGAAACCGAGCTCCAGCCCTTGCAGAACATTGCCCCGACACGTCATTTCTCCCTGTAATAAAACGACAATTTAGCTCCCAAAGCACCTCCCGTTCTACTAAAATCAGATGGTTGGTCAAACCTGTTGGAAATCATGTTGTTATTAAAAGGAAAATTACGGTTATTCATCATTTTTTCCCTGTGCACATTTGCTGCACAGGCTGAAGATTTGTGGGATATCTATAATCTGGCAAAGGAAAATGACACGCAGTTTCTGGCCAATACTGCGCAATGGCAGGCATCAAAAGAGACCCTGAACCAGAACAAGGCCTTAATCATGCCTTCACTGGATTTAAGTGCCAGTGTTTCCGGGAACCGTCAGAAAACACGCCAGCCTTCGGCCTCCGCCGGTATCCTCAATTATGATTCCGAAGTCTACAGCATCTCGCTGATACAACCACTTTACAACAGTGAGTACATGGCGCGTATTCACCAGGCACAAGCAGTTGTTGATCAAGCTGATGCCGATTTTGAATCTGCCCGTCTGGAATTAATGGTCAGGGTGGCAGAAAAATATTTTTCTGTACTGTCAGCAGGTGACAATGTCGCATTTGCCGAGGCAGAAAAAAAAGCCGTGGAACGTCAACTGGAGCAGACCCAGAAACGCTTTGAAGTTGGCTTGATTGCGATTACCGATGTACACGAGGCAAAGGCACGTTACGATATTACTGTTGCACAGGAAATTGCTGCCAGAAATGATCTGGCTGATAGTTATGAGGCGCTGTATGAAATCACCGGCCAGTACCATAAACAAATTTCCATTTTGAATGATAATGTACCGCTGGTAACACCGGAGCCGAAAGACATTAATGGCTGGA
>Ga0224506_10001933_pt1 | contig 14551 bp, 10 predicted proteins | sample SF_Jan12_sed_USG_2_FD_169108 | JGI IMG/M metagenome (GOLD analysis project Ga0224506, IMG submission 169108) | Sediment microbial communities from San Francisco Bay, California, United States - SF_Jan12_sed_USGS_8_1 | ecosystem: Environmental > Aquatic > Marine > Sediment | place: USA... | reverse complement strand
CTGATCCTCACTTTAATTCCTGACCTGACCGACCACCTGGGTATTTCCAACCGGGGTATTTTTTTTACTTTTTTCACCATTAGCTCGATAGCCAGCAGGGTCTTTGCTGGCAAAGCGTCAGACTATTACGGGAGGGTAGCCATACTGAGGGTGGCTGTATTTATTATGAGTGTGGGCATTGGGCTTGTGGCACTGGCCACTACACCAATGATGTTTTATTCAGGGGCCATTTTATTTGGGCTGGGTACGGGAATGAATACTCCAACCCTCTTTGCCTGGACCGTAGACCTGGGTGATCCGGCAAATAAAGGCCGCTCTATTGCTACCGTATTTATGGGACTGGAAGCCGGTATTTTTTTCGGAGCTGTTGTCCCCGCTTACATTTATGATAATGATTCATCTAATTTTATCTGGACTTTCGGATTAGGTGCGGTACTTTTGCTCGTTGCATTTATCTTCCTGCTTTTGTATCGGCCAAAACACATTGGCCGATAGGGGCAGATTGGATGTCAGGGCCAAAATAACGATTTCTGTCGCGGCAAAATTTTTAATTTCTATATATTTGTAAATGGCTAAAATGACTTCCTTCAGTGACTTCAATCTCAACAAACAGCTACTCATGGCGGTGGAGGAAGTGGGCTATGAGGTACCCACCCCAATTCAGGAAAAAGCAATTCCCCTAGTACAGGCAGGTCATGACCTTTTTGGCATAGCCCAAACGGGTACGGGCAAGACGGCGGCTTATGTACTTCCCCTGCTCATGAAGATCAAATATGCACAGGGTAACGATCCGCGTGTGTTGATTCTGGCACCTACACGGGAGCTGGCCTTGCAGATAGAATCGGTTATCCTTCAACTGGGCAAATATACCGACCTGCGTACGGTTGCACTTTATGGAGGATTAGGCCCCAGGCACCAGATTGCTGCAGTTGAAAAAGGCTGTGATATCATTGTAGCCTCGCCCGGAAGATTTCTCGATATCTATCTGAAAGGTCATTTGGTTCTTAAGCATATCAAAACGCTGGTGCTTGATGAAGCCGATAAAATGATGGATATGGGCTTTATGCCACAGATCAGGCGTATCCTGGAAATCATCCCGGTAAAACGACAGAACCTTTTGTTCTCAGCCACCATGCCCGATAAGGTCGTGGAACTCTCACATGAGTTTCTTGACTTTCCTGAAAAAATAGAGATCACCCCTCAGGCAACGGCTGTTGAAACAGTGTCGCAGCAGCTCTATTATTTGCCCAACATGCGCACAAAGATTAATTTTCTGGAATATTTCTTTAATGAAAATAAAGAGGAATTAAAACGGGTAATCATTTTTGTGAAAAAGAAGCAAACCGCCGATAACGTTTTCAAATACATCAACCGCCTGGGCTATGGCGAGGCCCGCGTAATACATGCCAATAAAGGACAAAACAGCCGTATGAATGCGGTAAAGGCCTTTAGTGAAGGGGAAGTAAATATTCTGGTTTCCACCGATGTGACCGCCCGCGGCATCGATATCACTGATGTTTCTCATGTGATCAATTTTGATGTCCCGCTGGTGTATGAAGATTACGTCCACCGCATTGGACGTACCGGTCGTGCCAAAAAAAGCGGGATAGCCATTACCCTGTGTACCGAGGCAGAAAAGTATCATATTGAGAAAATAGAAAAACTGGTTCGGGAAAAAATACCAGTAAAGCGTTTGCCTGACACAATAAAAATTACAGAGACACCTTTGGAGGAAAAACAGGATATGGATCGGGAAATTGACCTGCAAAAACGAAAGGACGACCCGGAGTTTAAAGGCGCTTTTCATGAGAAAAAGGTAAAGTTTTTAAAGCCTGTTCCCAAGAAAGGTAAAAAAGGAAAAAGAAGGTAAGCCCGGTGAGATCGTATCAGAAATGTTGACATGAACGCATATTCTTTTGTCCTGACTAATATATTTTCAATCTTTGCGAAAAAAACAACAACAAATGAAACCAACTCTTTTGGTACTTGCTGCCGGCATGGGCAGCCGATATGGTGGTCTTAAACAACTCGATCCCCTTGGCCCATCCGGTGAAACCATCATTGACTATTCCGTTTATGATGCCGCACAGGCCGGCTTTGGTAAAATAGTTTTTGTGATCAGGGAAAGCTTTGTGGATGAGTTTAAGAATAAGGTGACCCATAAATATAAAAACATCATTGATGTCGATTTTGCTTTTCAGGAAGTGAATACTCCCATAGAAGGGGTGAGTTTTGAAACAAAACGCGAAAAACCCTGGGGTACAGGACATGCTGTGCTGGTTGCCAGAGACAAAATTGAGGGGCCCTTTGCCGTAATCAATGCCGATGATTACTATGGCCGTGCCGGATTTGAAGCCATGGCCGGGTTTCTCACCAACCAAATCGCAACCGATCATTATGCCATGGTGGGTTATCAGCTTGCAAACACGCTTTCAGACCATGGTTCCGTTTCACGCGGTGTATGCCAGGCAGATGCGCAAAATTTCCTTGTTGATGTGGTGGAACGCACAAAAATCACCAGGGAAGATGATGGTAATGTCTATTATTTTGAAGAAGATAACAAAACAATGTTGGATGAAAATGCGATCGTATCCATGAACTTCTGGGGCTTTCATCCCAACGTATTTGATTATATTAAAAATCAATTTGTTGAATTTGCAACAGAACATGCCAATAATCCCAGGGCGGAATTTTTTATCCCCCTTTATGTCAATAAAATGTTGAAGGAGGGAACCATGAAAATGACTGTTCTCGAATCAGGAGACAAATGGTTTGGGATTACCTATCGGGAAGACCGGGAAGAGGTGGTAACTTCATTTAATACCCTCGTAACACAAGGAGTTTATCCATCACCACTCTGGTAATCATTTAAGTATGCATCATTTAACTCCACCTTCAAATGTCATCGCGGCCTGGTTTCCCGGAGACTCAACAATTAAACCTGTTCCTTTCGGTGATGGGCACATCAACTCTACCTTTTTTTTTAAATCACAGGGGGGTGAATTTATTATCCAAAAGATTAACAAAAACGTATTTCATCATCCGGATGAAGTAATGCATAACATAAGCAGGGTTTCAGAATTCCTTGAAAAAAAAGATTATGCTTATAAAATCCTCAAGCCATTACCAACCAAACAGGGGCAGTACTTTTTTATTGCTGATGAGGAGTACTGGCGCGTATTTCCCTTCATTGCCCATACACGCGCAGTATCCAGAGTGGAAACAGTGCAGCAGGCAAAAGAAGGCGCAAGGGCATTTGGCCAGTTTGCGCATGCCTTAAAAGACCTGAGTACAGAAAATATATATTACACCATCCCTGTCTTTCATAATTATCAAAAGCGGTACGAAGATTTTATCGAAGCGGTCGATAAAGACGCGGCAGGGCGGTTGCCGGATTTATTGGCTGAAGTGGACAGAATGAAAGAGCTATACCCCCTTATTGGCGATGTTCTAAGTGTCATTGCGCCCATTCCCCGACGTGTAATACACAGCGACACTAAAATCAGCAATGTGCTGATCGATGAAAAAACCAATCAGGGAGTTTCAGTTATTGATCTGGATACACTCATGCCGGGGTATCTTTTTTACGACTATTCAGATATGGTGCGCTCATTCACCAATACTGCCGATGAAGATGAGAAGGATATTGATCAGGTTAAAATGTCCTGGGATATTTTTGAAGCGCTTACCCGGGGATACCTTGAAACACTGGGGCCATCACTTTCAGATGCAGAGTGGCTATCACTTGAAAAGGGGGTTGCTGTAGTAACTTATATTCAGGTTTTGCGCTTTCTGGCTGATTACCTCAATGGAGACATTTACTATAAGATAGATTATCCTGACCACAACCTGAACCGCACCAGAAATCAGATAAAACTGCTGGAATCCATTCTTGGATATAAGCAGCAAATAAACGAGCTGTTAAAAGAAATACGCTCCTCCGGAAGCTGACAATGCCCCTGGCCAAAATATTATTTTTATGCCTTATCGCATAACAAAAACAGGGTTTATACTTTTTTTCCTTTCAGTTTTCGCGAGAGTTGGTTAAACCGCACAAAGAGGCTGACTGCTGCAAATGTTAGCCCCAGGAATAATCCCACCCATATGCCCATAGCGCCCATTTTCAAAGGAAAAGCCAGCAGATAGCCTACAGGCAATCCAATCATTCCATACGATACGAATACAAACAGAGTAGGTATTTTTGTGTCTTCAAGCCCACGCAAGGCACCCAAACATACGACCTGAATTCCATCGGAAATCTGAAACATGGCCGCGACAATAAGCAACCCGGATGCCAGCGAAAGTACACTGGCATCGCTGATGTACAAGGTTGGAAGGTACTGACGAAAAAGGATAAAAAGCCCGGCATTAAAAGACATGAATATGATGGCCATAGCAACGATGCTAAATGCGGCTTTTCGCAAGTTGGGAATGTCTTTTAAACCCAATTGATTTCCCACCCTGATGGTGGCTGCTGCCGCCAGTCCACTCGCCATCATATAAGTTATTGCCGCCAGGTTTATGGCAATCTGGTGGGCAGCCAGTGCGGTGGTTCCCAGCCACCCCATCATGATCACAGCCATACCAAAAGCACCTACTTCAAAAATAAACTGAACAGCTGCCGGAAAACCGATATTCAGCAACCTGCGAATCACTTCTCTGCTGTAACGCCACCTGACAAGGGCTTTATGATAAGTTTTAAATTTCAGGTTGCCATAGAATAAAAATACAATCGCCAGCATCATTATAACCCTGGATATGAAGGAAGCCCAACCGGCTCCTGCCAATCCCATGGGCTCAAATCCGAATTTGCCAAAGATGAACACGTAATTTAGCCCTACATTGACCAGATTAGCAGCCAGCGTAATGTACATTGGTGATCGCGTATAAGACAACCCCTCAAAAAATTGCCGGAATGTCTGAAATACCATGAGGGGTATCAGGGAAAAAGTAACAATGAACAAATAGGGAATAGCTAATGTTACGACTTCCTCCGGTTGATTCAAATAGTAAAGCACAGGGCCACTTAAAAGAACAATAAGAAAAAGAAGAACACCGGTAAGTGCATTGATCAGAAAGGAATGCCCGAGTAACCTGAAAATTCGTTTTTTATTGCCTTCGCCGTCTGCTGCTGCAATCAGGGGCGTGCTGGCATATGAAATACCTATTCCAAAGGTGAGTAAAACATGAAAAATAACATTGCCCAGCGAAGCAGCAGCCAGCGGGACTGTACCTGTATGCCCCACCATCATGCTGTCTGCTACCCCCACGAGAATATGCCCCAACTGACTGAGCATAACGGGAAAAGCCAGATGAAAATTAACCTTAAAATGTTGACGATAGGTTTGCAAAAATCAGAAGCTCATTAATTCCTTGAATCGTTGTGTTTGCCGTCGGGATACATCTACTTCAGCCCCCCCCTTCAGGTATATTTTAATGCTTCCGCTAAACCAGGGCTCTATTCGCTCTACCCATTTCAGGTTGATAATCTGCTGACGGTTGGCCCTGAAAAAAGTCCGGGGATCCAATCGGCTTTCCAGGTAGTTGAGTGTACGGGGTATCATTGGTTTTTTATCTTCAAAATATATCTTGGTATAATTGCCATCTACCTCAAATAACCGCACTGTAGCCAGGGTCACGAACCAACATTTTTCCCCGTCTTTCACAAAAACCTGATCACTCTCTTTTATTTTATCCTCACTGCTTTCCTGTGCAGTATGTGCTATTTTCATCGCTATTTTTGAAACAGCCGCAGATAACCGGTCTTTATCAACAGGTTTCATCAGGTAATCAAGCGCATTGTATTCAAAAGCCTTTAATGCGTATTCATCATATGCAGTAGTGAATATGACTTCAGGCAAATAATCCAGGTCTTCCAATAGCTCAAATCCATCTTTTCCAGGCATTTGAATGTCCAGAAAAATCAAATCGGGCTTATCGTTTTCCACCTTTTCTTTGGCTTCAACGGCATTAGAGGCTTCCCCAACAACAATGATATTATCAAACTCCTTAAGCAGCCTTTTTAATTCATTTCTTGCTAACCGTGAATCATCAATTACTATTGCTTTCATAGTGGCACATTTTACATTGCTGAAATATACTTCTGACTTCTACAATGAAGTGTTCGTATTCAAAGGTATGCTAAATTTTGCCATCACCATATTATCATCCACGTTTTCCAGTGTTAGTTCGGCCAATTTCCCAAATAACAATTTTAGTCTTTCGGTGGCATTTTTCAATCCAATACCCGTTTTATCCGGATTTTCAGGACTGATTTGGCCGCTATTTAATACCTCCACGACCAAATCCTCGTTATTCAAATAGCAATGGATGGCCACTTCCCCACCATCCGGCAAACGGCTTATTCCATGCTTTATCGCATTTTCCACAAGCATTTGTATGGCCATGGGAGGTATTTTTCTGTCCAGGGCTTTCTCATCAACCAGAAACTTGTAGCGCAAACGGTCTTCATAATGTATCGATTCAAGTTTCAGAAAGGTCTTAATGATTCCCAGTTCCTCCCGAAGTGGCACGCGTTCAGCATTACTAAATTGAAGGCTATACCGAAGTAATCCGGACAGGTGAGTAATCATGTCGCGGGCCTTTTCGGGCTCTTCCACCACCAGCGACCTGATATTGTTGAGGCTGTTAAAGATGAAGTGGGGATTGATCTGAGATTTTAAAGCGATTAATTGGGCATCCTTAACAGCAGCCTCCAAACGCCATTTTTCGATTTCATTTTTCTTATAAGAAGTAAACAACTTGATGAAAAAATAGATCAGTGACCAGATAAGAATAATGATGGTCAAACTGAAAATGAGGTCAAAAAAGACCAGGGCAGTCAGGTTATTTTCTTTGCCCAGCCAAAGGCTTACCGGAAGGATCAGCAAGCCCCAGACCACACCAATAATCACTGAAGCCGCCGGCACCAATAACACCAGATTGCTTACACTCAGCTCAGTCCAATTTCTGCGCTTTATAAAACCCCTATAGAGATGGGAAAGCAGGAAGCCAATGAGCGCTACAAAAAAATAGTTAACAATAATCGCCCGATCCCATCCGTAGTCGAACATCGCCAGCCAGGTGTAAAAAACAAAAAACGAAGCCCATCCCGTCCCTTGAAGAATCCAGTAAAATTTTTTTCGGTTTTTAATTCCCAACTCCTCCATAAGTATATCATCGTTAGATAGGCATAAAATGACTACAAATACAAATGTCACATAATTCCGTGACAACTCCATGTAATCATTGGTCACTCAACCCTAATAGCCGCTATTCACCGCCTTATATGTGGATTTTTCTTCTTTTTAATGATAATTCTTAATTATATATGTTATTTTGCATCGTTAACAATTGCGGCATATCGAATCCTTTTGTTAATTTACACTTTGTTTAAGACATTAACAGGTTGAATTTTTTAATTATATGAACAGGACTATGAGTATATTTCGAAGTGTTCTGATGTTGGTAGCCGGTGCTATGGCTTTATCGTCTTGTTTTCTGAAGGGTTCTTCATACCCTACCAGTGAACACCCAGGTCAGATGAGTTCCGCCACCGGATTGCTATACAATGATGAAGACAATGGTGGATTTATGGTACATCCATATTCCGGACAACCCGATGCACCCAATATGGTGTTTATCGAAGGAGGTAGACATGTGATGGGTTCCTTTGAACAAGACCTGCTGAAAACCCGCGACAATATTGAACGTACGGTCTCGGTAGCATCATTCTATATGGACGAAACGGAAATAGCCAATATACACTGGCTGGAATATCTGCATTATCTGCAGGACTCCAACTCCATTGATCCTAATATTTACCAGTCTGCTCTGCCCGATACTACTGTATGGGAAGAGAAACTGGCCTATAATGATCCTTACGTTGATCACTATCTGCGTTATCCCGGATTCCGGTTTTTCCCCGTTGTTGGAATCAACTGGAGCCAGGCCAACAAATATGCAGAGTGGAGAACAAGGGCTGTAAACATGAAATTATCTGAAGATGCAGAAGCGGAATCAGAAGCCTGGGATGGTCAGGGAAGGGTTCCACTGGAAAGAGGTATTTATATCCCTTCTTACAGGTTGCCTACTGAAGCTGAGTGGGAATATGCAGCACAGGCACTTATAGGTACACAGTGGCTGGATGAAAACCAGACCCACCAGCGCCTTTATCCCTGGGACGGCCACGCTACCAGAAATCCTTACGGTAAGGAAATGGGTTACTTCCTGGCCAACTTTAAAAGGGGACGTGGTGACTATGCAGGTATTGCCGGCAAACTCAATGATGGCGCATTAATTACTTCTTACATCTATGAATTCCCTCCCAATGATTTTGGCATTTACAATATGGCGGGCAACATAAGTGAATGGGTGATGGATGTATACAGGCCCCTTTCTTTTCAGGACTTTGAAGACTTGAACCCCATCAGACGCGACGGGTGGATGGACAGTATTTTGGATAGAAACGGTAAACCTCAATACAATAACAAAGAAAATAATCCGACTGAGTATACCTCGCTGATATCAGACAGGTCAAGGGTTTATAAAGGAGGTTCATGGAAGGATGTGGCCTACTATATGTCCCCGGGTACGCGCCGTTACCTCGATCAGGACTCTTCCACTGCCACGATTGGTTTCAGGTGTGCCATGATCAGGGCCGGATCAAATTATTGATCTTTATATTTAAGAAATTTAAAAAAAAGGATCTGGCTTCAACACCAGATCCTTTTTTTAATATATGGTGTTTTATACTTATTTATGGATATTCAAAAACTTCATAATATATTCCTGAATGCTGGGGGAATTTCAATTGATACCCGTTCAATTTCACGCAATGATTTGTTTTTTGCCCTCAAAGGGCCCAATTTCAATGCGAATGAATACGCTAAAAAAGCCATTGACAACGGCGCCCTCGCAGTAGTCGTTGATGAGGAAAAATACGCCAATACTGACCAACATATTCTGGTAGAAGACACACTTGATGCGCTCCAGCAACTGGCCAAGTACCATAGACAACTTTTCAGTATCCCTGTAATAGGCCTTACGGGCTCAAATGGAAAAACGACCACAAAAGAACTGATGGCTGAGGTATTGGGTACGTGTTATAACGTCACATATACACTCGGCAACCTCAACAACCACATCGGGGTTCCCCTTACCCTGCTCCGTTTATCCAAAAACACCAATATATGTATTGTGGAAATGGGGGCAAATCATGTAGGTGAAATTGCTGCCCTTTGTGATATCGCCAAACCAACCCATGGCCTGATTACCAATATTGGTAAAGCACATGTAGGTACCTTTGGTGGATTTGATAAAATCATTCAGGCTAAATCTGAACTTTATGATTTCCTGGCTGACAATAATGGGGTAGTCTGGGTAAATGATGATGATGAAATTCTTAAGGAAAAAGCGAAAGCCTTTGAAAATCCATTACTTTACCCCAATAAGGGTGGCTTTTACCCGGCAGAATTGATCTCGGCAGATCCCTTCCTCCGGTTTTCTGATACCGAAGGTGTATTAGTAAATACACATTTGATTGGTGGATATAATTTCACTAATGCATGTGCTGCACTGGCTACCGGTAAGTTTTTCGGAGTAAAGCCGGATCAGGCCCGAAAGGCACTCTCGGAATACCAGCCAAAAAACAACCGGTCCCAGCTCATTGAAAAGGGGGACAACCGGATTATTCTGGATGCCTATAACGCCAATCCCAGCTCAATGGAAATGGCACTGCATAATCTTTCAAAAATGAATGCCGAAGGAAAACAAAAAATAGCCATAATAGGTGATATGCTTGAGCTTGGATCCGATGAAAGAGCTGAACATGAGAAAACGGGGCAAATGATTAAAGAACTTGGGTTATCAGCTATTTACTGTGGGGAACGAATGAAGTATGCAAAAGAACAGGACCCCGGTAATCAATGGTTTGCGGATACCGGTGAGCTTATTGCCGCACTGAAAGATCAGCCAATCGAAAAGAGCCTGATGTTAATTAAAGGTTCAAGGGGAATGAAAATGGAAACGATACTTTCTGCCATTCAGCATTAAAATAAGGAAGCAAAAAACATTTTGTAAGTTACATAGGTTATCCCCTATATTTGCCGCCTCAAAAAGCAGTTCAATAACTATATCTATGAAATCATACGCCACCACCATAATACTTACCTTGTTTGTTTACTTAATTGGCCATGCGCAGCAGGCTGACACATCACAAGTAGTACAACTGAAAGAAGTGACGATTCAGGAAAACCGGTTGCGTATGACTGCGGATGAGTCCAACAGAAGCCTGCAATTGATCAGTGCTGATGAAATAACAACACTGCCCGCACTCAGTCTGGCTGATCTGCTGCAAAATGTATCCGGTGTTGACATCAGGAGCCGGGGGGCAGCAGGTGTGCAGGCGGATCTCAGTATTCGGGGGAGTAGTTTTGACGAAAACCTGGTACTGATCAATGGGATAAAATTGACCGACCCCCAAACGGGCCACCACCTCATGAACCTGCCTCTGAGTTTTCAGGACATCGAGCGTATTGAGGTTCTAAAAGGCGCTGCGGCACGTGTTTACGGACAAAATGCCTATGCCGGGGCCATTAATATTATCACCAAATCGCCAACAGAAAAGCAGGTAGTCCTGGGTTCTCATTTTGGACTGGGCGGGCCTGACTCCAGGCTTTCTGATAGCACCTTTTATGACTATGGCCTGAGTGCAGGCGTTCAGTTGCCTGGAAAAAGATATGAGCAGTACTTGTCTGCATCTTCAATGGCCTCCAACGGCTACCAGTACAATTCAAATTACGATAATAACAACGCTTACTACCGGTCATCCCTTAAATTTAATAATCATAAAATCAACCTGCAGGCAGGCCTTTCCCTGCGAAGTTTTGGTGCCGGCGGGTATTATTCTGGTCGTGAAGAACAGGAAGATGTGAAAACCGGATTACTTAGTCTTGAATATGAACAAAATACTACAAACAGCTCCCTCCTCATAAGAGGGTATGGCCGTCTTAATAAAGATGATTACCGTTGGAACAGGTTCCATCCGGAGTGGTTTCATAATGTTCATCGTACGATCTCCATGGGAGGGGAAACACATTACACCAGGTACAGCAATCTGGGGATAACGGGTATTGGCCTGGAGGTAAGAAATGAAGCCATTAATGGTTTGACTGAAGAACAACTGGCCTCCAATCCCCTGCTGAATGATGATAGTCGTACAAATGTTGGCGTATATGTTGAACACCACTTTGAAAAAGGTATTTTTTCGGCCACACCGGGCATCTATACCAATTACCACAATGATTATGGGTGGAGTGCCTTTCCGGGTATAGACCTGGGGCTACAACTAAACGAGCAATTCAGGCTGTTTGGCTCGGCGGGCTCTTCATACAGGGTACCTACATTTTTTGATTTGCACTACAGTTCTGCCGCTGCCAGGATATACGGCGATCCCGACCTTAAAATCGGAAAAGCCTCGACTTATGAAATAGGTACAAAATTTAAAAGCCAAAATATTAGATTGGAAATATCTTCCTTTTATATCGATGGCAAAAACACCATTGACTGGGTGCACGACAATCAGGATCCGAACATCACCTGGCAGGCAAGGAATTTTGACAACATAAAGAAATATGGTTTAGAATCGTTTGTTGGCTTTACCTATGGTCAAAAAAACAGATTAAATGTTTCTTATACCTATCTCTTTTCCGACCTGGAAGATCAAAGATACCGTTCGCGCTATGCCGTTAACAACCTGAGGCACCAGATTACATTAAACGGTCAAAACAAGGTTATTTCACATTTTTACTACTCCTATAGTTTACGTTTCTTTTCCCGCCCTTCATTTGCTGATGTTGATATACTGAACAACACACAGACTTTTACAGAATACATGGTGGCAGACAACCGCTTATTCTGGGAAAAAGAAGGGAAAACCATCTTTTTGGAAGTGCAGAATATCTTCAACACAAACTATATTGAAGTAGGTGACGTACGTCGCCCCGGTCGCTGGACAAGAATGGGAGTCCGGTGGATCATTAAATAAACTTATGTTTCCTCCCGGCAGGAAAGGAAACATAAGCTTATTTATGGCTATTTAAAGAGGGTGTTCATCGATACTTTTGCAGTAATATTGCCCTGAGGGCTTCTATTGAAATCCTTTCCTGAGCCATGGTATCCCGGTCTCTTACCGTGACGGTGCCGTCTTCCAGGGTCTGGTGGTCAACAGTAATACAGAATGGCGTGCCTATAGCATCCTGACGCCTGTAACGCTTACCAATAGAGTCTTTTTCTTCGTAAACACATTCAGTCTCATATTTCAGCTCATTCATTATTTCCCGCGCCTTTTCGGGGAGTCCGTCTTTGGCAATAAGAGGTAAGACACCCACTTTGTATGGTGCCAATGGTGCAGGTAACGACATCACGACCCGTTCACTGCCATCCTCGAGTTGCTCTTCTTTGTATGAGGCAGAGAGTACCGCCAGAAACATCCGGTCCAAACCAATGGAGGTTTCGATAACATACGGCACATAACTGCGGTCTTCTTCGCTATCAAAGTAGCGTAATTTTTTCCCACTGTGTTCTTCATGGGCTTTCAGGTCAAAATCAGTCCGGCTGTGTATTCCCTCCAGCTCTTTAAAACCCATGGGGAAGTTAAATTCAATATCAGAAGCGGCATTGGCATAATGCGCAAGGTTCAGGTGGTCATGAAAACGGTAGTTTTCTTCACCTAGGCCCAGTGCCTTGTGCCAGTTGATGCGCTTTTCTTTCCATTTCTCATACCAGGCCATCTCTTCACCGGGCTTGATAAAAAACTGCATCTCCATCTGTTCAAACTCACGCATTCTGAAAATAAACTGCCGTGCGATGATCTCATTGCGAAAGGCCTTTCCGGTCTGTGCAATACCGAAGGGTATTTTCATTCGCCCTGTTTTCTGCACATTCAGGTAATTTACAAAAATACCTTGTGCAGTCTCCGGACGTAGATAAACTTTATTGGCACCCTCAGCCAGCGAGCCAATCTCTGTACCAAACATCAGGTTAAACTGCCTCACGTCAGTCCAGTTTCGTGATCCCGATATGGGGCAAACAATGCCCTCGTCTTCGATGAGCGTCTTCATGTCTGCAAGGTTTCCGGAGTCCAAAGCGGCCTTCATCCGTGCCTCAATGCCTTCGATCTGCTCCTTGTATTTCATAACGCGGGGATTGGTATCCACAAACTGCGCCTGATCAAAGGAATCCCCAAAACGCTTGGCTGCTTTTGCAACTTCTTTATTTATCTTACCCTCTATTTTAGCGATGTGGTCTTCGATCAGGTTATCAGCCCGGTAGCGCTTTTTAGAGTCTTTATTATCAATGAGCGGATCATTAAAGGCATCAACATGACCCGAGGCTTTCCAGGTAGTGGGGTGCATAAATATGGCCGCGTCAATGCCCACGATGTTCTCTTCGTGTTGTACCATGGCCTTCCACCAATATTGCCGGATATTAATTTTCAGCTGGGCTCCGTTTTGCCCGTAATCATAAACTGCCCCAAGCCCATCATATATTTCACTTGATGGGAACACAAAGCCATACTCCTTGGAATGGGCTATGATTTTTTTAAGTAAATTTTCGTCCTGTTTTGCCATGGGCGCAAAGATAAGCGGCCTGCAGCTAATGATTAAATCTTTTTGCCTTAAAATTGATGTAAACAGGCATCAACCTGCTGGTTCAACTGCACTATTCCCAATTTGTCCGATTGTTTTAGCCCTTGCTACCGTTCAAAAGCTCTTTGAAGCGGGTCAAAGGCCGGCCTTTGATCCTTGGTTCCTACACCGGAGTCATCTCCAGGTATTCTTCCCTGATTTGGTCGAGCAGTTGATACAGCTCCTCAGGTTCTTCAGCATGGACAAGTTGGTTGCGCAGCGGTTTAAAATTGCTAAAACCTTTAAAATAATTGGTGTAATGCCTGCGCATCTCCAATAATCCCAAGCGCTCCCCTTTCCACTGAAGGGAGAAGTTCAGGTGATCCCTCACAGTATTAACACGCTCATCTATGGTTGGAGGAGCCATTTTATTGCCCGTTTCAAAATAATGTTTTATTTCCCGGAATATCCAGGGATATCCAATAGCAGCTCGGCCAATCATCATTCCGTCTACGTGGTATTTCCCCCGGTATTCAGTGGCCTTTTCCGGGGAGTCAATATCACCGTTGCCAAAGATCGGTATTTCAATATCAGGATGGTTTTTCACTTCGGAGATAGGTTCCCAATCGGCCACACCTTTGTACATTTGCTTGCGGGTGCGTCCATGAATAGAAAGTGCTTTTATGCCGGCATCCTGCAGGCGGAGGGCGGCCTCCAATATTTTCACGGAAGAATCGTCCCAACCCAGACGGGTTTTAACGGTTACGGGAAGAGCAACCTGCTTTACTATTTCTTCGGTCATTTTCTGCATCTTGGGCAGGTCTTGCAGAATTCCTGCACCGGCACCTTTACAGGCCACTTTCTTCACCGGACAGCCATAATTGATGTCAATGAGTTCCGGGCCTGCCTTTTCGGCAACAGCT
>Ga0224506_10001932_pt1 | contig 14551 bp, 14 predicted proteins | sample SF_Jan12_sed_USG_2_FD_169108 | JGI IMG/M metagenome (GOLD analysis project Ga0224506, IMG submission 169108) | Sediment microbial communities from San Francisco Bay, California, United States - SF_Jan12_sed_USGS_8_1 | ecosystem: Environmental > Aquatic > Marine > Sediment | place: USA... | reverse complement strand
ACAACTGGATGCTGTTCGTCGCGATGGAGCAGGTGCAGGCCGGTGACATCCTGGTGCTGGCCCCTACCTCCCCCTGCGATGCAGGCTACTTTGGCGACCTGTTGGCGACCTCGGCCATGAGCCGTGGCGGCAAGGGATTGATCATCGATGCCGGCGTACGTGATATCGCCGAACTGACAGAGATGGGTTTCCCGGTCTGGTCCAAAGCGGTCTCCGCCCAAGGCACCGTGAAGGAGACCCTGGGTTCGGTCAACGTGACTATCGTCTGCGCCGGCCAGCTGGTCAATGCCGGTGACATCATCGTTGCCGATGACGACGGAGTTTGTGTGGTACGGCGTGAAGATGCCGTCTGGGTATTGGAAAAGGCACAAGCTCGCGCGGCGGAAGAGGAGGCCAAACGCAAGCGCTTTGCCACCGGCGAACTGGGGCTGGACCTGTACAAGATGCGCGAGCGACTGGAGAAAAAAGGCCTGAAGTATGTCTGACTTCGCCCCCTGCATGTGGATGCGAGGCGGTACCTCCAAAGGCGGTTACTTCCTCGCCGCGGACCTGCCCGTCTCCACCGCAGAGCGTGATGCCTTTTTACTGCGAGCCATGGGCTCCCCCGACCCGCGCCAAATAGACGGCATGGGCGGAGCCGACCCACTGACCTCCAAGGTCGCGGTGATCACCCCCTCACAGCAACCCGGTGTCGATGTCGACTACCTGTTCCTGCAGGTCGTAGTGGACCAGGCCATCGTCAGCGATGCCCAGAACTGTGGCAATATACTCGCCGGGGTTGGCCCCTTTGCCATAGAACGCGGCCTGGTAGAGGCCCGCGACGGTGAAACACCGGTCAGTATCTATATGGTCAATACCGGTCAGGTGGCCGTGGTCAGGGTCAGTACTCCAAACGGCCAGGTTAACTATGCCGGTGAGGCCCGTATCGATGGGGTACCCGGCAGTGCCAGCGCCATCCCCGTCACCTTTCGAGATACCGCCGGCTCCAGCTGTGGAGCCCTGCTACCCACCGGCAATGCGATGGACATCATCGACGGTGTCGCCGTCACCTGCATCGACAACGGCATGCCGACGGTGGTACTACGTGCCGAGGATATGGGTATACGTGGAGACGAGAGCCGTGAACAACTGGAAGCCAATGAGTCACTGAAACAACGCCTCGAGGCTATCCGCCTAAAGGCCGGGCCGCTGATGAACCTGGGTGACGTGCGCGACAAGACCGTTCCCAAGATGAGCATGCTGAGCCGAGCACAACACGGCGGCACCATCTCCACCCGCACCTTCATTCCCCACCGCTGCCACGCCTCCATCGGTGTGCTGGGGGCTGTGAGCGTGGCCAGCGCCTGCATGCTGCCCGGCTCACCGGCCTTCGAGCTGGCCCTGCTACCAGAAGGAGAGCAGGAGAAGACCCTGCAGATCGAACACCCCAGCGGCGCGACCGCTGTCATCCTGCGCCTCAATGATGCACTGCAGGTAGAGAGCGCCGCCATCCTGCGCACCGCGCGCAAACTGTTTGACGGCGTGATCTACGCCTGAACCTTTAGGAACCCAGATGGATAAAGACTACCTCCCCTTTCACCCCCGGCCCAGCAAGCCAGCCTTTGTGGCCCCGGCCGGGGCGGTGGACGCCCACTGCCATGTATTTGGCCCGGCCGCACAGTTCCCCTATGCAGAGGAGCGTAAATATACCCCCTGTGATGCCTCCAGGGATCAGCTGTTTGCGCTGCGCGACTTCCTCGGTTTTGAGCGTAACGTCATTGTCCAGGCCTCCTGCCACGGCCGCGACAATAGCGCACTGGTCGATGCCCTGCACAGCGCCGGTGAGCTAGCGCGCGGGGTCGCGGTGGTGCGCCCGGATATCAGTGTTACGGAACTGCAGGAGCTGCATGCCGCCGGGGTGCGGGCGGTACGTTTTAACTTCGTCAAGCGCCTGGTGGATAGTACACCCAGAGAGGTGTTCCTCGGCATCGCCGAAAAGATCAAACCTCTGGGCTGGCATATCGTGGTCTACTTCGAGGCCCAGGATCTGGAAGGCCTGATCCCCTTCCTGCAGCAACTGGACACCACCATCGTCGTCGATCACATGGGCCGCCCAGACGTCAGTAAGGGCATAGAGCATGAGGATTTTCAGCGCTTTGTCACCCTGATGGAGCAGAACCCCAACATCTGGACCAAGGTCAGCTGCCCCGAGCGCCTGTCCCTGCAAGGACCTCCCTACGACGATGTCATCCCCTACTCACGCCTGCTGGTGGAGCGCTTCAGTGAGCGCGTACTTTGGGGTACCGACTGGCCTCACCCGAACATGACATCGCACATGCCCGACGACGGCCAGCTGGTCGATGTCATCCCCCGTATCGCCACCACTGCGGAGCTGCAACATAAATTACTGGTCGACAATCCCATGCGACTCTACTGGGGTGACTGAGTCACCGTAGCCGGAAAGGAGACAAGCCGTGAGCAATACCAACAGCCAGACACCAATCCCCGGTACCATCATGTTCGATGGTGAGATGGCCATAAAGGGCTACGCCCTGAACAAGATGTGTTACTCCTTCAACCAGGCCGCGGCACGCGAGGAGTTTCTGCGTGATCAGGAGGCCTATATGGAGAAATTCGGGCTCAACGAACAACAAAAGGCTGCGGTGCGCAGCAAGATTGTTCTGGATCTGATCAATGCCGGCGGCAATATCTACTACCTGGCCAAATTGGCCGGGATCTTCGGCCTCAACATGCAGGACATAGGTGCCCAGCAAAGCGGCATGAGCCTGGATGAATTCAAACAAAAACTGTTGCACGCGGGAGACTAGATATGGCAAAGATCGTAGGCGGACTGACCACCTCGCATATCCCGGCTGTCGGCAATGCCATCGCCAATGAGCTGTTCGATGATCCCTACTGGAAGCCCTTTTTCGATGCCTACCCACCGGCACGCGAATGGCTGGATGAGGTCAAGCCGGACATCGCCGTGGTAATCTACAACGACCACGGCCTCAACTTCTTCCTCGACAAGATGCCGACCTTCTCCATCGGTGCCGCCGGGCAGTACCGTAACGACGACGAAGGCTGGGGCATCCCCACTATCGCCCCCTTCGAGGGCGATGCGCGCTTCTCATGGCACCTGATCAACTCACTGGTAAGCGATGAGTTCGACATCGCCAGCTGTCAGGAGATGCTGGTGGACCACGGCTTTACCGTGCCGATGCAGATGTACTGGCCCGACTATGCCAGCAGTGGCATCAGGACCGTTCCGGTCTGCATCAATACCGTACAGCACCCGATCGCCTCACCGTCCCGCTGCTACAAGCTGGGCCAGGCCATCGGTCGTGCCATCGAGTCCTATCCCGAGGATCTCAAGGTGGTGATAGTGGGTACCGGCGGACTGTCGCATCAGCTGGATGGCCAGCGCGCCGGTTTCATCAACAAGGAGTTTGATCTGCTCTGCATGGAGAAGATCGTCGACGATCCCGAGTACTTCATGGACATGTCGATACACGAGCTGGTCCGCCAGGCCGGTGCCCAGGGAGCGGAGTTCATCCTCTGGCTGACGATGCGCGGCGCCTTGACCGGCAAGGTGAAGAAACTGCATGGCAACTACCACATCCCTATCTCCAATACCGGCGCCGGCATGCTGGTACTAGAAAACAGTTAACTCCCTTTGGGAGGCTCCGGCCTCCCCTTCTTTATGTATCCTGCCCGCGCTGGCGACGAAACTGTCCAGGTGCTACCCCGGTACGACGTTTGAATACACGCGAAAAATAGGCAGGGTCCTTGTAGCCCAGGTCATAGGCAATCATGCTCACCGAGGCACTGGAATAGATCAGGTGTCGCTGTGCCTCGAGGATCAGCCGATCCTGGATCAACTCATTGGCGCTGCGCTCCACCACCGCCCGACATAGGCGGTTCAGGTGCACCTGGCTGATGGCCAGACTCTTTGCATAGGCCTCCACAGTCCAGTGCCGACGGAAGTGTTGTTCCAGCAGATCGGTAAAGCGTACATACATATCCTGACGCGGCGCATCGGCCTGGGTCGCGGGCAACTGTGACTCCATGGAACGCCGGATTTGCATTAGCAGTATTCTCAACAGCCACTCGAACATGGCATCCCGCCCCATGCGTGGATGCAAAAACTCCTGCTCCATCTGCTCTACAGTCACCTGCAGCAGGCCCAGCGCCTGCGCGTCGGCGGCGCAATCGATCACATACGGCTCCCGATAGAGCGGCTCAAAGATCTTTCGGCTGCGCCGGTAGCGTGCGTCGAGCAATAGTAACTCGGAGATGGTGATCACATAGCCATGGGTCTGCGGGCTCATGACAAATCCATGTACCACGCCGCTGGGGATGGTTACCGAACAGGGACCATCGATATGTCGCTGCTGGTTATCCAGCATCAGCTCGGCCCCGCCGCCTAGCAACAACACAATCTGGAACATGCGATGGTGGGTATGTGGACGGATCTCCCAATTGTGCAGGGCCGAACGTGACTGGATCCCCTCTATATGGATGAACTCAGGGTCCTCTGTGGAAAAGGCCTCGCCATACAATCCATAACGCACGATCTGCTGTGCCGACATAGCGACTCACCTATAAAGCCCGAAATGTTTGAAAAGTACAATCCATCGTCCGATTTGTCCATTAATTTCGCTGTATATCGTCTATAAAGTACAGGACAACCGATAAATACAGCCCACGGGCTGGAGCAGAGGCAAACCCATGTTCAGATTTGATCCCTACTCCCCGGAGGTCGATGCGGATCCATTTCCGTTTTACCAGACCCTGCGTGACGAACACCCCTGTTTCTGGAGCGAGGAGGCCAATATGTGGATCCTCTCCCGCTACGCGGACATCGTCACCGCCCTCAATGACTGGGAGACCTACTCTTCGGCCCAGGGCAACCTGATGACCGAGCTGCCCGGTCGTGCCGGCTCCACGCTGGGCACCACCGATCCACCACGCCACGATCGCCTGCGCTCGCTGATCCAGATGGCGGTAACCAAGCGTGCCCTGGACCACATCATCGAGCCGGCCCGTGCCTCCATAAACGAGCATCTGGACGCCATAGGTGATGCCAGCAGTTTTGACTTTGTTAGCCAGGTAGCCTCCCGCTACACCGTCGACCTGCTGTTCTATCTGTTTAATATGCCCGAGGCGAGCAAGCAGGCTGTGCACCACAATGCGGTGCTGATGGTGCAATCCGACCCGCTGACCCATACCAAGGGGCCCGAGCATATCGCCGCCTTCGAGTGGATGTCCGATTTTTCCGGCCAGTTAATCGAGGAGCGCAAGCTGGCCCCGGGAGATGACCTGATGAGCCAGTTCATCGTCGCCGAGATCGACGGTGAAAAGCTGCTCGACCGCGAGGTGCAGATGACCGTGACCACGCTGATCATGGCCGGTGTCGAATCGATGTCCGGATTTATGAGCATGATGGCGCTGAATCTGGCAGACCACCCGGAGCAACGTCGCATACTGGTGGACGATCCCGCCTGTATTAGCGATGCCGTGGAAGAGAGCCTGCGCTATAACACCTCGGCACAACGCTTCCGTCGCGTGCTGACCCGGGATGTTCAATTACACGGCCAGACCATGAAGGCGGGTGACTTTGTCGGCCTCGCCTACGGTTCCGGAAACCGCGACGAGCGCCAGTTCGAGAACCCCGACATCTATGACGTGACACGAAAGCCCAAGGGACACCTGGGATTTGGCGGTGGTGTACACGCCTGCCTGGGTACCGCCATTGCACGTCTGGCCTGCAAGACCGCCTTTGAGGAGTTCCTCAAGCGCTACCCGGACTTCAGCCGCGTGGAGCAGCAACTGCCGTGGATCTCCTCATCCACCTTCCGCAGCCCGACCCGCCTGGAGCTGTCCATTCGTTAAACACGAAACAGTCGCCGTGCCGTAGCGGCACGGCAGACTAAAACTGCTATGTATATGTAAACGGAGAATGATTGTGCCCAAGGTAACCTACGTAGAATTTGACGGAACCGAAACCGAAGTGGAACTGCAGGAGGGCTGGACCCTGATGCAGGGCGCCACGCTGAATGGGGTCGCCGGTGTCGAAGGCGAGTGTGGCGGCTCCTGTGCCTGTGCCACCTGCCATTGTTATATCGACGAGGCCTTCCTCGACAAGCTGCCCGCCATGGCGGAGAACGAAGACGAGATGCTCGAATGCACCGTCTCCGAGCGTAAGCCCTCCAGCCGCCTCAGCTGTCAGGTGAAGATGAGCGCCGATCTGGACGGCATAATCGTACACCTGCCCGAGGCCCAGAGTTAGTGACAGCGACGCAGCAGCAAGGTAACGCCGGCGTCGTCATCGTCGGTGCCGGACAGGCGGGCTATCAGTGCGCCGAATCGCTGCGCCAGGAGGGCTATGCAGGGCCCATCACCCTGATCGGTGATGAGCCCTACACCCCCTACCAACGACCACCACTATCCAAATCCTACCTGCTCGGTGAGGTGGACAAGGAACGCCTGCAGTTTCGCAGCAGCAGCTACTATGCCGAGCATGGTATCGAGCTGTTGCGCGCCACCATGGTCACCACCCTCTCCCCGCAGACACAAACCCTGCAACTGAGTGATGATCGCACTCTGGCTTATGACCAGCTGGTACTGGCTACCGGTGCCACGCCACGCCAGCTGACCATTCCCGGTAGCGATGTGGCGGGGCGACACTACCTGAAGACTCTGGACGACGTCGACCGGATCGAGTCCCACTTGCAGCAGGCAGAACGCATCGTGGTTATCGGTGCCGGCTTTATCGGCATGGAGTTTGCCGCGGTGGCACGCAAACTCGGCAAGACGGTGCAGGTGCTGGCCCACGCCGAGCGGGTCATGGAGCGGGTATTGAGTCCGCAGTTGTCCGACTACTTCCAGCAACTGCATCAGCAACAGGGTGTCGAGATTGCCTACGGTATGGATGTAGAGAGAATCGAAAGCGCAGCAGACAACAGCTACCGGGTGCATTGCAGTGACACCAGCCACTACCAGGCAGACCTGATACTAGTGGGTATCGGCAGCCTGCCCAATACCGAACTGGCCGAGGCGGCGGGCATCATTTGTGACAATGGCCTGCTGGTGGATGAAAACGGTGCCAGTTCAGTTCCCCACATCTATGCGGCCGGTGACTGTACCCGCTACAGTCACCCCTTCGCCGCTGCCGCCCTGCGCCTGGAGTCGGTACAGAATGCGGTCGACCAGGCCAGGGCGGTGGCCGCCCATATCGCCGGCCAGCCCAAACCCTATACCACGGTGCCGTGGTTCTGGTCGGATCAATACGACACCAAGCTACAGATGGTGGGACTTGCGGAAGGCTGTGACGAACAGGTACTGCGTGGGGAAGTGGCCAGTGGCAGATTCTCCATCTTCCACTACCGCCAGGGTGCACTGCGTGCCGTGGACTCGATCAACAAGCCTGCGGACCATATGATCAGCCGCAAGCTGTTGGCGGCTGGTGTTTCGCCGAACAAGGAACAGGCGGCCGATAGCGGCTTTGCCCTCAAGTCCCTGCTGGGGTAAGGCGGCATGATGGCTCCAAATACAGAAGTACCCGCAAGGCAGCCATTCGGTATTTGCCGGTCTGCATGAGCCGGCAAAAATCCAGTCGCGCCCTGACAAGTTCGTCGAACTTAGTGCGAATGAACAGCACTGATTATGTAGCGATGGTGAATCCGTGCAACAGGGCATATACATCCTTGCCTGGATGCAGACCCAGTTGATTTACCGACTTTCGCGATACATGAATTAACAGCGGACCAATATCGGTCTCCAGCCCCAACTGTACATGCGCAGGTTTTCGCTCAGTCATCGTTGTGATACGAGCCGGCACAACGTTCAATATCGTACTGTTTCTCAATGGTTCAAGACTCAGACTGATATCATCGGCATCTAGCTTCAGGGTGATCGCATCACCAGGCATCGCCACAATACCCGGTACCGAGAGCCTTAACTCTCCCGCCAGAAGATGGGTAAGTTGAAAACTTTCATCATGCTCAGTAACGAAAGCCTTGATGGAGGAATTCACTACGGTTTCTGTGGCCGGCTTTTCTGTAGCCGGTAAATGCAGATACTGCTGCATCTCATCGATGGAACCATGCGCGGCTATCTTTCCTGCATCCATGATCACCAAATGATCTGCCAGTTGTGCCACCTCGTCTACTGCGTGGCTCACATACAACACCGGTATCGCCAACTCATCATGCAGGCGCTGCAGAAAGGGCATAATCTCGGCCTTACTGCTTTGATCCAGCGCCGACATCGGTTCGTCCATCAGCAGTAACCTCGGGCTGGTGAGTAACGCTCGCGCTATGGCGACCCTCTGTCGCTCACCGCCAGATAATCCTTGCGGCTTTCGCTGTAACAGATGAGCCAGTCCCAGTAATTTAACGGCATGTTCCAGCTTCACATGGCGCTGACGATATGGGATACGCCGAAAGCCGTATAAAAGGTTACGCAAAACCGACATGTGCGGGAAAAGACTGGCCTCCTGAAAGACATAACCGATAGGCCGTTCATGGGTCGGGACAAAATTGTTCTCGTCCTGCCAGACGTCGTCACATAGCTTCAGATATCCCTGAGCCTGTTCCAGACCGGCGATGGACCGTAACAGGCTGGTCTTGCCACAGCCGGAAGGACCGAAAATCGCCGTGACACCACGGCATGATAGTGACAGATCCACATCAAGTATGAAGGTCTCACGCGCCAGTCGGAGCTTCACCTCCATGCTCTGTTGACTGTTCATGATTGCACCACAGAGAAACGACGATTCAGGGTATAGACCATTAATAACATAAGGAATGAGAGCACTAACAAACCAGCGGCCAGCCAATGCGCCTGCCCGTATTCCATTGCCTCTACATGATCATAAATGGCAATAGACAGAACCTGGGTTTCACCCGGGATATTGCCACCAATCATCAGCACCACCCCAAACTCCCCTACGGTGTGTGCAAAACCAAGCACTGTCGCGGTCAAATATCCGGGCCGTGCCAACGGTAAAACGATAGAGACGAATTGATCCCAGGGACTGGCTCGCAGGGTTGCCGCCACCTCCAGTGGACGCTGACCTATATTGACAAAGGCATCACGCAACGGCTGTACCACAAACGGTAACGAATAAAATACCGAACCAATCACCAGGCCGGTAAAACTAAAGGCGAGGTTGCTACCACCCAGAGCCTTGACGATAGGGGAAAACGGCCCGTTACTGCCCAATGCAATGAGCAGATAAAAACCTAACACAGTAGGTGGCAGTACCAGAGGCAAGGAAACCAGTGCATCCACCACAACCCGGAAGCGGCAACGCGTACGGGCCATCCACCATGCCAACGGTGTACCCAGTAGCAGCAAGATCAGGGTCGCTATACCAGCCAGCTTGAGGGTAATCCATATGGCGGTAATGTCACTTTCCTGTAACATCACAGCCCTCCAGTAACAAGGAGATAACCATGGCTACGAATCAGGCTGGTGATCTCGTTACTTTTAACGAACGTCATAAACTCTCTCGCAACCTGGCTGTCATGCACAATTATCGCCTGCTGCTCTATGGCTGGATACAGGTGTGATGGAATCAGCCAGTATGAACCGTGTATCCGCTCTGGAGATCTGCCTACTTGAGACAGGGCGACAAAACCCAGTTCCGCATTACCGCTTTGTACAAACTGAAAGGTCTGCGCGATGTTCTCACCTCGTACCATACGATGGCCTATCTCTTTCCAGACCCCCTTATGCTGCAGGACAGCCCTGGCGGCCTCACCATAGGGTGCCAGCCGGGGATTGGCAATGGCAAGGTGAGCAAACCTATCGCCCCGCAACACATCACCCTCGGGATCGACCAAATCAGGCTGAGGACTCCACAGTATCAATTGGCCGATAGCATAGGTAAAACGGCTGCCGGCTATAGCAAGTCTTTCCTGCTCGAGTAATTCGGGCCGGAGACTATCGGCGGCAAAAAACAGATCAAACGGGGCACCATGTTTAATTTGCGCATAAAGTTTGCCACTGGAGCCACTACTAATCTTTAGCGTATGTTGTGTCTGTTTCTCGAATATGCCGGCGATACTACGCATGCTATCTGAGAAGTTCGCTGCCACGGCAATATGTAACTCGGCAGCAGCAACAGATGTACCATAAAGAACGGTCAGCAGAATGATGAGCAAATTTTTTCGCATCTATCCTGCCCGGCTAAGGAGCCGATGCGACGATGGTCGCCCGTAATGGTGCCGGGTAACCCTCGACCGTCAGCCCGGGATTGTTTTCATCCAGGAAGTCCTGCAGTGATTCAAACTGCATCCACTCGGTGCGGCGCTGTTCATCAAAACTGGTGCGGGAGACATCCACCACCCGTATATCCTTAAAGCCACAGCGGCGTAGCCACAATTCCAGTGTCGGGATCGACGGGATGAACCAGACATTACGCATCTTCGCGTAACGCTCTTCCGGCATCAGGCTCTCCCCCATGGCACCTTCTATCACCAACGTCTCCAGCACCAGTTCACCGCCCGATCGCAAACAGTCTTTCAGTTCGATCAGATGATCTACCGGTGAACGACGATGGTAGAGCACACCCATCGAAAAGACCGTATCGAAGGCTCGCATCCTGGCCGGCACCTGCTCTATGCCCAGTGGCAGCATATAGACCGGATAGTTGTCACCGATAAAGTGTTTGATGGCGGCAAACTGCATCGCAAACAGGATGCTGGGATCGATGCCGATCACCAGCTCGGCACCGGCACCGGCCATACGCCAGGCATGGTAGCCACTGCCGCAGCCCACATCCAGTATGCGCCGCCCCTGCAGACTGGAGAGGTGTGGCTCTATACGTTCCCACTTCCAATCCGAGCGCCATTCGGTATCGATATGGATGCCATGCAGTTCATACGGCCCTTTGCGCCAGGGACGTAACTGTTGTAACAGGACGACAAGCTGTTCACGCAGCGGCGCAGCCAGCGGCTCTTGCGCCGTAACACCAACCCGGGACTGATCCAGTAACACCCGCTGCACATCCAGCTCGGGCAACTGTGCCAGCACCTGGCGCCATTGGGCCAGATTGCCATGACGTTTTTCATCAAAGGCCGCCTCCAGCTGTTGTGGCAGCACCTCGCGCCAGGGTGCCAGCGCGCCGTCTTCCATCAGCCGGTAGAGTGCCTCCATGCTCATGCCTTTTGTGCCAGCAGGGAGACAAAGTTCAGGCACTGGTACCAGGTCTCAACACGGGCAAATCCGGCCTGCTGTAAACGCCGGGTATGGGTCTCGACACTCTCGGGGATCAGGACCTTTTCCAGCGCACTGCGCTTTTGACTGATCTCCAGCTCCGAGTAACCATTGGCCTTTTTAAACTGGTGGTGTAGCTCGATAAACCGATGATCCTGCTCCGGCTCCGGCAACTGGATCTTCTCCGACAGGATCAGCACACCACCGGGACGCAGGCCCCGGTAGATATTCTGTAGTATGGTGAGTCGTTCCTCCGGATTGAGAAACTGCAGGGTAAAATTCATCACCACCACCGAGGCATCCTCGATCAGCACATCCTGTATATCCGCACAGATCAGCGATACATCCTGCCCCGCTGGCAACAAGGCCTTTGCACGCTCGATCATCGCGGTAGAGTTGTCTACCGCCACATAGTGGCACTCTATACCCTGCAGATGGTGCAGCATCGATAGCGTCGATGCCCCCAGTGAGCAGCCGAGATCGTAAATACGGCTGCCTGGCTGCACATAGTTCAGGGCCAGTACCCCAATCAGATTGACCAGCGTGCTATAACCGGGCACCGAACGATTGATCATGTCGGGAAAGACCTTCACCACATTTTCATCAAAGCGAAAGTCAGTCACTGCTGCCAGCGGCTCGGCATAGATCTGATCACGTTTATTGTCTGGACTCATAATCACTACTGACTGTAGAAATCGGCCCGCCAGTATACCGTAACTGGAGCGGTGAATATCAGTTCTGGCAGACGCCCCGGTGATCACCGGTTACCGCCATGTGGTACGAGGAAACTTTCACCACCGCTGTTCTGTCTACCAACGTTCCAGTCGTCAAATTATCGATATATTCGATAATCAGGATTAATTAATAAACCATACAGATGGGATCCCTTGTAAATCTTCCACAATCAAGCCCTGATGCGGCCTAAGGCATGTTTTCACATTTTTGACTTGAATTTTTCTTGAATGTTTAACAGTTTATGCGCCGATACTGACTCTTGTAACGGGACAAAAACTGATAATCTACGCACACCGTCAACGTGACACCGGGGTAGTGAGTGAAGTTGAGTAAAAAGATAACAGCCAGTCTGCTATTGATCACTGTGATACTGCAGGGCTGTGTCGATCAAACCCCGCTGCTGGAACAGATCAAGCGAGACGGAACCCTCAGCATCATTACCCGTAACGGCTCCACCACCTATTATCTTGCACCCGATAACCAGCCTACCGGCCTGGAGTATGAACTGGCCAGCCTGTTTGCGGACCATTTGGGGGTCGAGCTGGAGGTCAAGGTGGTCAACAACCTGCGCGAGATGTTTACCCAGGTCGCCCGTCAAGACGTTCATTTTGCTGCTGCAGGTCTGACCATTACCGAACAACGAAAAAACTGGGTACGTTTTACCCGGCCAATACAGCAGGTCTCCCAGCAGATCATCTATCGCCAGGGCCCGGGCAAGCGTAAACCTCATACCCTGCCCGATCTCTATGATCGACATCTGGAAGTGGTTGCACACAGCAGCCACGTTGAACGGCTGCAGCAGCTAAAGGTCGCCCATCCCCGATTGCGCTGGACAGAGAACGAGCGACTGGAGAGTGAGGAATTACTCGATCTGGTCAAGAATGAACTGGTCGATTACATCGTCATAGACTCCAACGAGCTACTGATAAACCAGCATCTCTATCCACGTCTTGCCGCCGCCTTCGACATCACCAAACCCGAACCCGTGGCCTGGGCCTTTCCTCTGACCAAGGACACCTCTCTGTATGATGAGGCTAATCGATTTATAGAAATAATTAAAAAGGATGGCACGCTCGATGATGTGCTGGAACGGCACTACAGTCATGTGCAGCAATTTGATCACGTAGGAACCATCACCTTCCTGGAACATGTGCGCACCCGCTTGCCACAATATGAAGAGGCCTTTAAGAAAGCCGCCGTGATCACAGATATGGACTGGTTGCTGCTGGCGGCAATGGGCTATCAGGAGTCACACTGGAATGCAGAAGCCGTATCGCCGACCGGGGTTCGCGGACTGATGATGCTGACCAACCGCACCGCGAAATCACTGGGGGTGAAGGATAGACGCGATCCGTTTGAGAGTATCGCCGGAGGTGCCCGTTATATCCGCAAGCTACACGACAAACTACCGGCCTCGATACAGGAACCGGACAGGATGTGGATGGCAATGGCTTCATACAACGTGGGCCTCGGCCATCTCAAGGATGCACGCCACATCACCCGGCTCAGAAAGGGTAATATGGACAAATGGGTCGATGTAAAGGATAACCTGCCGCTACTGCGTAAACGCAAGTGGTATCGACGTACACGCTACGGCTATGCCAGAGGCAATGAGGCCGTCCGTTATGTTGAAAACATACGCAACTATTATGAGATCCTGCACAAGCACTTTTCCGATCAAAAAGATCCGATCTATATACGCAACCTTCCACTCATTGATGCCGCGGCATTGTAGTTGAGATAAAAAAAGGGAGCTTTCGCTCCCTTCCTTCATTGTTCCGGCAGGCTTTCCTGTTCCATCGACAGAAACACCTGATAGGCATTACGCCGATTGGCAGCAGCAAAGGCCGGCAGCTTTTCAAACTCGCTCCAGTCCGCCGCCTCATAGGCCTCGGAAAACGGCACAAACTCCTCTACCGCTTCTCCCATCACCTTGCGTATATAGGCCAGATAACGTCGTGTCTGCGCAATCGCCTTGGTGGGGTCCTTGGCCGCCGGTCCATGACCCGGTATCAGACCAGCCAGTCCGCTGGTCTCCATCTTCTCCAGGGTTTGTAACCAGTGGCGGGTATCGGCATCACCGAGAAAGGCCACACGCCCCTCAAAGATAATATCGCCAGAATAGAGCACCCGGTCCTCTTCCACCAGCAGGGTCAGATCCCCTTCCGAATGGGCACCACCCAGATAGTTAATGCTCATGGTCACACCGCCCAGTTGCTGGCTGGTACTGGCCTCAAGAATATGATCCGGCTTTACCAGATAGGTCTTTTCATTTACCCATGGGTCGAGTGAGAAGCGGCGCTCTTCCAGACGCTCGGCAGCCAGTGGCGACTGCAGGTAATCCATCGCCCCTCTGGGGGCATAGATCTCGGCACCGATCTCCTTATACAACTGCAGTCCGTAGATGTGATCCGCATGGTAGTGACTCATGATCACGCGCTTTATTGGCTGCTCGGTTACCTCGCGCAACAGACGTATCATCTTCGAGGCCAGAGCCGGTGAACCCAGGGCATCAAAGATCACCACTCCATCATTGGTAACGATGGCGCCGGCATTGGAGATAAAGCCCTGATTGTCGGTCGCCACTCCGGCAGCACCCTGTACGTAATAG
>Ga0224506_10001931_pt1 | contig 14557 bp, 12 predicted proteins | sample SF_Jan12_sed_USG_2_FD_169108 | JGI IMG/M metagenome (GOLD analysis project Ga0224506, IMG submission 169108) | Sediment microbial communities from San Francisco Bay, California, United States - SF_Jan12_sed_USGS_8_1 | ecosystem: Environmental > Aquatic > Marine > Sediment | place: USA... | reverse complement strand
CGGTCAGCGCCGGGTGGCTGATGCGCTGGAAGAAGCCGTCCATGATCTCGTACCCGGAGTCCTGCGGACCGAGATAGGCCACGGCGCCCTTGCCGATCTTGGCCATGCGTTCCATGAGGTAGCGGTTAACCGACGAGCCCACGCCGAAGCTGAAGATGCGGCTCGCGCCGATGCGCTTGTGCACTTCACCCAGGATCTCGATCTCGTTGCCGATGTAGCCGTCAGTCAGGAACGAGACGAAACGCAGCCGCGCCGGGTCGTGCGGGAAGTCGAGCGCCGCCTTCACGCCCTCGATCATTTGCGTGCCGCCACCGCCGTTGAGGTTCGCGAGGTAACGCCGCGCGTGTTCGATGTTTGCCCTGTGCGCCGGTACCGGCTTGCGACCGAACTGGCTGGCGTTGTCCGAGAAGCGGATGATCTGGAACGTATCGCCTTCCTGCAGGTGATCGAGTGCCGCCAGCACGGCGTCCTTCGCCTGCTCGAGTGGCGTGCCGTGCATCGATCCGGAGGCGTCGATGACAAACACGAGCTCCATGTTGCGGCGTTCCAGGTCGTCCGTGGCGTCCGGCGGGTACAGCATCAACGTGAAGTAGCCCTGCTGCGTCGCCGGGTCCACGTAGGTCAGGAGGTCGGACTTCATCGTGTCGCCCGCGACGCGGAAGTCGAGGATGAAATCCTTGTTCGGAATTGTCGAGCCGGCCGCGAGCTGTACCGAGGCGGATTGCTCGTTCGCTTGTGTCGCCACGATCTTGTGCGTCGAGCGCAATTCCTCGATGTCCACGCCCGCGTTGATCGTGACGTCGATGCTGATGTCATGCCCCGAACGTTCGTCGGGCCGCAGGTACCGCACGCCCGTATCCTGCGTCGTGGTGTCCTGGCGCGGCAGCGCCTTTATCGGGTCGCTGTGCCCGGGCGGGTTGTAACGCGGGCCGACCACGGTCGGGAACACGAATGAATACCAGCCGTCGTTGTAGGCGAGCGTATGGAAGTACTTGATATCGACGTCGATCGACTTGCCGGGTTCGATGTTCGCGACCTTCTGCTCGAAGATGTTCGGGCGATGCTGGACCATGAGGCTCGCCCGGTAGCCTTGTGAACGCGCGGCCTCGTAGATCTCTTTCGCTTCTTCCTTCTCCCGCAGGATGCCGCGAATCTTTCTTTCACCAATGATCATCAGGAACTCGCTGACGGCGGCTTTCTCGGGCAGCGGGAACAGGTAAACCGCTTCGATCTTGCTGTCGAAAGGATTGGTGAATGCCTGCCGCACATTCACGGTGCTGATGTAGCCGTCGATCTGTGCTGTGACCGCGGTGTGTTGCAGTGGGAGAGGCACTTCTTTCGAATCCACGGTGGCGACCATGGAACCGGTGCCGGGGTCGTCGGTCGATGCGGCGGTGCCTGTTGGTGAAGGTTTCTGGATGACCCAGATCTCTTCGTCGCTGGTGTAGGGGAGGGCGTCGCCGTCCGCCGATTCGCCACCAAAGCTCGCAGTGTTCAGGCTGCCTGGCGTCGAAGAACGATTTGTGGGTCTCCAGGTTCTTTCTTTCGAACCCGTAACAATCACTTCTTCGACTGCGGCGTCCGCACTCCGGTCGCTGTCGCGCTCTGGCATGGGCGCCGGCGCGGAACCGGGTATTGTGTTCATTGCGCAGCCCACAACCAGTCCCGCGGTGGCCGCGAGTATGGCCAGCCGATTGATTCGCCTACGGTTCATCTTGATCATTGCTTGCTCCCTTCAGCGATCTCGAAACTGATCCCTGCGTTTATTCTTTTTCCCTGGTAAGTCGATGCGACGATCAGCCGCGTATTGAACTTCGGCGCTTCGTCACCGGACAGCACCAGGTGCAGCGTCGTGACGCGTACCCGGCCACGTGGCAGTGCACTCTCGTCGTCCAGCGAGTAGTCGGCGACGACGATGCGATCCGCGCGGCCGTTCTCCACCGCATCCCGGTCGTAGTAGGGCGCGCCGTCAAATGCCGTGCTGTCACCGTTCTCGACGCCGACCACCTGCATCCTGCCGCTTACCGCAAAGAACTCGAGCTGCCATGCGGCCATCGGCTCAGCGGCGTCGATATACACATCGACGGATGCAAACCGGATCGGTTCGTCGGCCAGTGCCGGCGATGCGGCGAACAGCATTACTAGCGCGATGACGCCTAGCCAGCGGTTCACGATGCGTCTCCGCTGTTGGCCAGCGCCACGACTCGCATCGCGAAAGCGTCGAGCTCGGCCTGGGACACCTTGCCGTTGCTGCGGCGTGCCAGGGTGAGGACATCGGCGATATCGATCTGGCCCGAGTTGTCGACGTCGGCATAAAGCGCGTCGTCATCCGTTCCCAGCCGGTTGCTGAACGGCAGTACGAGCACGGCAAGCACCACCGTGGCGGCGACGGCATACCATGCGCGTGCAACGCGGCGCCGCCGTTCGGGCCGGGCCGCAAATTGCTCGCGTGCGAGGTTCGCTATCGACCGGTCGACCCTGGCTGTGATCAGCGCGCCGGGCTTGTCCGCCTTTTCGAGTTCGGCGACCAGCTCGTCGGGCAGTCCTTCGAGGTTGTCTTCTTCGTGCATAGTGCTGCGCTCCTTGAGTATTAAGCGCAGCAGCCACCCGAAAGGTTCATTTTTCGAAAAAGTCTTTAACGCTCGGTAGCTTACGCATCGCCTCGACAGCCTTGTGGAGCCGGGATTTCACGGTGCCGAGCGGGATGTCGAGGATCTCGCCGATGGCCTGCAGGGAATGGTCGTCGATAAACCGCAGCGTGATGATCTCGCGCTGACCCGGGGTAAGGCCGCGTAGCAATGCCACCAGGTCGCTCGAGTCCCGGTAACCCGGGGCGGCGAGTTCGTCCGGGTCAATGTCGCCACTAGAGCCGGCCTTGCTCCCCTTGCGGAGTAACGAGATCGCGTTGTTCTTTGCGACGACATAGAGAAGCGTCCGCAGTCGGGCATCGAGTCTCAGCCCGTCACCGGGCGGCGGGAACTTCCCGAGGAGATAGCTGAACGTGTCCTGCAAGACGTCGAGCGCGCGGTCGGCATCGCCGACGTAACGCAACGCAACCCGAATCACATAGTCCTTGTGACGTGCATACAGCGTTTCGAAGGCCGCGATCGCGTCGTCGCGGCCACCCGTGTTGCACAGGTCGACCAGTTCTGCATCGCTGTTGTGATTCAGCCTCGACATGGAAAAGACCGTATCAGATTGTGCGTAATCGAAGGAGCCTGGTGCCGAAACGTGCGTTTCTACGGCGAAGCTCCGCTAAGCCAACAAAGCAAAAACCAGTAGTCCCTGACAGCTCGTTTGGTTGCTCCCCAATCGTGCGTGCCCGGCTCGGCGAAATGCGGGCTGGGTCACAGACTGTGGTGTGAATTTCCTCAACACTCCCAGCTTACCGGTGTCGACGAATGCAATGCTGCTCCTTGTCGCCGGGATAGGGATTATGTTCAAAAGGGAGTTTGTGATGTGGCAACGGATTGATGCGGCTGCGCTGATACTGCTGATCCTGGCACCGTTCGCGCTGGCCGGCGCGGAGGACCTGTCAGGGGCCGATATGAAAAGCCTTGACGGCCAGGTGCAGGAAATCAAGTCGGACGTCCTGAGTATTGCGTCGGAGCTCAATAACCTCGAGGAACGCCTGCTGTATCCATCGAACACGCAGTTGTCTGTGTTCGTTACGCTGGCGCCCGAAGAGACATTTCGACTCGATGCGGTCCAGGTCATGATCGATGGCGAAATGGCGACGCACCACATTTACAGTTTCAAGGAACTGGAAGCCTTGCAGAAGGGCGGGGTCCAGCGGGTCTACACCGGCAACGTCCCGACCGGCGACCACCAGATCAGCGTGACTATCAACGGCAAGCTGAAGAACGGCAGCGATTTTAGCGAAAGCAACAGTTTCACGTTCTCGAAGGGCGTCAAGCCCAAGGCACTCGGCGTTACCCTGGCACAGCCGGGGTTCGGTAGCGAAGCGATTCAGGTCGGAGACTGGTAAGCGATGCGGCAACCGCTGCCCCTCAAACTGACGCTTCTGTTCGTCGCCGCGCTGTCGTTCCGCGACGTCGCGGGCGAGGAGCTCAATGATCTGTATTTTGGCGAGGCTCTCTACGAGGCTTACCAGGGACACTATTTCGAGGCACTCGAACGGCTGGATACCGAGGTTCGTCAGCACGTTGCCGTGGATGAACCCGAACTCGATACGCTTTACGTGCATTTTGCGGACGCGGAATTCTCGCTCGGCGACTTCGAACTTCGTTACCGCATGCATCATCGTGCAGGCCGTGCGATCAAGGCCGTACTCGAGGGCGCGGTGGAAGAGACCGTGCGCAACGACGCCGCCTACCGCCTGGCGAGAATTCACTTCCAGAAAGGGCAACTCGACGACGCGATGCTGGCGCTGGACCGCATCGAAGGCGACATCCCGAAGGCCATCCGTGACGATATCGACTTCCTGCGTGCCAACGTCTACCTGGCCCAGGAGCGGCCAGAAGAATCAATGCAAAGCCTTGAAAAGCTTCAGAGTTCCGACAGCTACGGCGGCTTTGCCGCATACAATCTCGGAATTGCATACCTGCAGAGCGGTCGTCGCAGCGAAGCGCTCGAGCAGCTCGAGAAGGCGGGCCTGATAGCCACGGACGATCCGGGCGAGCTCGCGATCCGCGACAAGGCCAACCTGGTTCTCGGCACGATCTACCTGGAAGAAGAGGCCTTCACGCAAGCGGTACCTTTCCTGAATCGTGTGCGTCTCGACGGACCGCTCTCCAACCAGGCTCTGCTCAGTGCGGGCTGGGCCCATTTGTCGGCGGAACAATACGACCGTGCGGTCGTGCCGTGGAGTATTCTCGCCGAACGTGAGGTGACCGACAGAGCAACGCAGGAGGCCCTGCTGGCACTGCCGTACGCTTACAGCAAGCTCGACATTCACGGTCGCGCGGCGATCCACTATGGACATGCCCTCGACGCATTCGTTGCCGAGACCGGAAGGCTGACCGAGTCGATCGAGAGTATTCGCGATGGACGTTTCCTCGAAGCATTGATTCGCGAAGAGATTCGCAAGGACAAAGACTGGGTCATTCGCCTGCGATCACTGCCGGAGGCGCCGGAGACCTATTACCTGATGGAGCTCATGGCATCGCATGATTTCCAGACCGGATTGCAGAACTATCTCGACCTTGCGGACCTGAAGCACAAGCTCCTGACCTGGGAGGGCGGCTTCGACGCCTACGAGGAAATGGTCGATATCCGTCACGACCATTACGAACCGCTGCTCCCCGAAATTGACGAGCGCTTCCGCAAGCTCGACTCCCGCATGCGGCTGCGTCTCGAGCAGCACAAGATGCTGGTCAAGCGGCGCGATGACCTGTTGACGATACCCCGTCCCGAATTCCTGGCGACACCCGAGGAGCACATGATCCTGGCGCGGCTGGATCGTATCGAAACGGCCCTGGCAAATAACGAGCGCGCCGACCAGGACCCGTTGCTCGAGCGGCTGCAGCGGATCAAGGGCCTGGTCGTTTTCTCACTCGAAACCGAGTATCACGAACGGTTTACGGAATTCGACCGGAATCTGCGCAGCCTGGACGGAGCCATGGCCGTGGCGCAGGCGGAGTACGACGAGTACGTTCGCTCCCGCCAGGCAGCAACGCACAGCTACGTCGGCTACGACAAACCAATGACGCGCTTGCGCGCCGATGTGCAACAGGCGGTTGAGCGCATCGACCGCCTCATGGCGCGGCAAGGGCACCTGCTCGAGCTTGTCGCCATCGACGAGCTGATGGCGCGCCGCGAACACCTCGAAAACTACGGCGACAAGGCGCGCTTTGCACTGGCGGACAGCTATGATCGCGCCACGCAGGCACAGGCACGCCTGGAGGAGCTGGAATGAAACGGGTACTGCTGACAAGTGGTGTCACCGTGCTGTGCCTGGCTGCCTGTTCGACGAATGTGCGACAGCAGGGCACGTTGGCCGAGCTCGAGCAGGTGCAGGCTGACCTTTCGGAAGTGCAGCTCGAAGACAGCCTTGAGCGGGCCGCCCAGAGCTACCGGCGCTATCTCGCCGAGACCTCCGAAAATGCACGGACGCCGGAGGCGATGCGCCGCCTTGCGGATCTGCAGATCGAACAGGCCTATGGCGTCATCGGCAGCGGCGAGATTACGGAAATGCGGGCGCCGGAGACTGCAGGCGAGGCGGCGGCGATCGTGACCGAGCGGCAACCTGCCACACCGAAGCGACCGGACGAGTCGGATACCGAATTTGAGAATCGAGCGCTGGGGCGTGAGCAATTCCTCGCGCCGACACGAGACTACCAGGACGAACTGGTCGGCGCCGACGGTGCGCCCATACCGGCGGGGCCGCGCGAGGCAATCGCGACATATCGGCAGATTCTGGAGCAGTACCCCGACTATGAGCGCAACGACCGCGTGCTGTACCAGATGTCGCGCGCCTATGACGAAATCGGTCAGCCTGACGAAGCCATGGAGGTCATGAATCGGCTGGTTCGGGAATATCCCTACTCGAGGCATATCGACGAGGTGCATTTCCGGCGCGGTGAGTATTACTTCGTGCGCAAGAAGTACATCGACGCGGAGGATGCGTACAGCGCCGTCATTACGCTCGGGTCCGGATCGGGCTACTATGAACTGGCGTTGTACAAGAAGGGCTGGACCCTATACAAACAGTATTTCTACGACGAAGCGCTCGATAACTTCGTTGCGATGCTCGACCACCGCGAGGACATCGGCTTCGATTTCGACTCGCTCGACGAGGATGAGGACGAGCACCGTATTAACGACACGTTCCGTGTGATCAGTCTCAGCTTCTCCAACAAGGGTGGGCCCGAGACTGTCGACGAGTACTTCTCGAAGAACGGTCATCGCCTTTACGCGGACAAGATCTACAGGAATCTCGCGGAATTCTACTTCAGCAAGTTGCGATACGACGATGCGGCCTCGGTCTACAAGTCGTTTGTCGCGCTCAACCCGCATCACAAGCAGTCGCCGCACTTCAGTATGCGAGTGGTGGACATTTATGCCGATGCCGGGTTTGCACAACTCGTCGTCGAGTCCAAGAGAGCGTTTGCGACGAATTACGCACTCGACGCCGACTATTGGGACTACATGGACATCGAGGACATGCCCGAAGTCGTCGGCTTCCTGAAGACCAACCTGTCCGACCTTGCGGGGCATTACCATGCGTTGTACCAGGAGGCGGTCCTCGTCGAGGACAAACCCGAGAACTTCCTCGAGGCAAATCGCTGGTACCGCCAACTCCTCGCGTCCTTCCCGGAAGACCCAGACACACCGGGCGTCAATTACCAACTGGCGGACCTGCTGCTCGAAAACCAGGACTTCATCGATGCGGCCAATGAATACGAACGCACCGCGTACTCCTACGATGCCCACGAGAAAGCATCCGCAGCGGGTTATGCGGCAGTGTATGCATACCGGCAGGAACTGACCGTCGCTACCGGTGCACGCCAGCGTGAAGTCATGGAAGCGACGGTCGATAGTTCTTTGAGGTTTGCCGAGACCTTCCCGGATCATGAAGAAGCGCCGGTCGTTCTGGGCGCGGCCGCCGACGACCTGTACGAGATGAAGGATTTCGCGCGTGCCATCGAGTCGGCACACTGGCTCGTCGGGCGATACCCGGCATCGGACCCGGCGCTGCGGCGTTCGGCCTGGGCCGTAATCGCACACTCGTCGATCGACATTGCCGAGTACCAGGATGCCGAGGTGGCGTACACCAACGTCCTGCAACTCACGCCGCTGGATGACGAATCCCGTGATGCAGTCATTGATGGACTGGCCGCATCAATTTACAAGCAGGCGGAGCAGGCGAACCTGCTCGAAGACTACCGGGCCGCGGCCGGGCACTTCCTGCGTATCAAAACCGTCGCGCCGACGTCGTCAATTCGCAGTTCAGCCGAGTATGACGCGGCTGCAGCCTTAATGAAGATTGAAGACTGGTCGATGGCATCCGACGTTCTGGAAGAGTTCCGCGTGAGCCACCCCGAGCACGAGCTGAATGCGGACGCAACGAAACAACTGGCTTACGTGTACCGACAGGATGGCCAGACGGCCCGGTCGGCCGCTGAGCACGAGCGCATCGCCGCCGAGGCGACGGACGTGGAACTCAGCCGTGAGGCATTGCTGACGGCGGCAGAATTGTACGACGAAGTCGACGTCACCGACGATGCCATACGCGTATACGAACAGTATGTCGGCGAGTATCCGCGCCCATTGGATATCGCGATGGAGACGCGCAACCGTCTTGCCGAGATCTATCATGAGCAGTTGGATTACCAGCGTTACTTTGACGAACTCAACGACATGGTCGAGGAGGACCGCAATGCAGGTCCCGATCGATCCGATCGCAGCCGCTTCCTGGCGTCCAGGGCCGCACTCGTACTCGTCGAGCGCCAATTTGAACAGTACGCGCGCCTCGAGCTGAAGCAACCTTTCGAGGATAGCCTGGCGCTCAAGCAGCAAAGCATGGAGGCGACCCTGCAATCGCTCGAAAGCCTTGTTTCCTACGAGGTGGCGGAAGTGACAGCGGCAGCGACCTACTACATTGCCCAGGTTTACCTGAACTTCAGTGCGTCTTTGCTCGAGTCCGAGCGCCCGACCGACTTGTCGGCAGCCGAGATGAACAGCTACGAGATGGTTATCGAGGAGGAGGCGTACCCGTTCGAAGAACAGGGGATCGCAGTTCACGAAGAGAACTTCGAGTTACTCGCCGCGGGCGTCTTCAACCCCTGGGTGCAAAAGAGTCTCGACCGTCTCGCGGATCTGATGCCAGGGCGGTATGCGAAGAACGAGTCGAGCGGAGGCTTCGTCGGCACGGTCGAGGTTTACGCTTACAGAATGCCGATCGCTCCCGAACCCGCGATCGGCGAAGAGGATGGCGTTGACGTCTCGCAGAGCGAAACAACGAGCGAGGAAGCAGCCGGACGCGTCGTGCTGTCGAGCGTTTCAGGAGGTGCGCAATGATGTACCGACTCGCCATCCTGGCAACCCTGTGTCTCGTTCTCGGCGCTTGCGCAACGACGACCACGACGACCCGTACGCGCGCACAGATTGAAATCCAGGAAGCAGTGGGCTTCACGATTACTGAGACCGTGTCGGTCAGCAATGCGGTGCGCGTCGACTACGACAGGGCATTGACGCTGATCGAACAGGGCCGGTCCGACCAGGGAATTACGCTGCTCGAGTCCGTGGTCGAGAGCGCGCCGGACGTCAGCGGACCGATCATCGACCTGGGTATAGCGGCGCATCGTGCGGGAAATCTCGAGACTGCTGAGACGCACCTGCTGCAAGCTCGTGAACTCAACCCGGACCACCCGGTCGTGCATAACGAGCTCGGCATTATCTACCGCAAAACGGGCCGTTTCTCGATGGCACGAAGCAGCTATGAAGCCGCACTCGCGTTGTACCCGGGCTACCATCACGCGCGGCGCAACCTCGGTATTCTCTGCGACCTCTATCTTGCGGATCTCGAGTGCGCGCTGACGTCATACGAGGCGTATATGAAGACGGTACCGGGCGATGACCAGGCGGTAATGTGGATTGCCGACCTTCGCCATCGCATGGGCCGCCAGGAGTAAACATGTCACGACTAATTTTACTTATCGCGTTGCTTGCGGCACCAGCCGCTTTTGCCGAGGGCGAAGACACGGCTGCGGAGGACAAGCAGCAGGAAAAGGTGGCTACCGACAATAACGGGGACGGCATTTCGAGTCCAAAAACCATGTCCGGTATGTCAATCCTGGGTAATGAAGAAACACCAAAATCGCTCGTCATTGTGCCGTGGAAATCGTCGGAGATGGGCGACGCTATAAGCCTCCAGGACACACTCGACGATCGCGCCACGCCGGTCGACAAGGAAGTCTTCCTGCGCGAACTCAGGTACTACGAGATACGCAAGCAGGAACGGTAAATGCAGTGTGATGCGCATCAAGAAAGCGCGCTTTTGGAGCATACATAATCCGTGATTGTGCTCTGCATCACACTTCCAGTCTTGACGCCTGTCTATTCTGAAGGTCGCACCGGATGAATCCGGGATATTTTGTAAAAGAGGATTAGAAAATGGACGCTTTCTATTCGATTGTCAGCTTCTTCTCGACAGGCGGTATGTTCATGTATCCGATCCTGATCGTGTTCGCCTTCGGCGTTGCGATCGCGATCGAACGCTTTGTCACGCTGACGCTGGTCACCAACAAGAACCAGCTTGTGTGGAGCAAGGTACAACCGCTCCTGGACAGCGGTGAATTCGAAGAAGCCCGTGAGATGACCAATGAGGACGAATCGACGATCTCACGGGTCCTGAACATGGGGCTTTCGCTGCAGGGCACCGTACGCCGCCGCGAAGACATCGAAATCGCGATGGAAGAGAGCATGATGGAAATCGTGCCGCGGCTCGAGAAGCGCACGCCTTACGTGGCGCTGGCGTCGAGCATCGCAACTCTGCTCGGCCTGCTTGGCACGATCATGGGTCTCATCCAGGCATTCACGGCCGTCGCGAACGCGAACCCGGCCGAAAAGGCGGACCTGTTGTCGGCCAGCATCTCGGTGGCGATGAACACCACGGCCTTCGGCCTGATGGTTGCGATACCGCTGCTGGTCGTTCACGCCATCCTGACCAGCAAGACGGGTGACATTGTCGACAGTCTCGAGATGGCCACGGTCAAGGCACTCAACGTTTTCTCTCGCAGGGCAAAACGCGCGATTGAGGCCTGATTGCCATGGCGCGGAAACGACATCACTACAAACGTCGCGTTGGCACGACGTACGAGATCGACGTCACCACCTTTCTAAACCTGATGGTGGTACTGGTCCCGTTCCTGCTGATCACGGCCGTCTTCTCGCGATTAACGATCGTTGAGCTCAACCTGCCCAGTGCGGCGGGCGGCCCGGCGAGCAACGAGGACAATTTCCGCGTTGAAGTTATCGTCCGGCAAGAGGGTATGGAGATCAGTAACGGGTCGGCCACGATCGCGTCCATTCCCAAGAAGGATGAGGAATACGATCTGGGCAGTCTTTCCGAGCTGATGGTCGAGCTCAAGCGCGAGTACCCCGAACACGATGCCGCATCCGTTTTGATGGAACCGCTCATTCCCTACGATCACCTTATCCAGGTAATGGATATCGTTCGCGCCATCGAAGTGCCGACAGGCGTCGAAGACGAGGTCGAACTGTACGCGCTGTTCTCGGAAATCTCCGTGGGAGAAGCGCCATGAGGAATACTCGAAGAATCAAGCGCATGGGCCGGAACCGGCTGAAGATTACGAAGATGAACCTGACGTCGCTGATGGACGTTTTCACCATTCTCGTGTTCTTTCTGCTCGTCAATTCCGGGTCCGTCGAAGTGGTTGAAGCACCGAAGGACGTCAAGTTACCCGAGTCGGTGGTTCAGTCTAAACCTCGCGAGACGGTCATTATCTCGATCAGCGCGGAAGAGGTCCTCGTCCAGGGCGAGCTCGTCGCTTTTGTAAAGGACATCCTCAACAACAAAGAGTCGGCTATCGACCCGATCAACGCCCGCCTTGCTCAGCTCAAGAAAAGCGTCATCGGCATCAACACGCAGGCTGTTGCGGCAAGCCAGGAAGTAACGATCCTGGCCGATCGATCGGTTCCGTTCACGGTCGTCAAGACGATCATGTCGACCTGCACGGCCGAGGGCTACGAGAACGTATCGCTCGCAGTGATTCAGAAGAACACGCAGGTCGCAAGCGCCGGGTAGCTGATCATGGATGAACACGATAACGTGAGAACGGAATTCTCCACCGACGAACAGGCCCTGCAGGCACGGGTCCAGGAGTCCGAGGCTGAGCTCCAGCAACTCGAGCATGACCTGCACGGGGTTGACCGCGAGCTCGCGGACCTTGTCGAACAAAACCGCAAGTTCGAGGCGCTCGGCGATGTCTGTCGATCTCTGGAGCAACTCGACGACCTCGGTGGCACGGAGCTGTTCTGGAAGCCCGAGGCCGGTGACGTTGCAGAGTACATTGAACATGCCCGCGATCGAATCGACGAATTCGGCGACAAGTTCGGCGAGGTCGAGAAGCGCCGCGACGAAATCATGCGCAGGATCGGGACGCGGAACTATGCGCTCGATTGCCTGCATTACGAACTCCTCGATGCGATGGAGCGCGAGGAGGCACGGCGTGCGGAGTGGGTGGTCGAGCGCGAGGCGGAAGAACTGCCTGCGTACGAGATGGTCATGCCGTGGCAGCGCGGCCAGGAAGAAGACAAGCGTTATCGCAAGTCACTCGGATCCTCGTTCGCCGTTTCGATGATTCTCGTTTTCTTGATCAGCTCGATCGCCATCCCGATCCCGGATAGAGACAAGTTGATCGAATTGCCCGAACGCATGGCCAGGCTCGTACACGAGCAATTGCCGCCACCAAAGCCTGCTCCGGTGCCGGAGCCCGTCGTCGACGAGGACATTCCCGAGCCGGACCAGGAGCCCGATCCGGTCGAGGACTTGCCGGATGAGATCGTCCCTGAATCGACAGAAGAACCAAGAATGGCCGAGGTGCAGGAGCCGGACATCAAGGAACAGGTCAAGTCGAAAGGCATCCTGGCGTTCCGCGATAGTTTTGCGAGTACCTCGTCATTGCGGCCGACAACCCAACTCGGGTCGCAGGCACGTGTCAGCAACGCAGGTGAGGACGCAGTGGGCAGACCGACACGCGCGATGGTTACGACCAATGCGCCGGGGTCCAGCGGCGGCATCAATCTTGCCAGCATTAGCCGTGACGTCGGTGGTGGAGGGCCCGGCATGGGCGGTGTGGCCGTGTCCCGGGTTGCCAGCTCGATCGGTAGTGGCGGCGACGGCTTTTCTGATCGTCCGCTTGCCGGTGGCGCCATGGCCGGGCGGACCGATGAAGAAATCCAGATCGTCTTCGACCGCTACAAAGCGGCCCTGTACCGCCTGTACAACCGCGAGTTGCGCAAGAACCCGACGCTGCGAGGTCAGATTATTATCAGGCTGACGATCGAGCCGGACGGGTCGGTCTCGTTCTGTGCGCTGCAGTCCTCGGATATGAATGCGCCGATGTTGGCGGAGCAGGTCATTGAGCGGGTCGGTACGTTCGATTTCGGAGCTAAGGAAGACATCGCCGCGGTGACGATCATCTATCCGATCGACTTCCTGCCGGCCGCCTGATTTTTACTTAATCCCGGTATTCCGGTGATCCTGTGACGCAGGTCAAGTTTTGGGGAGGGTGACTGGTTCATAGTCACCCTCTGGACAAGGAAAAAGGCAAACCTGTTGAAAGGCAGGGGCGCAAAGTTACCGACCTAAAGAGCTGATGCTCCAGGGAAGCGGGACCGCCCGGAATACGTGTTCGGTCGATCGGCTGTCGGTAACGTCAATGCAATGGATGCGACATAACGACGATGGTCGGACAAGGACTACAAACGTGCCCCAGCCGCGGACGGCGAACCTCATGGGTTGGTCGTATCCTTGCGATGATGATTCTGCTGGGCTCGTCGGTCGCAGCGAATGCGCAGGCCGTCGAATGCTCGTCGTTCCCGAACGCGACCATCGATGGGCTCGTCGATCCCAATCCGCCGTCGAACATCAATGTCGATACGGACTGTACGGTCCGCAATTTCTCGGCGAGCAATCCGCTGACATCGAATTTCGCGTTCTATACGTCGCCAGGACAGACCGACGTACGGCACCTCCTGATCTTCGACAACGTTTATCACACGGGCAACATGTCGTGCGCGGTGGTGCTGAATCACAAGATCTGGTTCGTTAACGGTGCGTCGACGACGGTTCAGGAGCGATGCCAGAACCTGCTGATTCCGGTCGAGAAGATCGACAAGCAGAACCCACCCGGCGATGCCGCGACGGTCGGCGTGCCGTTTACCTATACGCTGCTGATCCCGGTCTTGTTTGATCCGGCCGCGGATGCGAGTGGCAACGCGACCGGCGTCATCGACTTCACGGGCTCGCCCAACGACCTGCACAGCGTCGTGATTACGGACGACCTGAATGAGACGGGCGTCGATCTCACCTATGTTGGTCACACCATGACATGGCGGGACTCGGGTGCTGCCGTGAATCACACGTTTTCCAACGTCAACGGGTTTCTTACGTTCACCGTTGACCCGGCGACGGTCATCCCGGCGACCGAGCAGATCATCCTGGAGCTGGAAGTCGTGCTCGAAGACTCGCCGGCCAACTCGGTCGGCACCCAGTTCATCAATACGGCCAGGTGGCAGTTTGGCAGGCTCATCGACGGCGAATTTTTCGAGCCCCTGCCGGGTGAGTGGGGTATCACGGATCCGATCACGATTGGTGGGCCGGATATCGTAGTCACCAAGATCGGCCCGGACTCCTTGGGGACAACCCTCAATCTCGGTGAATGGGGTGAGTTCAGACTTGATTTACAGAACACCGGTACGACCGACGCATGGAACGTCCGAATAGCGGACTACTTTCCACACGGATCGACCGGTGGAATGTGCGACACAGCGCCAGAGATTCTCAGCGCTCAGGTCTTCGCGGCCGACGGTGTCACGCCCGTGGCCGGAAAGGCGCCGCTGGTGCAAG
>Ga0224506_10001929_pt1 | contig 14564 bp, 10 predicted proteins | sample SF_Jan12_sed_USG_2_FD_169108 | JGI IMG/M metagenome (GOLD analysis project Ga0224506, IMG submission 169108) | Sediment microbial communities from San Francisco Bay, California, United States - SF_Jan12_sed_USGS_8_1 | ecosystem: Environmental > Aquatic > Marine > Sediment | place: USA... | reverse complement strand
GCCATGTATCAGAAAGTCTACAGGGAGCTGGACAAAACCTTACCTGAGTCAGTGAACTTTGAAGAGTGGCCCAAACCAGATGAAACTCTGCAGGACAAAGTCTTAGAGCAAGAGTTTGAAACATTGTTGCGATGCGTTTCACTAGTATACTCTGCTAGACAGTCTGCTCGACTGAAGCGTCGATGGCCCCTACAAAAAGCTGTGGTGGTGGGGCCTAAACAAGTGCAGAGTGCCCTAGAGAAACTGGAGGAAACTTTTCTCGAACTCGCGAACGTAAAGGAAGTTGAGCAGGTTGAAGAGGTTCCAGAAGTTGACCTGAAGAGATGGACGCTAGCCTCCGAGGATGGAATGCACGTGCTTGTGGATACTCATCGAGACGAAGCTTTGCTCGGTGAGGGCGTTATGCGTGATCTGGCTCGACGCGTTCAGGCCCTTAGAAAGGAGTTGGGGTTCATGCCAACGGACATACTGGACGCTGTTCACGTGGCTGAACTGGAACCTGAGAGCGTGAGGCTGCTGGAGCCTTATTTGACGGAGATGGCGGAGCTCGTTCGAACCAGGAAAGTGTACGTTCATAAGAAACGATCCGAGGGTGAAGCGAGGTGGCACGAGCGCACTTTAAACGGCAAGAAGGTTTATGTTGCCATAGAGTCAACATAAAGCTGGAACTTCACACGGCGCTTGCTTCGTGGATTCCTCGGTATTCTCTAGAAACAAAACTCATGTTCAGCCTACAATTTTCTTCAAGACGTACTTTAAACGTCGTGTTCAAAAATAAGGGAGCATGGATCATCTTTTAGGCTGAGGAACTCTCTAGATGGATCTGCCGTAGTTTTTTGCTTAGGTCGAATAAGTCTGAAGCGTCAACCTTGTTGTTTCTGTTGAAGTCGCAGTCTGGGCTCCAGTTGGGCTTTGACGGGTCGGATCAATAGGCCTCGCTCAAGTTGAACAAGTCAGAAGCGTCAACGGTTCGGTCACCATCCACGTCACCCAGAATCTTGTTGCTGAAGAAACCGTGCTGGATGTGGTCGGGGTCATACTTTGCATCTATGATGTCGTACATGTTGCCCATTCCGCCTTCGGTCCACCCTATGAGTTTGGTTTCGTCTCCGATAGTTATGTTGGAGGTTCCGTAACCCACCACCGTGAAGGTTACGTTGGCCAGGGTTCCGGGTCCAGATGTCAAGGGAACCGGCTTGGCTTCGTAATAGAACCATGCCACCGTGAGCTTTAGTCTGCCCAAAGTGTTGTTGAAGGTTCCCGCGTCAAACATGACAGACCTTTTGAAGGTTTTTGATTCATGGCCGTTCCTTCGCATCTGTTAGCCTCTTGTTTTTACGTCTAGGGCATATCTGAGACCGTCTCCGAATATGTTGAATCCTACTGAGGCGAAGAATATTGCTAATCCCGGGAAGGTTGTTATCCACCAAGCAGTTCGCAAATAAGGCCTTCCAACCTCCATCAAAATACCCCATGACACTGTTAACGGGTCGCCGAAGCCTAAGAAAGTTAGAGTTGCTTCATAAAAAATGTACCAAGGTAGATCCATCGTTACAAGAACAATAATTGTAGACAGTGTGTTAGGCAAAATATGATGCAGTATGATGCGCCAATTGGTGGCTCCCATCGATGTCGCTGCCTCAACGTAGGTTGACTCTCTGAGAGATAAGAACGCACTTCGCACCACCCTAGCCATGAAAGGCCATCCTAGAAATCCCATCACGATTATTGTTGTATGTATACCTCGCTCCTCGAACATGGAGAGAACCACGATTAGTAGTATTATTGTGGGTAGGCATAGCACCACATCGGTTATCCGCATTAGTATCTCGTCAATAATTCCTCCGAAATAGCCTGCAATCATTCCGATGCTCAAACCAACGAGGAGTTCTATCAAGACGGCGCTGAAGCCAACATAGAGTGAGGTTCTAGCCCCCCAGACGATCCAGCTAAACACGTCTCTACCTAAGTTGTCTGTCCCTAACCAAAACTTGGTAGAAGGGGGAAGCTTTTCCATTCCCTGATTGATTTGGCGAGGATTGTATGGAGCGATTATGGGTGCAAGGAGGGCAACCAACAAAAATACTAAAACAATGCCACCGCCGATGACTGCTAATTTACTTTTTTTGAGTTTTCTCCATGCAATGAAAAGCTGTGTGGCCTTGGATGGTTTATGAACCTCTTCAGTTTCTTCCTCTGATTTCGCGCTTAAGCGGCTGACCATGAATGACCACTCCATTAGAAATGCACAGCTTAGTCATATCTTATTCGCGGATCCACTATTGCATAGGCTATATCCGCACATAAATTGGCGAGAAGAACCATCATAGCTATAATTGCACTGAAACCTAAAAGTGGGAAATAGTCTCTTCTAAGGGCCGCATCAACCGCGAATTTGCCCAAACCGGGCCAAGAAAATATTGTCTCAATGACCACTGCGCCGCCGAGCAGGAATCCTACGGTATAACCTAAAGATGTCACCAAGGGAAGCAGAGCGTTTCTTAGGGCATGTTTGTAGATTACAACCCTTTCTTTTAGGCCTTTTGCCCTAGCAGTGACAATGTAGTCTTGCCCTAAAACTTCCAGCATACTCGATCTCACAAGTCGAAAATCATAAGCTACCCACCCCACGGTCAGGGAGATGACTGGGAGTGCGAGATGCCTTAAATGATCAAGCAATGCATCGAGAAAAGAGGGAAACGTTGTGCCATGGGTTCGAGCTCCAAAGCTTGGAAACCATCCTAGCAAGAACGAAAACACTAACAGCAACTCCAAACTTATCCAAAAAGAAGGTAATGAGTAACCTACTACTGCTAACAACGAAGTCCCAGCATCAATTAGCGATGGATGTTTAACAGCGGCAATAACTCCCAGAACAACCGCCAACACTAATGACACCGTTACGGTTACCATCATAAGTTCCAATGTCCACCATAGCCTATCGGTTATCATTCTTATGGTCGGTTGTCCGGTAATGTACGAGCTTCCAAGGTCGCCTCGCAGGAATTTGCCAAGCCACATTACGTATCGGACATAGACTGGTTTGCCTATACCTAGTTCTTCTTTCACTGCCTCTACACTTTCTGATGAGGTGCCGGGTTTGCCCCCCATAACGAGCAAGAGCAAAGCCGGGTCACCAGGAGCAAGATGGATCAGTGTAAACACTAATGCCGTAACTAAGAAAAACGTAGGTACCATTATTAACAACCTTCTAATTATGTAAGTTCTTAATGGCATGAAAGACCCCCGAGTACTGTGCTTTTCTGTTAATTTAACTTTTTGCTTGAAAATCTTCTAAAATAGTTCATAAACTTTGGCCTTTCTAGCGCAATTGTTTTAGGAGCAGGTTGGCAGTTTCCAAGGTTTGTACTTCTTTTGCCATACGTCTGGCTCAATTAACGGTGTCTATTTTAGTGGAGACTGCTCTGTAGCTCACATTGTTAATCCTTAGGGGACTCCCTCCTCTTAGAAAGAAGTTTTATGCCTGATTTGAGATAGAAAATTGAACGAACAGAATTTACGATGGTGTTAGAAAAGAGTGTAAATGCAGAGGATGTTTTCGCCTGTGGTTGTGATTGTAGGCGTCATATCAACGCCTGGGTCTGTGGTCAATTTTCTTATGGACGACCACTGGAACGTTGATGATCCGTTGTACACCTTATAGAGTACATCTGGGTTCGTGCCGATTTCGTAGGAGTGCCAGACGATCCAGATTCTTCCGTCTTTGGCTTGCGTTATTGAGGGAGCCCAGTCTAGGCTTTCATGCCAGGTCAGTCTGGTGTCGGGTGACCATTGGATCGCGTAGCATAATGGAATTATGAGGCTAGAAATAATTAGGAATGGGGTGAACCCTAATGTTATACGAGTTAGCTTCCTAGTCTTGGTAAAATACATACTTCAACTCCCGACAGAGAAGAATTTTATAAAAAAGGGGGGACGCGCGTTTTGCGCGTTTTGTTTGTGCCTATGGGACAACGGCGAATCTGATGATTTTTGGTGTCGTTGATGTGTCGTAGGTTCCGTTACCGTCAGAATCGTATCTCAAGGTTACGTGGGCGTACAGCACCTGTTTTGTGGTTCCGTCGTATCCGTAGAGGTATGGGTCAAGGTCCACGGACATCAGCACGTCTATTTCTGGACCATACGGTAGGGTGGCAGTGGCAACAAGGGGATCGCCGACTGGCGTGCCTCTTCTGGCGTCGAGGATAGCGAAGATGATTTCTATGTCAACGCTTTTGCTTCCCAGGTTTCTAGCTAGGGCGGTGAGTGTGACCATTCCGCCGGTGTCCTTTGACTCTACCCAGTGGCTTGTTTCAGGCTTGACCTTCCACTTCACTAGGTCAGCGGCGTAGGGAGGCCTTTCTTTTATTGTCATGGTGTGGGTACCTAGATCGCTCACTTGGCTTTGTTCGTCAGTGACCCTTAAGGTGACTGTGTAGATGCCAACAGTCGTATATGTGTGATCGATGGTCTCGCCGGTTCCGGTTGTTTCGTCCCCGAAGTCCCACTCGTAGCTGACGATGAGTGTTCCATCCAGATCGTAGGAGTTTACTCCACTAAACGTTACGGGTTCATTAGTGTATGCGTCCGGTTCAGCTGTGATGACAGCCTCTGGCGGGTACGGTGGATACGCCGGAGCTCCCGTGTTGTCAAAGAAGCCGGGTTGTATGTGAGTGGGCATCTCTGCGGCGTATATGATGTTGTAGTCTGGCGGTTCGCTCCACCAGTCCCATCCCTTGAGCTTGGTTTCATCTCCAATGGTTATTTGGGACGGTCCTATGCCCACCACCCTGAAGGTTACGGTGGCTAGGGTTCCGGGTCCAGAAGTCACTTCTCCTTCAGTGAAGAACCACCCCACTGTGAGGGATAGTTTGCCCGCTCCGTTGTCGAATGGTCCCGGTAGAAACCTGGCGCTTCCACCAACGATGAGGTCTCCGTTCGTGACTTCGAGGCCTTCCAAGATGCTGGGGTCGTAGGACAAGGTGAACTGGTACATTGTAATGTCGTCTTGGGCGCAATCTGTGTATATTGAAACCGTGTAGAGCATTCCCACCGTCAGGTCCGTGGTCACCGTGCTCTCAGGAACAACCTTAATGTACGGGGAATCAAGAGCGGAAACCCCTGTCATGTTAGCGCTGAGAACACTGAGCACAAGCAGCAGAAGAATCGGCAGGACCAACAACTTTTTCCTCATCACTCTATTCACCTCTCTATCTAGCTCCATAGAATGGATAGTACTCTCCGATGCTTTCTCTCCACCTGTAAAAGTCGTCACCTTCAACGTACCCGGTGTTATCGTAGTCGGGATCTATTGGGTGGCCTCGCTTGAAGGGCCACGTTTCTGGGGTGAGCTGACCATACACAATGCGGTCTGCCCAAATCGCAAAGTCAGCCATCTCCACGAACCCGCTGAAGTCTCCGTCTCCCACAGGTCCCAGCGTGTAGTCAGTGCCTACCTGAGAATATTTCCACATGTCCAAGTATTGTTGTGCCTTGACGAGATCGTATTCGAAGGGTTCAAGTTCCGTGTTATAGAAGTATCCCTGCATAGGATGCACCGGGCCAGTTGCGCGGATTCCAGCCATCCCTAGAAGTGGCACAAGATCATTGATTATGTGTTCGTATGGAACCGCATGGGCCATAGCCTGTCTCACATACCTGTTGCTAAGAATCGGGTGGTTAAGGTTGAATCCCATCATTTCTATCATAGGAACCGGATCCTCCCTCACTTTTAGCGTCGGGTCGTTCCTCATTTCGTTGATTTCGTCCATTGTCGCTGTCCAACCCTCGCCGAAATCGATTTGGTGGGTTTGCAGGGCTACTAGCTGCGTGTGGGGGTCAGTTATAACCATACCGTAGAAATGGTCAATCATAGGTTCTCCGAGGAAATAGTCTGTGTTGGCTTCCAATTCCCAGTATTGTTCCTTCTCCCAATCTACGAATTTGAAAGGTCCGGTGCCGACCATCGGCCATGCGGTGTTCGTCGCGTGGTTCTTCCATTCCTTGTGGGGGACATCCCGCAATACGTGCTCCGGTATGATGGTTCCTCCAAAGGAATCGGCAAGCAAGGCGTTAAAGTAAGAGCTTGGTTCCTTAAGGTGGAAGACAACTGTGTACGGACCGATGATCTCCACTGAATCTATTACAGGAGCGAAGTCGCCATACCCGGTAGACGCCGTGGCCGGATCAACAACAGCGTCAAACGTGAACTTCACGTCTGTGGCGTTGAACTTCCAGCCGTCATGCCATTCCACATCGTCTCTTAGATAAACGGTCACGTGCTTTCCATCAGGTGAGTACACTGGGTATGTGCTAGCCAGTGAAGGCACCACAATAGCCGCCCCTGTTTCTGGGTCTCGCCTCGTTGTCATCAACATATTAAATGTTAAATCAACGGCAGCTTCGTCGGTGGCGTACGTCATGAACATTGGGTTTAGTACGGTTAAATCCATGTCAGTTCCCCACTTCAGCGTAACGTCATCCTCAAGCGTTGTGTTTGCCCGTCTCAATTCATTCGCGGCATAAAACCAAGAGATCATATTCCATCCTTCTAGGTCGGCAGCCGTTACTTCATATCTTATCCAGTAGTACAAGGTGAGGTGTGGGGGGTCGTGCATAAATTCTTCCTGCCACTTCCAGGCATAGTCCTTGCGTAGCGCCGGGTCAACTACTGTCAGGCACGAACGTAGGAGGTCGTCGGCGTCTGGATTTTGCCAACCATAGTAATTCCAGCCAGTGGGGATCACTGCCCACGACGAGTAGCATCCCTCAAACCAGACTAGGTCAGTGGGCATCCACCACCAAATGCCAAGATCCATGTCCCACCCTCCTTCGTCCCACGTTAGTTTATTGGTTGTTTCCTCCCAGATAATATCGTCGATTATCCCTTGCTCCAAAACTTCGACTTCTAGGTTGATCCCGATCTTTGCGAGTTCAGCCTTATAAGCAAGAGCCATGTCCACGTATGGCGTTGGTGTAGGTGCTCTAAGCAAATGTACGGTGAACAGGTACTCTGGGGCTTGCACCGTCTGTGTCGTTGTATCCATTGCGAGTAAACCAACTAGCATTAGACAAGTCAGCGTCACTAAGATCCATTTTCTTCTTAGAATAGTCATCCTTTCTCCTCTCCTTTCTAGTGCATATTTCCTCTGTATCGAAATACGAGGAATACGCATCATTAATGGTTTAAGAAGTTTGTAGCCTATAAGCGTTACTGCAAAAATGTTCTATAACATTTTCCCTATCGGTTGCGGCGCGCGCTGTAATAGACAAGAATTCCGTGATAGGCGCTGTTTTGCAATGGAAAACATTAAATGTTGAAATCGTTGAACTTACATGCTCCGTCAAGGAGGAGAAAAAATGGAAATTAGAGGCGGTCAATTAACGATTCTTACCAGTGACGAGTTATATGAAATTCACTTAGCCACCTTAGAAATCCTAGAACGCATTGGCGTGAAAGTGTCAGAACCGAAAGCCCTACGAATGCTCGGAGAAGCAGGAGCCCACATTGATGACAAGGAAAAAATCGCTAGAATCCCAGAGTACCTTGTAGAGGAAGCCATTAAAAAAGCTCCAAGTGGCTTTACCCTATTCGGGCGAGACTCGAAGTACAAGCTAAGATTTGAAGATAAGCGAGTTTACTTTTCCATGCAGAGCACGGCGGTAAATGTCTTAGACTTAGAAACCGGCAAACGACGAGCTTCCACCCTAAAGGATTCCGAAAACTTTTGTAGGCTCGCTGATGCCTTAGAAAACATACATCACACATCATGTCAGGTAGTGAGGGCAAGAGATGTCCCTGACAGTGTCGCCCACGTGTATCAATCGTTTGCAGCATTTAAGAACACAACGAAAACCGTAGACGGAGAAACTTATGGTCAAGCCATTGCTATGGACTGCATAAGATTGGCATCTGTTGTTGCCGGTGGCGAAGAAGAGCTTAAGAAGAGACCTCTGCTTTTAGGCTACCACAATCCTATGAGTCCGTTACAGCATTCTCAAAAGTTAATCGAAGGACTTATGCTGTACGGTAAATATAAGCAGCCGGTCCTCGTAGCGCCAGAGGATCAAGCGGGAGCTACGGCACCAGTCACGCTAGCAGGTCTTCTCGCGCAACAAAATGCTGAGGTCCTGAGCGGAATCGTAATAGCTGAACTTGTTAATCCCGGTACTCCGGTTCTTTATGGAACTGTTTCAACGATCATGGACATGAAAACGGGTAACTTAGCCCTCGGGGCCATTGAAGCTGGGCTTATCAACGTGGCGACAGCCCAGTTGGCTCATTACTATGGTCTTCCAAGCCGAGGAACTGGTGGCAACACCGAATCAAAAATCCCGGATATTCAAGCTGGCTTCGAGAAAGCCATGACGTTGATGATGGCGGCTTTGGCGGGAATAAACTTCATAAACGATGCTGCTGGCTCCCTTGAGTCGACATTGACAGCTAGTTATGAACAAGCAGTTATCGACAACGAAATATGTGGGATTGTGTCCCGAGCTCTCCGCGGGATAAAGATTACCGATGAAACGCTAGCAATAGACGTAATTGAAAAAGTGGGTCCAGGAGGACAATACCTCGATAAACGACACACTTTAGAATACTTAGTGAAGGAACATTATCTTCCGACAATCATCAACAGAGAAAGAAGAGAAAGGTGGGAAAAAGCCGGATCAAAAGATCTTCGGGAAGTGGCCCGGGAAGAAGCTACGAGGATCTTGAAAGAGCACCAACCTGAACCACTTGACAGAGGCGTTGAAGCAGAACTCCAGAAGATTATAAAAGAAGTAGAGAAAAGAGAACTAAAAAGAAATAGCAATATCGAAACTTATCAGACCACAAGCTAAAAATAGTTTTTGTTCTCGGCTTTCCCACAGACACAAAGCTGATGGAGTCCTCTTCAACTTTCGTCAATGAGATAACCTTGTAGAACAGGTCTTCTTTCCTGACCGACAGTCTTATAATTTTCTAAGCAGAGTCTGTAGCGTGATTTCGAAATGTCCAAGACCGCATTAAATGAGAGCCAAAGGAAGCTGATCAAACTGCTCTCACTTAAAGAAGCATTGGATGACATCAATAGCCTCTTCAACATCGGGGAGAGAGCTGCCGGAACCCCAGGAGAATTCAGAGCGGTCAAACTGATAGAGTCAAGATTCAGAGAGATAGGCCTCAAAAACGTCCACTTAGAGCCCTTCAAGACTGTAACCAGCAACCACGAGCTAAGCGAGCTGGAGCTGCTAGAGCCGATTCGCAAGAAAATATCCTCTGGACGGTGCTTCGGAACAAAACATCCTGGTTTCGCCACTAGTGCAGAGGGCATTACAGGAGCCATCGTCGATGTGGGCTTTGGAACACTCCGAGATTTCAAGCGAATGAAGCACGAAGGCGTCAATTTCAAGGGTAAGATAGTGTTGATAGAAGTGAATGAAAAACTCTTCCACGTTGGAGCTTGGGCCCCAGTCGCTCAGGCTCAAGAGTTTGAAGCCTCGGCAGCGATCCTTACATCGGTGGTTTTCGAACGCGACATCCTTCGAAACTACTCGACTCCAGACGCCTCCATTCCAGTAATCTCGATCCCCTATATCGAAGCTCAGACGATACGCCGTCTTCTCAGAGAAGAAGAGGTCAAAGCTAACTTGAAGAATACCGTCGAACTCGACGTGGAAAGTACCTCTCACAACGTCGTAGGTGAACTCCCAGGACACAAATATCCCGATCAGATCATTGTGCTAACAGCTCATCACGACAGCTGGTATGGAGCCGCAAATGACGACGCCTGCGGAGTGGCGGTACTCATAGGCGCCGCAGAAGTTTTAGCAACGAACTACAAAAATGCCAGAACGATAAAATTCGTGACATGCGGTGGCGAGGAATTCACCATTGAACCTGGTGTCGAAGACATCTTCTGGGGGTTGGCGGGTTCATACGCTTACACAAAACAACACGCCAACGAACTGGACAAGATCGTCGCGAACATCAACCTCGACGGCTTCGCCTATGGCTCCAGCAGCAACATAACTCTCACGCCAGAACTCGAATCATTGATGAACAAACTAATCGAGGAGTTCGAAGCTGAAGCGATCTATGAAGTCGAAGGACCGCCAGATACTGGTCTAGACCAATGGTGGTTTGTACGACACGGTGTTCCGAGCGTGAGCATTAACCCGAAAATGGACCAATATATGAAAATCTATCACAGTAGCCGCGACACGCCGGAACTTATCAACGCCGATCTAATGAGAAACGCCCTCAAGATGACTCTAGCTCTAATTCTAAAACTTGACTCTCCGCAACTCTTGCCCTACGACTTCACGTCTACGGCTAAGAACCTCCGCAGAGCGCTCTCCGAGAGGTCAGCCAAGCTCGAAGACGTCATTGATCTTGGTGAACTCATCGACAATGCAACCAACTTCAAGGTGGTTGCAACAAGACTACAAAAGAAGTCCTCCGCGCTGAAGCAGAAGAAGTTAACCAAAGAGATAGTCTCCTCAGTCAACAGCGTTCAGCGGCGAACCTGCTCCTCCCTCAACCCCAAACTAGTGAACATAAAATGTGGGATTACTACCAGCGCCGCCTACGTCGTCCCAGCCTACCTCGACGCCCTCATCAACCTGAAAAAAGCCATCGTTGCAGCAAAAAGAGCAGACAAGGAAACCTTGACCACTTCGCTAAAAGCTGTAACCGAGAAACTCTGGGGTCTCAACGTTAGTCCAAAAGTCTACGCAGTCATCCGAAAAACCATGCTTGACTCGAAGCGCGCCCAAGGTCTGAAGTTCGACCTGATACCAGAAGCACGCGAGTTGGACAAGAAGTCGAAAAAGAAGATCAAGGACGTTAACACCGAGATCGCCTCCTTGGAAGAAAAGTATAAGACAATATTAAAGCAGGTTAATGAGAAACTCTCAGAGCTCAACCAGGCACTTGTCGAGTCGTCATCAGCTCTGATGGAAGTAATCTACAAGTTGCCTTGAAATTTAAGCATTCAAGAATAGAAACTGAAAGTTTAATATCTAGGCTCAATCTCCTCATTATGTTCTTCAGCTTTCCGCCTGTAGGCGCATGAGCTTTCTCGCAAACGGAAAATGTTAAATCAAGCAATAATCTATCCGAAACAAATTCAGGAGGAAGAAAAATGGAGGTTAAAGGCGGTCAATTGAAGATTCTAAGCAGTGACGAGCTATATGAAATTCATTTAGCCACCTTAGAGATCCTAGAATGTATTGGTGTGAAAATATTAGAACCGAAAGCCCTACGCATACTTGAAGAAGCAGGAGCCACTGTTGACATCAAGAAAAAAATTGCTAGGATTCCAAAACATCTTGTAGAGGAAGCCATTAAAAAAGCTCCAAGCGGTTTTACCCTATATGGGCGAGACCCGAATTACAAGCTAAAACTTCAAGATAAGAGAGTTTACTTTTCCATGGGAGGCCAATCAGTAAATGTCTTAGATTTAGAAACTGGCAAACAACGGGCCTCCACTCTAAAAGATTGTGAAAACTTTTTCAGGCTTGCAGATGCCTTAGAAAACGTACATCATACAACAATCGTAGTCAGACCAAGAGATGTCCCTGACAGTGTAGCCCATGTGCATGAATTGTTCGCGGGACTTAGAAATACAACGAAAACCTTGGATGCTGAAACGTATGGCCAAGCCGTTGCTCTAGATAGCATAAGGATGGCATCCGTTGTCGCTGGTGGCGAAGAAGAACTAAAGAAAAGACCCCTGCTTCTAGGCTTTCACAATCCGATAAGTCCGTTACAACATTCTGAAAAGCTAACGGAGGCACTTATGATGTACGCCAAATATAAGCAGCCCGTTATCGTAGCGCCAGAGGCTCAAGCGGGAGCCACCGCACCAGTCACGCTGGCAGGTCTCTTAGCACAACAAAATGCTGAAGTGCTAAGCGGAATAGTCATAGCCGAACTTGTTAACCCCGGTGCCCCTGTGCTTTTCGGAACCGTTTCAACGATCATGGACATGAAAACTGGTAACCTAGCCTATGGAGCCATTGAAGCCGGCCTTATTAACGTGGCGACAGCCCAGTTGGCTCATTACTATGGTCTTCCAAGCCGAGGAACTGGTAGCGGCACCGAATCAAAAATACCAGATATTCAAGCGGGCTTCGAGAAAGCCATGACGCTGATGATGGCGGCTTTGGCGGGATTGAACTTCATTTTCAATGCTGCTGGCACTCTCGAGTCGACATTGACAGCCAGTTATGAACAAGCAGTTATCGACAACGAAATATGTGGGATGGTGTCTAGGGCTCTCCGCGGAATAAAGATTAGCGACGAAACGCTGGCAATAGACGTTATTGAAAGAGTGGGTCCAGGCGGGCAATTCCTTGATCAGCGGCATACTCTCGAATATCTAAAGAAAGAACATTACCTTCCGACAATCATCAATAGACAGAAAAGGGAAAGGTGGGAAAAAGCAGGTTCAAAAGATCTTAGAGAAATCGCTCGTGAAGAAGCCAAGAGGATTCTGAAAGAACACCAGCCTGAACCACTAGATCGAGACATTGAAGAAGAACTCAAGAAGGTTGTAAAAGAAGTGGAAAAAAGAGAACAAAAGAAATAGTAACGTTAAAAAATATTAGTTTTCAAACGTTTGATATGCCCAAGCTTGAATTTTCGGAGGAGTATTGCAATGCGGAAAAAGTTGAGTTCAAAAGAGAGAATGCTCACAGCTATTAGCCTTGAAGAACCCGATGTGATACCCGTAGCTCCCTACGACGGCTTTTGGTATGCCCCAAAACTGTTGGGACTCAGAATTTCAGATTACTCTTTAGGAAGCAACAAGTTGAGGGCGAAAATCATTCTAGCCGCGCAGAAAAGACATGGCTACGATTGGATACTGGCGGGGACTGGACACACCCATGATTGGAGGAAAAACGTCGATATCAAAGATGTTGGAGACAGGTACATTGTTACACCTAAGAAGAGTGGTTGGCAATTGGGGGGATGGTGGTACGGCACCCAAGTTGTCCCGAAAGATGATGTACCCCACTATGAAACCGGCTACTTGAAGATTGAAGATTTACTGGAACTCGAGATAAACGACTCTGATAGCGTTATACGTGGCGGAGAGCTTGAGCAGGTAGAGATAATATCCAAACGCGTTGGCAATAAAGTGCTAGTAGCCAACAACATCGGAGTTCCATTCGGAGACGCGGCCTTCATGACGGGGCTTCAAGAATGGATTTTAGCGCTATACAGAAAACCTCGGCTCGCAGAGAAGGCCATGGAATGGTGTCTCTCGCAAACCCTTGAATATTCCAAAGCGCTGGTCGAAGCGGGCACAGAAGCCTTATATATGGAAGAGATATGGGCTTCAACAGACATAATCTCCCCCAGCCTCTACGAAAAGTTTGCTTTCCCCTACGAGTGCATGCAAATCAAAAAGTTAAGAAAACTTGGTGTCCCGCTGATACTATCTTTTTGCGGGAACCCCATGCCTATCCTTGACAAGATTATAGAAACGAAACCGGATGCTCATCACTTCGAAGAGAGCAAAAAAGGCTTCGTAGTTGACATCTTCAAGATAAGAGAGAAACTGAGGGGTAAAACATGTTTCTTTGAGCCAATTGACGCCATAAACCTGTTGCCAAGCGGCGATCTTGAAGCAATCCGAAAAAGCGTCACCGAGATTGTTACTAGAACTGCTGGGGGAGGCGGTGTGGTTCTAGGCACTGGATGTCCATTGATGAGAGATACTTCGCCAGAGAGTCTTGACATGATGATAAGAACTGCAAGAGAAGTGGGCAAATATCCCATCCGCGCTTAGGCGGAAAGAAGAGAGTGACGAAAAATAAGGAGATAAAAATTACTGCAAGAAATGAGCTTTATTGCACCGTGTACTTATGATATTCGTTTTCACACGGGTTTCCGAAAGATACGTACATCTCCCGTTTTTGCGGCACTATAACTGATGCGCTACATGTCGAACCAGCTGGTAGATGCCTGCATATCGATTTTGGATAATTCACGTGATCTTTCTGGAAACTCATCGCCGTTTCTAGGTCTATGCTGCCACACTTTTTGTTTACAAGTTTTGCCATTCGGTTATGCCGAATCACCGTGTTAGAGTCTTCTGAGAGGATGAGGTCCCTTTCAATTTTCAGCTTGCCTGAAACAAAGTGATTAGCGTGGACGATTGTTTTTTCACAGTAGGTGAGGTCATAATCATCGGGTGTGGCTTCAAAATTGTAAACTTCCCCGTATTTGTCGGCGATAATAAAGTTCAGGGATTCAGCTCTCTTTATTTTGATTAGCCTGTCAATCACTTCACTGAGGAGTTTCTGATGCAACGCCTCCCGGACAAGGAGATACGCCGGCACTCCCAACTGGGATTTTTCACAGTGCACCGAGTTCCAGACCACTGTAATGCCTTCGGAGTTCAACCCGTATCCAGCTGGGAAACCGTAGTCAGTATATGTAAGAACGTTAGGCTCCGACTCTCTTTTTACGTAGAGCATAACACCCAGAACCGGCTTTCCACCATCCCAGTTCTGCCCAATATAGGTTTCCCCATTAACGGTGGCTTCTCCCGTTACTCCGAAGCATG
>Ga0224506_10001926_pt1 | contig 14568 bp, 12 predicted proteins | sample SF_Jan12_sed_USG_2_FD_169108 | JGI IMG/M metagenome (GOLD analysis project Ga0224506, IMG submission 169108) | Sediment microbial communities from San Francisco Bay, California, United States - SF_Jan12_sed_USGS_8_1 | ecosystem: Environmental > Aquatic > Marine > Sediment | place: USA... | reverse complement strand
CTGAAAATAGTTTTTCACTAACATTCCCCTCCACCCCTTTCAAAAGGGGACTGGTTGTATTTTCAGAAAGCTGAAAATGTTTAAATGCGTTTGCTCTGTAGCACAGAACTATAAATTGGACTCTATTTTTAGGAGAACAAGGTTTTTAGAAAGTCAAAAAGCGCAGTCATGGCATTGTTTCGAAGAGCATTTTAACGCATCACAAAATTAAATTCATAAGAAGATATGCGTCATCATGAATGTTTATTGGTATTACACCTAAATACTAATGATTTGCGGTAAGCCTACCCTTTATTAGGGTTTCTGTTGAGATCATCTTTTCGAAACTATGGGGATTCAATGGATTAAGGTGAGTATGAATGGCTGTTGAGAGCGTGTTTGAATACTATTTTGTACAGTCAATACGCCTGTTGTTATCATATATTTGACTTGATTCACCACTTTATTCGTGTTTTATAGAATAGTTGCCTGTATCATCTGTTTGCTTACCTATATTCTATTGCCACCTCACAAAAAAAACAAGGTCATTCACAAAGAAATAAGTAATTCCCATAAAACAGGGATACTTAATAAGTGTCTGTTTGTGTAATTTAAAAAAAAGATATAGATAAACTAAATGTAACGAAAATGAAAACTAAAAAATTACTAGTATTTGCATTGTGTCTAGTGGCATCAGTTGCTTTTTCGCAAACCGACCCCTTCGAAGGGCGACCAACTTCTCCTGGGGCAGATGTGGCCTCTGATAAAGAAAATGTACCTGTAAAAAAGGAATCATTTACTTCTAAGCTTGAAAGATATAAAAGTGAGGGCTTTAAAGTAGCAGTAGTACTATCCTCAGGCCCTGTTACTACTAAGCCTCAACCTGTTCAAACAGGTTCCACTTCTTTAATCAAGCAAATTACACTAGAAGGTAATTTACCTTCTATGGAAAATGACATTAAACCATTAGTTGAAAATTTTACAGCTACCATGAACGAAACGTTTTCTACTGATGTATTTGAAATTGTAGACATGAAAACCATCCCGTATAAAGAAGTAAAAATCGGAAAAGTAGATGATTGGGGTTCAACAAAGTACAAAATGGTGATCACCTATAGTGCAAGTCCAGAATATGACTACAATTTGTCTGCTGGAAAATATAGCGCATCATTATCTATAAATTTAAATGTAACAGGACTTGAATATGTAAATGAAAAAGGTGCTGTTAAAATAAAATACCCTATTCGGGTAGGTAATCTTGGATTTTATAAATCGGAAGCTTACGAAACAGAAACCGATCCTGCTTTTAAAACAATAGAAGAATTACATACTGTAGTAAACCCTCCTTTGGGAGCAGCGTTACTTACAGAGCTGCAAAAAGAACAAGATGGTGAAATGCCGAAATTTTTAGCAAAACGAAAAAAATAAACAATAACACAACACCCATGAAAAACATTATTTGTTTGTATGGGTGTTTTTTTATGATAAATCCTTTTTTAAACGATTAATAACTTCAATACCTTATGATGAATAAACTAAAAACATACACTCTGCTATTTAGTGTCACTTTTTTCACAATTGTTTGCTATGCACAAGCACCTAAAAAAGGAGGTTCAAAATTTTTGAACACATTACAAAAAATGGAAGAGATTCAAAAATCTTCTGACGAAGCAAATAAAAAAAATCTAGAAACAGCTGAAGCATTAAGGCAAGCCCGACCAGGGTATGAAGCCACAAATAGCACCTACTACAATCATAAACTTGAAGATATGCCTTTACCAGGCTATTACATTAAAAAAAATGGAGAAAAAGTAGAGGCGATTATCGGATATCAAAAGCCTCAATTTTTAATAGGGATGTCAAATGCTTTGTTTATTTGTAAACAAGAAGATGGCAAAAAAATAGATGCGTTAAATGCTCAATCTGATCCTAATTTTAAAGAGTGGGTGAAGTATGAAGATATTAAGGCATTCTATGTAGCTAATCAATTGCATGCAAAAAATTCAGAAGGACACTTTACCGTGATAATTAGTGAAGGAGCTATCCATACAACCGCTTCAATTAAGTTATGGAATAAAGAAACACAACTTTTCAAGGTATTCCCTGTAACTCAAAAGTTAAACGGTCAAAAAGCAGGTACATTCTTGGATGGACCTACTGAAGTAGAAATACTGAGCATGATGGCTGATGCTCCTGCAATTGTGGATGGATATAAAAATGGAGACTACACATTATATGAAGCAGAAGTTAAATACAACGTTTGGTATGAAGAAAATAACCCAGGCAAAATAACTTACATTTTTGGAAAAGATTATGGAGTAACAAAAACGGCTAAGCCTGCTGTTGCCACTCAAGAAAAAACATCCTACGAAAAAGAAGTTACTTCAGCGGCAGAAAGCGCACACCGTGCACCACGAATAGATGTGTTTGCAGGTAGACCAGCTACAGCACCCGCAGCTGTTGCTTCAGCAAAACCAGAGGTTGCCGTTAAAAAAGAAAGTTTTGTTGATAGGCTAAATAGAATAAAAGCCGATGGAAACAAAGTAGGTGTTTTAGTCACCTCTACTAACTTGGTGATTAACCCTGGGTCATTTTCGGAAGGAATTAGTAAAGCACAAGTAATGGGAAGCTATGGCCCATTGGAAGGGTTGGACAAATTAGCAAATACCACTGTAGATCAGCTTAATGATGGTTTCGGAGTAGATGTATTCGAAGCAGTTGATTATTCTCAAATACCTGTAAAAGAAGGAAAATATGGAAAAGTAGATGATTGGTGGGCTACAAAATACAAAATGATTGTGCTATACGAACTCTCTCCCTCTTATATTGCGTATTACAAAACCATAAATACGGAGACACTTGAACGTTCGTTTAATGCACAAATGAAAGTAAATTCTGAGATGATTGTGATGGGTGCTGAAGATATAAAACCAGATAAGCTTAAGTATGTAACACCATCGCCTAAGTCGTGGGGATACTATAGATCTGAAATGCACATCGCTTCTTCTGATACAGACTTCAACACTATTCAAGAGCTAAAGTCTGCCATAAACCCTCCGTCTGATGATGAGGTGATAGAGGCTATCATTAAAAGTCAAAAAGAATATTTAGATAAATTCGTGAAGAAAAAGTCTAAATAATTTTTTACCTTAAAGATGAGTAAAACGGCAGTAATCTATTTATTAAAATAGATTACTGCCGTTTTTATAGGGATAGAATAGTTTGTTAAAGGACATTAGGAAAGATAGTGTTATACGAAAAACACTAAAAAACAGTACAGTTCAATGAGCCACACATTTTAAAAATCACTAGCAATATCATCAATTTCTTCTTTTTTCTCGTCTTTTAACTTACGATCAATAACATAAGAGTGGTAAACCATTTCTAGTTGGTTCTTTCCAAACGACCGATACATAAGTTTCAAGCTGTCGGCTCTCCAAAAATAGTCATTGGTAACAGGAGAGTATTTAGGGGGGCCAAAGGCTTTTTTTAACCCTCCGTACATTTTAGGATCTTTATTAATAATTACTTGTACTTCGTATACCTCACCATTGTATGCACGCACTTCCATGTCTACAATCTTAATTATCCCGATGCTTGTATAGTGTTCCTTTTTAGGAATGTAAATCTGTAGTTTACCAAATTTTTCATCATCAATTTCTTTTTCATACTCTAACCCTTCGTATTGATTTACGTCACTAGCAAGCTTTATATCCTTAAAACCATTTCGTTTTCCTAGCTCTTCTACCCCTTGGGCCGTTGCTACGAAATTGAAAAACAAAACAAAAACAATAAAAAGTTGGGTAATATTTTTCATTATAATTAGGTTACATATTCAAATATGTAGTAATTAATAGTTACAAGCAATAAAATAATCATTTTAGACATTCAAAAATGCAAGAAAGTCAAGAGGTATATGAAAAAACAAAGAAATTATTAAAGCAATTAAATCGCTTTTTAATACATGTGGTGCTTTACTTTATTTCTAATGCTGCTCTTACCTTCTATATTTTTCAAAATATAGACGAACGCTGGTGGTTGTTCTTTTTTATATTTGCCTGGGCGATAGGAATGATTTACCATGCATTACTCATTTATGGAATTGATATCATTAAAAAAAATGACAAAAAATTAAGTAAGGTATGGGGCTGGGTTTAAAACGCTATTCCGTACCGTTCTTTTATTCCCTCTATACCTTGAAGACCTCCGGTGTGTAATGCAACGATGGTTGTTCCTTTCTTAAAGTACCCTTGTTTAATAAGGTCATAAATTCCATACATCATTTTTCCTGTGTAAATGGGGTCAAGTTGAATCCCTTGCTGTAACTTAAATGCATTAATAAAATCGATTAGAGAGGGCTGTACCTTGGCATAACCGCCAAAGTGATATTGTGTGTTAATGTTCCAATTTTCTGAATGATTACAACCATAATTTTTCAAAAAGGTTTTTACTTCGTTATTTAAAAAATCTCCTTTTAAAGCTGAAAAACCGATTACTTTAGTAGAGGGCAATGAAGCAATAACTCCCGAAATAGTACCCCCAGTACCAACAGATGTGCATAAATAATCAAAAGGAACATCTATTTCATCAGCAATTTCAGTACATCCTTTTATCGCTAAATTATTAGTCCCTCCTTCGGGAATCAGATAAAAATTGCCAAATTCATTGTGTAGATTATCTATAAAGAAAGGTTCACTTTTTTCTCGGTACATCGTCCTCGACACAAAATGAAATTTCATACCCATTTCCTCTGCAAACGATAATGTAGGATTAAGAGGTGTAATTCGTTCACCACGTATAATGCCGATAGAAGAAAAACCCATTTCTTTTGCAGCAGCAGCAGTAGCATAGATATGGTTGGAGTATGCTCCACCAAAGGTCAATAATGTCTTGTGCCCCTCTTTTTTAGCAGCTTCCAAATTATACTTCAATTTTCGCCATTTGTTACCAGACACCTTGTCGTGTAGCAAATCCTCTCTTTTTAAAAATAATCTAACCTCTTTTTCTATAAAAAAATCTTCATTAATTTCCTGAAGGATGGCTTTACCTTGTTGTTTAAGCATATACAAAAATAGAAAACATTATTTTCTTTTTGAATATAGTATCTTCGCAATATGAATGAAGAAATAGAAGTAGAGGAAAATGATGATTTGTTCGAACATCACCGAATTGTAGCTGATGCAAAACAAGCTTTATTACGAATAGATAAGTTTTTGATGGATCGGTTACCGAACGTAACTAGAAACAAAATACAAGACGGAATAAAAGACGGGTTTGTAAAAGTAAATGAAATGCTTGTAAAGCCAAATTATAAGGTGAGACCAAACGATGTAATTACAGTATCGCTACCCGAACCTCCTCGAGAGACCGAACTACTACCAGAAAACATCCCGTTAACGATCGCCTATGAAGATGATGATTTATTAATTGTAAATAAGGAGGCTGGAATGGTAGTACATCCCGCATATAATAATTGGACAGGAACATTGGTAAATGCACTTACCTATCATTTTCAAAATTTACCTGAAATGGAAGGAAATGAAGGAAGACCAGGCCTTGTTCACCGAATAGATAAGGACACCTCAGGGTTGTTAGTTATTGCCAAAACAAAAAAAAGCATTACCTCGTTGGCAAAGCAATTTTTTGACCATTCTATAGAGAGAACATATTATGCTTTGGTGTGGGGCGAGCCAGAGGAAGACCAAGGAACGATTGATGTAAATTTAGGGCGAAGTGAAAAAGATAGAAGAATAACGGTAGCGATAGAGGACGGTAGTCGGGGCAGACGTGCTATTACACATTACAAGGTACTAAAACGGCTTCGGTATGTGTCACTAATTCAGTGTAACCTAGAAACAGGAAGGACACACCAAATACGAGCTCACATGAAATATGCAGGACACACCCTCTTTAATGATGCAACTTATGGTGGAAACAAGGTGTTAAAAGGCACTCAATTTTCTAAATATAAATCGTTCGTAGAAAATTGTTTTAGACTTATGCCTAGGCAAGCTCTACATGCAAAATCATTAGGGTTTATTCACCCTATATCTGGAGAAAAAATGTATTTTGATTCTGAATTACCTCCTGATTTTACAGAAGTACTGGAAAAATGGGAGCACTATGTGCAGTTTACTTAAGCCCGTAAACACAAAAAATCCTTAAACTTAAATGGTGAAGGATTTTTTGATTCTATTTTTTAGCGTCTTTTAGGGCTGATTTTAATGAGTGGGGAACATATATGGAATAGTCAATCACCCGAAAAGGGCTTGATACAGGGTAAACTTATTCTTGTTGTTGTTTTTCTTCCTCACCTATTACGTTGTCTTCCGTAGAGAGATCTTTTAATGTAGGTAATTCCGATAATTCGTTAATGCCAAAGTATTCCATAAATTGATCGGTTGTGCCCCAGAGTAGTGGCCGACCGATTGATTCAGACTTCCCTTTGATTTCAACTAGTCCTTTTTCTAATAACTTTTGAACGGAGTAATCACAGTTTACCCCCCTTATTTGCTCCATTTCTCCCTTAGTAATAGGCTGTTTATAGGCAATGATCGCCATGGTTTCTAAGGCTGATGTGGAAAGCCTTTTTTTCGACTGTTGTTTAAGTAAGATACCAATGCTAGCTTGGTATGCTGGTTTAGTGAGGAATTGAAAGCCTCCATTTGTAGCGCTAATGGCAAAAGAATACTCTTCAGTTAAATACTTTTCCTTCAGCTGCTCAATAGCAATTTTAATGTCAGTCGCTGGAATTTCAGCTTCAAACATTTCGGAAAGGCAATTTTGAAGTTCACCAATTTTTATAGGATGGGGTGAGCAAAAGATTAACGCTTCAATATGATTTTGAAGATAATCCAACTTAACTTTTCTGATTCAACTTTGCTTCAATGCATTGCGTAGTATGAGGAACAGCCCTCAATCTGTCTTTAGAAATTAACTCACCTGTATCCTTACAAATACCGTATGTGCCATTCTTAATTCTCACTAGCGCATTTTCAAGGTTAATCATAAACTTTTGCTGCCTAGACGCTAATTGGCTTATGGCCTCTCGTTCTGCGGTATCGGCTCCATCTTCTAAAACTTTAGATCCTGTAGCGGTGGAATCCGTGCCCGAATCTCCGCTTTTATTTAGCGTCTTTTTTAATATGTCCAGCTCGTTCTTTGCCTTTTCTATTTTATCTAATATAAGCGCTTCAAATTCTTTTAGCTCAGCATCTGAATATCTTGTTTTTTCTTCTTTGGCCATATTTTTTAATTAATATGTAACTCTATATATTCTCTTTTTGTCCAAAAATAGTCTTCCATCTCAGAAAAAAAAAATTTAACATGTATATTGAATAAAAAAATTCACTTTAATAAATATATCTTTTGCATGATATATTTTAATGGTATATTTCACTATTCATCTAATAGTGAAATTATCTAACGCTATGTAGTGAAAATCACAGCATAAATATTAGCATATTTCTATGCTGTATAATTGTTTTAATTGTTTAAGTAATGCCCCAACCTAACGATCAGGATATTGGTAATAATGATTACCCATTAATCAAAATGAACTATACCCCTCGAATAGTAGGGTATTTTATTGTTGGCATTATATTAACTATTATTTTTTACAAGGAAGGAAACGATATACTGTGGGGGTGCATTATAGCTTATTCTATCATTTGGCCTCATTTAGCCTATTTTTTTGCAAAGCATAGTAAAAATCAAAAGAAAGCTGAATTAATAAATTTTTATAGTGAAGCTTTCATAGGAGGAGTGTGGATACCTATTTTGTCGTTTAGCTTGTGGCCAATAAGCACGATAATCATTGCTGGCTTTGCTAATAATTTAAGTACTGGAGGAATTAAATTATTATCTAAAATTATTCCCATTGTTATTTTAGGGATACTTATCTCAGGGTATTTCATAGGTTTTCATTATGTTCCTAATTTCGGGTTTTGGCCTTCTTTTATAAGTTTTTTGTTTCTTCTTGTTTATGTTTCTTTATTATCTTCCACCTCATTTAATAGTGCTAAAAAATTAGTAAGTAGTAGAAATGAACTGAAGATTGCGAATGATCATATTAAAAAAGATTATAACCTTGCAAATCAGGAAAATATTGAAAGAAAAAAAGTTGAAAAAAAGTTAATAGAAGCAATTAAAGACCTAGAAAGCTTTGCATACATCGTGTCTCATGATTTAAAAGCACCATTAAGAGGCATGTCGTCAATGGTGCGATTTATTCAAGAAGACCTTGACGAAAAAAACAAAACCATTACAAGTAAAAGTTTCACCCTTTTATTGGGAAGAATTCAGCGTCTTGACGATCTAATATCGGGAATTTTAGAGTACTCAAAAATTCAAAAAATTAAAAATAGTGACACTTCTACGGAGGTAAAGAAAATTGTAGATGAGATTATTAAAAATTTCGATTTTCCTCCAAAATTTAACGTTAGCACATACATTGAGCCTCAAATTTATGTAGGAATGAATGAAGTTCACCTTTTTGAAATTTTCTCAAACCTTATTAGTAATGCTATAAAATATAACAGGAACCCAAAGCCTATCATAAGAATAGGGCATGAAGAAAAAAACGATCTTCATCACTTTTTTGTGGAAGATAATGGCGAAGGAATTCCTGATGAATATAAGGATAAAATTTTTGAAATGTTTCAGAAATTACAAAGTAAAGATGAGATTGAGGGTAGTGGCATTGGTTTATCTATCGTGAAAAAAATAGTAAACCAAAATGGGGGTGAAATATGGATAGAAAGCTCTCCAGGAAAAAATACTTTTTTCAGGTTTACGCTTCCAAAAATTAGTTGATTGGTATGACCTAACTTTTCAATTTGTATAACCAATTTTTGAATTGAGGATACTTCGGAAAAAACACCCAAAATATCCTCATTTTTTTTACTTCCTATCAATAGGAGGAGGGCCATCAGGTATTATTGCTTCATATTTTTCGTCTCCTTTACGTTCTTTATACTCACCTTTTACTTTTTCAACTAATTTAGGATCCTCCATAAGGTCGGCCATCGTCATTGCCATCGCTTTAGAGGCATATACCATTCCTTTATGACCGATACTCATGCCTCCGCAAGCTACTACTGCCCAAGAGTGCCAAGGAGTGCCTTCTGGTGCTGTAGTAACACCCAAATTAATATTTGCAACATTCCAACTCACATCGCCTACATCTGTTGAGCCTCCCCCAGGATGTTCTTTCGTTTCTAACAATGGACTAATTGTACTATTCATCCCCACTTGTGGCTTTCCAGTAGATTCTTGAATTTTTTTTCCAAACGCAATTTCTTCAGAAGTATAGGTTATTGGCCCTAACAATTCTAAGTTGTTTTGCATAATCGCTCCCCCTGCTCTATTAACCAGTACTTCGTAAATTCCCGAAATTAATGAAACTTTATAGTCTACATTCGCCATAATCGCTGCGCCTTCTGCCATTTTTTGAACTTGCTCATATACTGGGAGCACGCCTGAACGTTTTGTGTCTCTCACCCTAACCCATAGTTTCGAATAATCGGGGACAACATTTACTACCTGCCCTCCATCTTGGATGTGGTAATGAATACGCACAGTAGGTTTTACATGCTCTCGATAATAGTTAATTCCTGTTGTGTACAGTTCAAGCGCATCGGAAGCACTTCGTCCGTTCCATGGATCTGCCGAAGCATGGGCAGCCTGACCATAAAATTCTACTTTAAAATCGACTAAAGCCAAGGAACTTTGGACATCAGATTTAATTTCCGCTGAAGGATGCCAGCTGATATTTACATCTACATCGTCCCAAAGGCCTGCATTGACCATCCATATTTTTCCAAAAAACTTCTCTTCAGCGGGTGTCCCCATAAACTTTACCGTTCCTTTTATTTCGCCTTTCTCAATGAGTTCTTTTATGGCAATTGCGGCTCCTAAACTACCTGTACCAAATAGGTTATGGCCACACCCATGACCTGCTTCACCTTCGTTAAGTGGATTTTTTGTGGGTTCTGCCTTTTGAGAAATACCAGGTAATGCATCAAATTCGCCTAATACACTTATTACAGGTTTACCAGTACCGTATGTGGCAACAAAAGCAGTAGGTATCCCCGCAACTCCTCGTTCTATTTTAAAGCCGTTTTTTTCAGCATAATTGGCTAATAATTCAGATGACTTAGTTTCTTCAAATGCTTCTTCAGCTAAGCCCCATATTTCATCGCTTATTTTAATTAATTCAGCTTCATGCTTTTCTATTGAAGCTATAATGGCTTTATTGTTGCTACTCATTTTTTGAGTATGGGCAATGCTAAAAGAAAACAATGCGAACAGTGTAATTAGTGATTTCCTCATTAGTGTATAAAATTAGATGGATTATTAAGTTTGATACTACAAAATTTAAAGTGACAAGCCTGATATCATGTCGCACATTTGTGATTTTTTTTTACCAGATTTCTGTTTTTAAGCACAAAAAAACAAACAGTCACTAGATAAATATCGTATATTCCAAAACAAACATCACTATAAAAATTAGAATTTTGTTTTTAATCTAAATATAAGGCATGATTTTAAGTACCAGATTACTATTATGACTAAAAAAGTAGTTGCATTTTGCTCAATATATATATTTATTTTTAGCTCATTTTGTGTTGGACAGAGGTTAGGGTTTAATATACCTGATGGTGTAAAAAAAGTGAAAGTTCCATTTCAACTGCATCACAACTTAGTAATAATACCTGTAATATTAAACAATACTTTGCCATTGAAATTTGTACTCGACACAGGCGTTCGTACAACCATTCTTACCGAAAAAACCTATAGTGATATTCTAAATTTAGAATACGATAAACACATTGTGATATCGGGAGTTGGAGGGGGGAAACTTGTCAATGCATATATTACGAATGGGGTTACACTAGAAATTCCAGGTATAAAAGGGGAAGGGCATGCCGTTTTGGTACTAGAGAATGATTACATCGAATTAAGTAATTACCTAGGAACAGACGTGAATGGTATACTTGGCTATGAGGTTTTTAGTCGTTTTATAGTAGAAATTAACTTTGAGAGCAAAATTTTAACACTTATAAAACCTGAGTATTATAAGCCTAAAAAAAAATACAGGAAAATACCGATATCCATAGAAGATACAAAACCCTATATTATTGCAAACCTTGAACAAAGTAATGGGAAAGTCATTGAAATAAAATTAATGGTTGACTCAGGAGCTAGCCATGGTTTATTATTAGAAGAGGGATCGCACGATGAAATTTATATTCCCTCACCTTATATTGATAGTAATATTGGTCGAGGTTTAGCAGGTGATTTGACAGGAAAAATAGGTAGGGAAAAGGCTTTGATTTTTGGTAGTTATTTTTTTAAAGACATCGTTACAACCTTTCCAAATTCTAATAATTATTTGGACAGCATAAAAAGAGGATATGTATATAGAAATGGTACTATTGGAGGAGAAATAATTAGCAGGTTCAAAATAATTTTTAATTACTCAGAGGGCGCACTTTATTTAAAAAAGAATTCAAAATACAATAAAAAATTTGAGTACAACATTAGTGGGGTGATAATCAAAGCAAAAGGCTTGAAGTTAAATGATTATGTAATTGAAGAGGTACGCAAAGGTTCTTCAGCACAAATAGCAGGCCTTCTTAAAGGGGATAAAATTATTTCGGTAAACAATATGTCGGTTAAAAATGCTACGCTAGAAGAAGTAATCGGTTATATCAACTCAAAGCACAATAAATTAATAAAAGTTGAAATTTACCGCAAGGGCTATGTAATAAAGAAGAAGTTCAGAGTAGAGCGACAAATTTAAAAAATAACAGAAAAAACACTACCTACCCCATACTCCGAATTAACCTCGATAGTTCCCCCTAGTTTACCAACAGTATCCTTTACGATATATAAGCCTAGTCCAGATCCTTCAGATGTATCAGAAGCGCGAACAAACATGTTAAATATTGTACTTATATGTTGTTGGGTAATCCCTTGACCATTGTCTTCTACTTCAATAACTGTTCGATCATCAACATTTTTTAATATTACTTTAATATAAGGAGAGGGCTGTCTATAATTATGGTACTTTATGGCATTGGCAATAAGATTACTTAATATAATTTTTAACCTTTTTGGGTCTGATTTAAATTCAATAATAGTATCTATTTCCTTATAAAAAGTTACGTTTTCAGCGTTATCAAAATACTTCAAATCGTCAAGAATAGTGTCGACAATTTCATTTAGATTTATCGCCTCTTTTTTAATCTCCATTTTAGAGTTTGAGGAATATTCAAGAATACTTTTTATAAAATCTTCGAGCTTAACAATACTGTTTTCCATCATATCGAAATACTCCTCCTTTAAATCTTCAGAAGATTCATTTCGTGTGATATTTATGAGCCCCTTTAGTGATTTTAGTGGAGCGATTAAATCGTGAGAAGAGCGATAAACAAAATTATCCAGTTCATTATTAGCAACAATAAGTTCTTCTTTTTGTATGATTAAATCACTTGTTCTTTCAGATATAAGCTTTTCTAGATGTACATTTTTTAATTTTAATTTAGCATTTCTATAATTTGTGCCCATCCAAATAATCAATAAAAACAGAAACACACCAACAACATATGCCCCCTTAGTGCGGTACCATAGTGATGGTATATGAATAGTTAATTTATCAGTCAATGATTCCTCACCATTTTGAAGCCTAGCTTTTACATAAAACGTATACGTCCCACTTGATAAATCTCTATACTCTTTTTTTGCTTCCCCCGACCAATCTGACCATTTGTTATCTAGCCCTTCTAAAAAAGAAGAATATTGAAGGTCATCCTTATCGAATCCTGGACTGGAATATTTAAAAACAAGAGCGTTAATCGATCCAGATTCATATAGAGATTTTTCAATTTTATTACTTTCAATAAAAACAATGCTATCGTTTATTTCAATTTGTCTTATTAGCGTTTTGAAGTTAGAAGTGTTTTGTTGCTGAGGGAAAACAACATGTACTAATCCATTTCCAGATAGCCAAAGATTACCTTTTGAATCTCTTAGAAATTCTCTCATTTGGTTGGTCATCAGCCCTTCTGATTTTGTTATTTTTCCTACAATCTTCCCATCATGATTCATCCAGTAGATTCCTTTTCGTGTAGTCGCAAAAAGATAGGAGGAGTCATTCCAAACTAAACCATCGTAAAGGCCATGTTCTTTGAAGACTTCATTAGCGTTACACGTCCATTTTTTAATCATATAACTATTTGTGTCTATCGTGTATAGCCCATGCTCTTCGGTAAGTAATAGATGTTGAGTCCCCTTATAAGGCAATGTCCTAAAAGGTGCGTCATCAGGGTCTTGAAAAGATCGATCCACATACACTAAAGAATCTCCTTTTATGTGGGCAATTCCATTATCAAAAACAGAAGCGAGGACTTTATTATTTATTTGTAATAACCAAGATTTAGTAATGTCAATGTGTTTTACCTTATTCCCATCGTAAGAAAACAACCCTCTGTACGATTGAAACAATAAATTTTCTTTGAATTTGATTATTTGCCATACTTGACCTGTTTTAACGCTATCATGGAGTTGTTCTTTTAATGAGTAATATTGTAAAGTGCCAATAGAGTCTCTTTCTAGGTATCCAAATTCATTAACTCCTCCAACATATACCTTCCCGTCTCCTGTTATTTTGAGACTTCGAGCCCCAACTAAGCCACGTATAGGGGTTAATTCCCATGTGCTTCCATCATACGATAAAACACCATTTGCATTTGCAACATAAATTATTCCGTTTTCATCTTCTTCGATATCGTAATTATAAACAGATGCATTATAATCACTTGACCTGAAATTTCTAATGTTAATCGTATCATCTTTAATTCTTTGAGCCTGAATGGTTAATATATTAAACACCGAAAAGAAGAGAAGTAGATAGCGAAAAAAGAAAATACGAGTAGATGAACGATTATTCAATATTTTGTGTGCTTAGAAGTTATTTCGGCTAGGTAAGCATTATTTGTGAAATAATAAAATCAAATAGGATAAAAACGAAAAAACTTTGATAAAAATCGGTGTTTAAAGTACGATGAGCACGGATTTAACTTTAATTTTCATAAAACGTATTTGTGAGGGCAATCCTGACTTTATTTTAGTTGTAGCCTCAGTATAACATCTTTCTCTACCTTCTTATTTAATGCTATATTTTTTCTTTTTTAGAATGAAAACCCTATGAGTATACGACTTTATAAATGTCCAATAGCGGGTAATTTGGCACGGAAATAACTTCCGCACCAGTGGGAGAAATTGGCCAAGGAAGGGGAAATCAAATTACAATCTGCTAGAGATTTTCTCAATGAACTTGAAGATTGAACTTACTTCTAAATTCAAACGGAATGCTAAAGCCTTACATAAAAAATCCCCTTCTTTCAAACAGGAACTTGAAGCGTTGATTACTGCTTTGGAAGCTGACCCTACTCAGGGTACTTTCATTAAGCATAACTGCTATAAAATACGACTCTCTATAAAATCGAAAGGTAAAGGTAAAAGTGGTGGTGCAAGGGTGATTACCCATTTACATGTTACCGATACTAAAGTCTATCTCATCTA
>Ga0224506_10001925_pt1 | contig 14575 bp, 12 predicted proteins | sample SF_Jan12_sed_USG_2_FD_169108 | JGI IMG/M metagenome (GOLD analysis project Ga0224506, IMG submission 169108) | Sediment microbial communities from San Francisco Bay, California, United States - SF_Jan12_sed_USGS_8_1 | ecosystem: Environmental > Aquatic > Marine > Sediment | place: USA... | reverse complement strand
TTCCTCATAGACAATCCGGGCGTCATCGTCCACAAACACTGATACGCGAGCAAAGCGGAAAATCTCGAGAACCCGTGCTTTTTTTTCAAGAAAATCCACTGGTACGGCGACCCATTCTCCTTCTCTTTGGACGATCTTACGTCCCGCCGCTTCTGTAAAAACCGCGGCACACCACATGTTTCGTGTCTCAGAGAGAACCTGCCTTCTGGCCACTTCGTCGATATTCTTACTCAGATATTCAAGGTGATCCGGGGAGGTCTTTTTAAGTAGAGCGTAAATAAAATAATTCATAACCTGATCTGAAGAATACCTTAAAAGATCGGCATGGCTGGCTTTCCAGAAAGACGCATTTCCCTTGTTCTTGAAGTTCCCTCCGTCGAAACACGGGATCCACCAGACAGCCAGCCCTGAATTCATGATGCGGATGAATCCGTTGGGATCCAGACCGACGTTCCATTCCTGGGTACCGGCACTCGCCTCGCCTATAAAGATCATCAGTCTGGAAATCTTCTGTCTGAACAGCTCGGGCTTCCGATTGAACGCAGCGGCCAAGTCACGCAGGCTCCCGACAGTGATGATGGTCACCGGGTCTTTCGAATCCTCTAGAACATCCAGGATTAGGTTCACGCCTGTTTGGTATTTTTCTGCCTGATCTAAGGCCTTATCGTCCGGAGTTTTCAGTGGTTCGGATAGCCCTACTGCCCAGGGTACGTCCCTTCCTGTCAGGAGATTCAACTGCTCCACCGGGATGCGTCCCGGTCGATGTTCTTGTTTACTTCCCTGATCCAGAACAATTCCCCGGGTATCCAGTTCTTCCAAGGCATAGAGAACGGCGATATCGAAATGATCATCAGGATCGTCATGGGGATGAAAGAGATCAGTACAGTAGACGACCGGCACTTTCCGTCCTGTCGCTTTTTCATGTCTGGCTGTGCAGGTGCATGCGGACCATATCAGTATCAAGAGAAGGGTGATGATCCAGACCTTGATTGTAACTAGAGGATGATTTCTGATCAATTGGCCAGCCTTGTTTGGAATAGGACACGTCTGCGGATGGGATTCTTGACATCAGGTACAAGCCAGCGGGCGGAGATCGGCTCTAAGAAGGTAAAAAGAAATAATGAGTTCAAAAACTTGTTAGCTCTCCTTTTAATCACTATCCCTTCATTCATCTGGCATCAGTTTTTTTCGGCGCATATGCATCACATGGGGAGAAGTCCGTATATTATGGATTATGAGCGAATCTTAAAATAAAATTTTCATTTTTCGCTAGAATTGCTGTCGAGTTTTTCTCTACTGTTAATGGAAGAATAAGTTCGGGACTGCCGGTTCCGAAATTTAATTTATCCGATGGCAGTCTTGATATATTGGTCACCAAACATCCGCTTTTTGGGTCAAATGGTATGAATTGGTCCATTTTTCCCCTGGATATGATTTCTTCCAACTCTGTTAAATAATTTATGTATGTCTCTTTCGAGACAGAAGGCATGGATTTTCTGATTTGGACAGCAAGCCCTTTGGTGAGGGTATTTTCAATAAACTTCTTTCTGAGCTTTATCGTGTGCAGCATTATTCCGTTACCAAAAAATCCTCGGCCATACTCTTTGATCTGTCGTCGAACATCGATCGGTATCGTCAGGTTGACTTCCTCTCCAAAAAACTGACTTTGCCTACCAACTGTTTTTTTGACAGCAATGGCAGATAAGATATCATTCGTAGAAACCCGAAGATTATCGAAAGTGGCCGCTTCTTTGATGATAGACTGGACATCTTTCCGGGGAATTTCATCAAATTCTACGGTGAATTTATCGTTTTGGAACACAGGTTTCAATTCAGCTCCCTCGAAAGAGAAACCTTTTAGTGTTGTTCTACAGTGATGAGGCTTTAAAAATAAATTTATTAAATATGATTTGAACGGAACTAAGGAAGGTTGAGATAATGCAGCAAGTGCTGATAAAAAGTAAAAATAGCTGTATCCATCCCCGGCCAGGTGATTCATTTTGGGTATCAAGATCATACCGTTCTTCAAATGTATCACTTTTAAAAAGAATAATTTCTTTAGATCTGGCAGGCTGAAGCGGGAATAGGCTTCGAATCCTTTTTCTTCGAGCTCCGGGATGTTGAGCTCTTGGTTAATGACTTCTTCATCATAACAATCCTCTTCACTATATTTGTCAAAGAAGATCATGCCATCCCTGTATTCACCGAACATCGGCCAAAAAACTGAAGATAGCTTTCGTAAAGTACGTCTTATTTTCCCCGTGTTGAATCCTTCTTTGTAATAAAAAAGAAACTCTATAGGATAGATTCCAGTAGCGAATAAAACATCGACTTGTGAGATATTGACTTTATTCATTGTTAATCATGGGCAGTCAATATTGGCAGATTAATTAGAGGGAATTCCCTGTTGAGCCTGCGTCGAATCCCTCACCATTTTCATCTATTTTTGTCGAATGACATCCTGGAAAGCATATGTCATACTCCAAAAAGTCAGATTAGTGGGCATGATGTCAACACCATCCGCCTCAAAGAACAAATACTTAGCTATGATATGGGTAGTTCCTTTATTTCAGCGCCCAGTCCTTCAGAACTTCGTACTCGACCTCACCGCAGATGACGTCGTTGGTCTCTGTGTCAAAAAAGGTGGGAGTCCGGAGCTGTCCTCCGCATTGGGGAGCGATGATATCCCTGTAGGAGCGCATCAGGTCGGCGTTTTCCTCGTTGTGCCAGATTTCTAGCTTTTCTATTTCGACTCCTTCTTCTTCTATCAACCTGTCCACAAGGGGCATCATATTCCTGCAGTGGGGACATTCCCTTGCCCAGAACATTATCTTTTTTTTCATTCTATTTTCTCCTCACAAAGAGCCCGCACCAGCATTCTCCCTTCTCTTTATAGGTGTTGTGAGCGAGGAAATTGCAGGGGCAAACAAGCTTGAGATCCTCCTCGAAGTCTTTAGTAATCAGCCTGCAGGGACAGTACTTGAGGCCGTGGTTTTTCTCGTTGTTGAAAATCCCTTCCAGAAGCATGCTGACCTTTTCCTTATCCGGATTCAGCTGGAACTCGTTACTTTTAACAAATTTATCGATTGCCTCCAGGAATTTGTTTTTATCGAAGTCGATATTCTCGACCTTGGTGGTGCTGCATATTGTATCGGCTTCTGTGGAGGAGATCTCTACGTAGGCATTCTTTACCCGGCAGGTGGGGCAGGTTTCTGGAGGATTGACACCATAGTGAATGTCGTTGCAGACGAAACACCGCCAGTATTTTTTCATATCATTGATCCAGTCGTTTATTTACGAACAGCCAAAAAGAATAATGGGCTTAACCTATCTTGGCCATTTCCTGTTCCATCTCCGACTTTCTTGTGCAGTAATAGCCGTTCTTGAGGCTCATCTGCTTATAGACAGGACAATTGGGGCAGACGCATCCTTTCTCCCCAGTGATGACCTTGCTTTTTCCGACTAGAGGATGGCAGAAGCCGAGTTCCGATTCCTCCGAAACATAGGTGGGGCAGGTCCTGCAGATGCACATGGTTTTGACCATGGACACTTTCTCTTCAAACTCCGCCATCTGGGCGTCTGCCTCTTCTGCGGACAAGCCTTTTTTCTCCATCAACAGCTTTTTGATCATGTCTTTCTGGCTCATCTCCTCTTTGGCTGCTTGAGCAGCGGTTGACTCCTCAGCCGGAGCTTCACCTTTTTTGCAGGCTGTCAGCCCAAAAAAGGCCAGCATCAATCCGAACAGACCGCATCCGCTCTTTTCGAAGAAATCCCTTCTTTTCATGAAACCTTCTTCCTGGAGTTAGAGTCTATTTAATACGGGAAATTTCCCGCCTTGTCAAATATCTAACTTGCTGGCAAGCGTCTCTATTTCCGTGATGAGGGGAACATCCGACCAATTGAGAAGTGTGACGCCGGTTTCCCTCCATCCTAGCCAAGACCCGCCCACCCTCCACCATGGGCTTCGGATGGAGGTGAACCGGCGCTGTCACAGATTACGCCTTCATAATTAACTGTCATGGAGATAGAGATACTTTCAACTTACTGAAGCCTGATCCCAGTTTCATAATTTATAGAGTCTTCATGTAGGCCATAAGGTCAATCAATTCCTGCTCGAGGAATGAGGTGAAACTGGGCATAACGCGCCAAGGCTTTTTGAGCTGAAGCAGGATATTCTCGACTGTGGCCGATCTGTTGCTGGAGGGAAGATTCTCCCTTTTCAGCAGATTTTTCAGGCCGGGGCCATTCCTGGCCTCTTCTTTGTCGGCATAGTGGCAGGAGGCGCATTTGTTGTTAAAGAGCGAGACTCCTCTTTCTACATTTCCCTTTAGGGAAGTTGGAGAAGGTGTCGAGAACTCTGAAGTTTCGGGTTGGGCGCAGATTGTTCTTAGGAGGAAGTAGCCTGCCGAGGTGCTGAAGACGACAAAGCTCAAGGCAAAGACCGTTATCCCCATGACCGGAGCGAACCTGAGAAACTGATTGTAGAACTGGACGATGACTATTTTCAGGATGAGGATGATGAGCAGAGCAAGAGCCAGAATCCCGTGGAAGACCGCCCTTGTAGACAGCTGGTCGCCGGCTGCCGTCCAGTATTTCATACCAAGATAGCTGTTCACCAGAATCAGGATGGTGAAGATAAACCCGAAAATTTTATGCAGCCTTCTCAAGGATTTCGGGCTGGCTTTCCGTTCTGTCTTTCCCATCAGAGAGAGCATGGTCAAGAGCGCAAACAACCCGGCTATGAAAAGAATCCCGGCGATGATGGATTTTGTCACGAACAAAGACATGACTTTTTCCTCCTTTTAAATAAAGAAAAGGAAAATACCGAAGGCACTAAAAAGCATAAGGCCGAGGATTGAGAACAGGGGCTTTCCCTTATTTTTCAGCAGCTCAGTCCAGACGGTAGTTGGGCGCTTCTTTGGTGATGATCACGTCGTGGACGTGGCTTTCCCTGACTCCGGCCGATGATATTTTTATGAATTTCCCTTTTTTCTGGAGCTCCTGAATGGTTTTGCACCCGGCATAGCCCATTCCTGCCTTGAGCCCTTCGACCATCATCTGGATGATGTTCACCACGCTTCCTTTGTAAGAAACGCGGCCTTCTATGCCTTCCGGAGCGATCTTGTCCTCGTCAGAGAGCGTATCCTGAAAATACCTGTCGCGACTGCCCTGTCTCATCGCTTCTATGGAGCCCATGCCGCGGTAGGTCTTGTACGAGCGGCCCTGGTAGATGATAACCTCGCCAGGCGCTTCTTCCGTTCCAGCCATGATGTTGCCCAGCATGACTGAGCTGGCTCCGGCCACGACTGCTTTGGTGATGTCTCCTGAATATTTGACTCCCCCATCAGCGATGAGGGGAATTCCTGCGATTTTAGTGACTTTATAGACATCGGAGATGGCTGTGATCTGGGGGATACCGGCTCCGGTTACGACCCGGGTGGTGCAGATCGATCCTGGCCCGACTCCGACCTTAACCGCATCCACACCGAGGTCCACCAGCTCCTTGGCTGCTTCTTCGGTGCCGATGTTTCCAGCGACCAGCTCCTGGTCAGGGAATTCCTTTTTCAGCATCTTCACCGTGTCCAGGACCCTCTGAGAATGTCCATGAGCGGTGTCAACGACCAGGACATCGAGCTTGGCTGCCACGAGAGCCTTTACTCTCTCCAGGGTTTCCTCGCCAACGCCGATGGCAGCACCCACTCTCAGGCGTCCGAAGCTGTCCTTGGCAGATCGAGGATACTGGATCCTCTTGAGGATATCCTTGTAGGTGATCAATCCCTTCAGGTGATAGTTTTCATCCACCATCATGATTTTTTCGATCTTGTGCTTATGGAAGAGTTTTTCCGCTTCTTCGAGCGTTGTTCCCAGCGGTACGGTTATCAGGTCCTTGGTCATGATTTTTTCTATGGGAAGGTTGCGGCGGGTCTCGAAACGGACATCCCGGTTGGTGAGAATTCCGACTAATTTGTTGTTCTCATCAGTGATCGGGAGCCCGGAGATCCTGAATTTCTTCATCACCTCTATGGCTTCGAATATCCTGTTTTGCGGCCTCATCGTGATCGGGTCAACGATCATTCCGCTCTCGTACCGTTTGACTTTATCCACCTCTTCAGCCTGCTTGTCTATGGGCAGGTTTCTGTGGATGATTCCCAGTCCTCCCTGCTGGGCCAGGGCAATGGCCATCTTGGATTCCGTAACCGTGTCCATGGCCGAGCTGACTATGGGGATGTGGAGGTTGATCTTCCGGCTGAATTTTGTCGAGACATCTGCCTGGGCAGGGATCACGTTGGATTTAGAAGGCAGGACCAAAACATCGTCAAAAGTCAGTCCCTCTTTTATTTTATGGTCGAACATTTTATCCACCTCATTATCTTCTCTTTTTTTTCTTTTTTCTCTTCTTAGGAATCATGGACCTGGCCTTTCTGACACTGGGGGCAGGGGCACCTCGAGGACGCTGATAGTAGAGCGACTGTTCTTTCCTTTCGGGAACCTCTTCTTCCCTGATAGGCTGAAGAAGGAAGAGGTAGCGGATGGTATCTTCCTCGATCCTGTCCATCATCGCCTGGAACATATCATAGCTTTCCTTCTTATACTCCACCAGGGGGTCCCTCTGGCCGTAGCCCCGAAGGCCGATCCCTTCCTTGAGATAGTCCATGCCGAGCAGATGATCCTTCCACTGGGAGTCTAGAATCTGGAGCATGATGACACGCTCGAATTCCCGCATCCGTTTCTCACCGATGATCTGTTCTTTTTCAGTGTAGATGTCTTTGAGAGCCCTGGTGATTTTTTCTTTCAGATCATCGTAAATTATTGATTCCCAATCGAGATTCAGCTCCTCGATGTCCAGGCCGAACTGGGAGGCGATTCCTTTCCTCAATCCCTCCACATCCCAGTCGTCAGGAGATTTTTCCTTGCTCGCATGAGTTTCCATGATCCATTCGACAAGGGTTTCGATCAGTCCCTGGATGAACTCTTTCATGTTTTTGCCGCGCAGGATCTCTCTTCGCTGGGTATAAATGGATTCCCTCTGTTTGTTCATCACATCATCGTATTCGAGGAGGTGTTTCCGGATGGAAAAGTTATGTCCTTCCACCTGCTTTTGTGCCCGCTCGATGGCTTTGCTCACCATGTTGTGTTCGATGGGGACTCCTTCGGCCATGCCGATCCTGGCCATCAGGCCGGAGATCCGGTCGCTGCCGAATATTCGCATCAGGTCATCCTCTAAGGAAAGGTAGAAACGGGAAGCACCCGGGTCCCCCTGCCGCCCTGCTCTTCCGCGGAGCTGATTGTCGATCCTTCGGGCTTCATGCCGCTCGGTGCCGATGATATGGAGCCCGTTCATGGAAATGACTTTTTCGTGTTCGAGTTGAGTTGTGCTTTGGACGTCAGCGAGAGCTTTTTCCCATTCCTCCTGCGAAGCTTTGGAGAGGTCGATTCCTTTTTTTCGCAGCTGTTCGGAAGCTAAGAATTCCGGATTTCCTCCGAGGAGGATATCCACGCCGCGGCCAGCCATGTTGGTGGCGATCGTCACCGCGCCCATTCTTCCAGCCTGGGCTATGATCTTGGCTTCCATCTCATGGTACTTGGCGTTCAGAACCACATGCTTTATGTTCCTTTTTCTCAGGATTGAGCTGAGACATTCCGAGTTTTCGATGGAGATCGTACCCACCAGGACAGGACGTCCCATATTGTAGTTCTCGATGATTTCTTCGACCACAGCGTCCCATTTCTCCTTCTGAGTCCTGTAGATCACATCATGGTATTCGTAGCGGATGAGGGTTTTATTGGTGGGAATTTCCACCACATCCAGTTTATAGATCGATTGAAATTCCGTGGCCTCTGTAACGGCTGTCCCTGTCATGCCAGCCAGCTTATCGTACATCCGGAAGTAGTTCTGGAAAGTGACGGAGGCCAAGGTCTGATATTCCTCCTCTACGCGAACTTTTTCTTTGGCTTCCAGGGCCTGGTGGAGGCCGTCGCTGTATCGGCGTCCTGGCATGAGCCGGCCCGTGAACTCATCGACGATAATCACTTTGCCGTCTTTGACCATGTAGTCGACATCCTTTTTAAACAGGTGATGGGCTTTCAGGGATTGGTTGATGTGGTGGATCGTGTCCATGTGACCCAGGTCATAAAGGTTGGTAACGTTGAGGAATTTCTCAGCTGCGGCCACGCCCTCCTCAGTCAGGGTCGTGGTCCGGGTCTTCTCATCCACCTGGTAGTGATTTTTGTTGAGGCGGCGGATAAGATTGTCGACCCGGTAGTAGAGTGAAGTCGATTCTTCGGTGGGCCCGGATATGATGAGAGGAGTCCGGGCTTCATCGATTAGGATGCTGTCTACTTCGTCAACGATGGCATAGTTGTGCTCTCTCTGAACCAGGTCGGAGAGGCGGAATTTCATGTTGTCCCGCAGGTAGTCAAACCCGAATTCGTTGTTGGTGCCGTAAGTGATGTCCTTGCGGTAAGCCTGATGCCTCTCAAAGTCTCCTATCTCGTGCTGGATCGTTCCCACCTCCATCCCGAGAAAGTTATAGATGGGGCCCATCCACTCGGTGTCCCTTTTGGCCAGGTAGTCATTCACGGTGACGATATGCACTCCATTGCCGCTCAGAGCATTCAAGTAGGCGGGGAGAGTGGCAACCAAGGTTTTTCCCTCACCGGTTTTCATCTCAGCGATTTTCCCCTGATGGAGGACGACACCCCCCATCAGCTGGACGTCGAAGTGGCGCATGTGGATGGTGCGTTTGCCCACTTCCCGGACCACGGCAAAGGCTTCGATGAGGAGATCATCCAGGGTGGCACCCTGCTCCAGTTTTTCTTTGAATTCCGCTGTTTTGGCCCGGAGCTGGTCGTTGGTGAGTTTTTGTATCTGAGGCTCAAGCTCGCTTATGGCCGAGACATAAGGCCGGAGTTTTTTCAGGTCTCTCTCGTTTTTTGTACCGAAAATTTTTTTTATCAGCCACTTAAACATTTGAATATTTTGTAGCAGAATCCCTGGAGATTGTCAATTTTGGAGGCCAAAAAAGGGGGCAGGCTTCAGTAAGTTCGATTATTTGAGAACTGGAGTCATTTTAAAGTCAAGCCTGGTTAATAAATAAGCCCGCCTAAAAAAAAGACATACAACTTGATTCCTGCTCTATCGTCAAGAATATTAATAAGGCCTGACTCCGCAATAATCCAATTTTAGAATTATCGAACTTACTTCGGCCTGGCCCCATGTACTGAGGCCTGACCCTCTATGTTGACAGGGGGAAAATAATCCTGTAGGTTTTAGGGACTTGAAACCGGATAGGAGACTCTGGCCGTGAGAATGTCACCAAAGGCGCGCCAAATCCTTCTCATTCTCCTTGTTGTTCTGTTTTTCCTTCTTCTCTACCAGTTCCATGTAAAAAAGGATATGACGGATTTTGGAGTCTGCTATCAAGGGGGCGAGAGGATCCTTAAAGGTGAGGTTCTCTACCAGACATCCGACGGCCATCTCCAGTACAAATATTCTCCAGTCTCGGCTGTGTTTTTTTCGATGCTGACCCTGTTCCCGTATGAATTGGCCAAGCTGTTATGGTATTTTCTGGAGCTTTATCTCTTGTTCCTCTCCTTGACCGCGTCCTATGACATCCTGTTAGCAAAGTATAAGAAGAAAGGATGGGTGGTCGCTCTATCTTTTTTTATCCTGCTTAAATTCATCGGCCGTGAGATAGAGCTGGGGCAGGTCAATATTTTGATGTATTTTCTTTTGCTGATGATGATCAAAGCTCTGCTTGAGAAGAAGGATGTCCAGGGCGGTTTGTTCTGGGGTTTCTCAATTTTTTTTAAGCCTTATGCCCTGGTCTTTTTGCCTTATTTCCTCCTTCGAAAAAGACTCAAGCTGCTTGCTTCAGGGATGGCGGCACTTGTCATCGGCTTTTTGCTGCCAATCTTTTTCTATGGTCTCGAAAAAGCACTCTTTGTCTTGAAAGAATGGCAGAGGACTCTTTCTCTATCCACCCGGTCTCTTATCAACCAGTATGATAATTCTTCGATTTACGCCTTCTTCTTGAAAAATCTTCCAGCGGATAAAGGGAAATTAGCCTGGGGGTTGAGTTTCAGTTTGATTTTAATTGCGGGTTTGTTTCTGCTGGGGATGATGTTCAAAGGGAAGAAGAACGGCCTTGCGAACCCTGAAGTCCTGGAATGCTCCTACTTACTTGTCCTGATTCCATTTCTTTCCCCTATGGCCTGGTATTACAATTACCTCTACTCCATACTGGCTATCGTTTTCCTGGTCAATCTGATTGACAGATTTCCGCCTGTTCTGAAATACATCCTTATCGCAGATTTTGTGTTCATCGGAGCCAGCCTCAGTGAAGTCCTGGGGAAGAAGGGCTACCATTTTTACACCCAACATGCTCTGGTTGTCATCGGCTATCTCATCATCCTGTTTTACCTTGTTTACCCCAGGTTCAAGCTGGAACCGGCCTGACGCCGGAGAATCTCCAGGTAAGAATCTCTATGCTCTTGATAAAAAAACATCTGATATAATGGAGAAGTAGAGCGCCGGTTGCCATCCATCCTTGCCAAGACCCTCCCACCATCCACCATGGGCTCCGGATGGAGGGGAACTGGCGCTGTAACATATTAAACTTTCATAATGAACTGACACGGAAGTAGAGATGCCTACAGCCCTCAAGGGAGTATTGATTTTTTGTTGAGAATTTCTTATCATAATTGGTTATATTGAGAATCATTCTCAATTAATATCGCATAAGAAAGGAATTTGTCAGAATTGATCAGCCTGCTTCAAGCACCCTCTGACGTCCCGTTGAGGATTTTAGGCATTCAAGGTGGGCACGGGATACGGAGAAGGCTTCTTGCCATGGGATTTCATAAAGGCGATACAATAGAGCTGGATTCGATGGCCATTTTTCGTGGCCCCGTCCTCGTAAGGAATTTGACTTCAGATACGTCTGTGGCCCTGGGCAGGGGAATTGCCCAAAGGATTATAGTCGAGATAATTGACGAAAAATAATAGATATCCCGATGTTGTTCTCATCGGCCAGCCCAATTGCGGGAAGAGTACACTCTTTAACGCGGTTGCAGGGCTAAAAGCGGATACATCCAACTTTCCCGGAACATCCATCAAGCATACCCATAGCAAGGTCAATGTTGAGGGAAGCATTGTAAACATCATCGATTTGCCGGGGACCTATTCCCTGAACCCTTCCGACCCGGCAGAAAAAGTAGCCCTCTCTCATTTATTCCATGAGAAGCCAGACCTAATCATCAACGTGGTCGACGCCTCTATTCTTGGCCGGAACCTTGAACTGACCTTAGAGCTGATGGAGCTGGGGTCCCCGATGATTATTGCCCTGAACATGATCGACCTGGCAAAGAAAAAGGGAGTTGAGATTGATATCAAGAAACTCGAGAAGCTTCTCGGAGTTCCGGTGATTCCCACCATTGCCACCCGCGGTCAAGGGATAAAGGAAATGCTGGAAGCTGCTCTCCAAACCCTGGGGAAAAGTCCTTCCGTAACTCCCATCAAATGGTCCAGGGATGTGGAACAAAGAGTTGAAAAATTGGCCAATCTCCTTCCAGAAGATTTTCCCCCTGTCTACAACAAGAGGTTCACAGCTATTCACATGATAGAAGCCAACAAGCTTTTCTTCGATAAGGTGCTAAGGGAGATCAATCCGAAATTAAAAGAAGACCTGGACAGAGTGAGGCGTGAGCTAGAAGACATGCATAACGCTCCTTCCTACGAGGTTATTTCTGCTGAGAGGCATCACCTTGCTTTGAAGATCTTTGAAGAAAGCAGCCGAGTGTTCAGAGGGAAAAGAGTCAAGTTCCAAGATAGGCTAGACGACGTCATCATGCACCCTTTCTTTGGGTATATCATCCTATTGGCGATCTTTTTTGGCTTTTTCTTTATCATTTTCAAGATTGGAAATCCCTTAGAAGAGCTTCTTCTTGAGCCCTTGACCAGCCTTAGAAATTTCCTGATGCTGAAGCTCGGAGAAAACGTGTTTTCTTATTTGATCGATGGCCTGCTCGCAGGCATAGGAGGAGGCGTGGCCATTGTCCTCCCTTATTTTGTTCCTCTGATATTACTTATGTCTTTTTTGGAGGATGTTGGCTACCTGGCGAGAGCCGGATTCTTGATGGATACTTTTATGCATAAGATCGGGCTTCACGGCAAATCCGTATCTCCTTTTATACTGGGATTTGGCTGCAATGTCCCAGCTATTGTAAGCACTCGAATCCTGGAATCCCGGCGGGACCGGGTCATCACCTCCCTGCTCATTCCCTTCATTCCCTGTTCAGCCAGGACAACGATAATCCTTGCCTTGGTTGCCTTTTACCTGGGTCCTATCTGGGCCTTTGGGTTCTATACGTTCAACATCCTCTTGATCGCGATTCTCGGCCGGGTGATATCACTATTCTTCCGAACTCCCTCGCCGGGGTTGATCCTGGAAATTCCCTCTTTGAAAATGCCCTCTCTCAAAAACATGCTGAAGAAAACAATTTTCCAGATGAAATCCTTTATAAAGTTTGCCTGGCCAATCCTGGTCGCGGGCAGCATTGTCCTGGGCTTTCTTCAATACCTGCATTTTGACAGAATTATAAACATTATTCTATCCCCTTTGGTAGAGAAAGGCCTTGGCCTTCCGCAGGAGCTCGGAGTGACCCTTGTTTTTGGATTCTTGAGAAAAGAGCTCTCTTTGATCATGATGCTCCAGGCTTTAGGAGTGAGCTACAAGGATCTGATGACAGTCGTGACTAAAGAGCAGCTTGTGGTTTTCACCGTATTCATCAACTTTTTCATCCCCTGTCTGTCCACAGTGGCCCTCCTCTGGAAAGAGATGGGGAAAAGAATAGCCTTCCTCTCTATCGGATTGAATACGGGTGTGGCTGTAATCTTGAGTTTGATTGTCCGCTTGATTCTAGGAAAGTAGTCCGAGGATTTACTCTTTTCCTTCCAAAACCACCATGGCTGCTGCGTATTCCGCAAGGTGAGATATGGAGACATGGACTTCCGAGAACGAGAACCTCTCTTCGTCCTTGATCTTCAGCTGAGGTTCTCCAGAGGGGAGATTATAGAGCTCAACGTCTGTCCATTTTATCCTTCTTCCCAGGGCCTTGAAAAACGCCTCTTTAGCAGCGAAACGGGCGGCAAGATGCTGATGAGAGTTTTTTTTCTTGGAACAGTATACGACTTCCTCAGGGGTGAAGATTCTCTTTAAAAACCTTGGGTTTTTTTCAGCCAGTTTTCTGACTCTTGCCACCTCTATGATATCGATCCCGATTCCGAGTACCATTTTCGTCTCCTGATCCAAGCGCCTAACAAAGCTTAATCTTAAAAAAATTCCTTTGATATATACTTTAATATACTTTTCTTTAATTTATTATACTTATTTATCCTTTTAATATTTGTTATCCCTGATGTTTTTGCTTCTTCCAGGCTTTTCATCGGTCAGGGCCTTTCAGGTGGTTGAGAAGGCTTTGGGCGGCTTTTCGTCCTGTTATCTCAGCCAGTTCTTCCACGGAAGCCCTTTTGATCTCCTCAAGATTCCTGTACTTTGCCAGCAGGGCAGCTTTTCTCTTTCTCCCTATGCCCTGGATTCCGTCCAGCCAGGATTTGAAACTCTTTTTCTTCCTTCTCAAGCGGTGGAAAGATATGGCGAAGCGGTGGGCCTCATCTCTTATGTTCTGGAACAGTTTGAGAGCCGGTGATGTTCTTTCCAGCCTGATTCCATCCTTCCTCGATGGGGTGAAGATGATTTCTTCTTTCTTCGCCAGTGATACAACCTGGAGCTGAGACAATCCGAGTTCGTTCAGCACAGCTTTGGCTGCGTTGAGCTGGCCTTTTCCGCCGTCAACCAGGATCAGATCGGGTAAGGGCTCCTTTTCCCGGAGAACTCTGCTGTATCGTCTTTTGATCACCTCCTTAAGGCTGGCCACATCGTCCGGGCCTTTCACGCTCTTGATTTTATACTTCCTGTAGTCATTTTTTTGAGGAAGCCCATCGACAAAGACGACAAGGGAGCCTACGGACTCATCACCTCCTGTGTTGGAGATATCGTAGCCTTCGATACGATGGGGGATGGAGGAAAGTCCGAAGACCTGTCTCGCTTCTTCCTGCGGGGATAAGCCTTCTCTTTTCTTTCTCATCAGGATCTGGGCATTGGTTACGGCCATGTCCACCAACTGCCTGTTTTTCCCTTTGAGAGGTGAGGTGATCATAATTTTTTTATGAACATTGGCGGAAAGCATCTTGGCGATCTGGTCCTTTCCTGGCAGGGATATGGGCAAAAGGACCTTTTTCGGGATATCCCTACGGCTCTGGTAAAAGTCCTTTAAACACCCGGATAGAATCTCCTGGTCGGAAGCGTCTTCTTCTGCCTCAAAAAAGAGCTCTTCGGAATCGATGACTTTACCGGTTCGCATGAAAAAGACAAAAACGGCAGCGTCCCTGCCCTTTCTTGAGAAGCCAAAGATGTCGATATCTTCCTTTTGGACTGAGATGAACTTTGGCCTTTCCTTAATTGCTTCGATAGTATGGATGAGATCTCTCCAGTGAACGGCCTGTTCGAAGTCC
>Ga0224506_10001924_pt1 | contig 14577 bp, 12 predicted proteins | sample SF_Jan12_sed_USG_2_FD_169108 | JGI IMG/M metagenome (GOLD analysis project Ga0224506, IMG submission 169108) | Sediment microbial communities from San Francisco Bay, California, United States - SF_Jan12_sed_USGS_8_1 | ecosystem: Environmental > Aquatic > Marine > Sediment | place: USA... | reverse complement strand
AGGACTCTCCCACAACTCCAGAGGCTCAGGCGGCTGAACATCATAATGATTATAGAAGCCCAAAGTCTCCACTGCACCCTTTGCCTCAACTTCTCCAACTACGATGGGATTCCCATCCTTCACTGATATAACCTCAACATTGACTCCCGCCTTTCGCATCAGTCTCTCCAAAGTCACGACACATTCATCTATGCCTCTGTTTTGAGCCGAGATGCTTGGTTGACGGCATAGAGTTCTCAAATCTTCGACGAACTCATCGGCGTGCGAGTCTATATACGCCATCAGACTCCGCATCACCTTCTCGCTTGGCAAAAGAATCACCTAATACTCCTTTTCCGACTTGATTATTAAGCTCAGAAAGTATGGGTAAATGTCACTTTACCCTAGTCTTGCTCAGAGGTTTCCTCTTGAGGGCTGTGCCGCAAATATCGCACTTTTTCGGCTTGTGGTCTGGGGGGTACTTCTTGTGGCAAGCTGGGCAGTACAGGAGCCATTTATAGTAGAAGCGTATACCGAATGTAGCAAGCGGGGTGAAACCCAAACCCATCTTCTCAGCCACATTCTGGATCGAGTAGTCATCTGTGACTATTGAGGGTTCAAATCCGAATTCCTTCAATTGAACGGCCAATGCCAAGATCTGCAAGTCGGCCTGAGATAGGAAACGGACGTCTCCTGCCTTCTTGGATGTTTCCTTCGCCTTCTCCATAAAAACGGGGTCGGGTTCGAGAACCTTCAGCCTCCCCCTCTTTACCGCCGTATCGAACCTCAAACCTGACAGTGAACCCTTGCTCAGTTCCATACTCACCATCGGGACGGAGTATTGCTCCTCACCGACTGAGAAAGGATCAAATCCCGATATGAAGGCTGATGTATCGAGTATGATGGCCCTCTTGCTAACCATTGTCTCTGCCTTCCTCTCTGGAGAAGAGTAGTCTAGACTCCAAGCGGGTGTAGAACTCAGTTGCGAAACGAACGAATGTTGACTCGTACTCTGATTTCTTTATCATTATCTTAGAGCCCTCTCTCAGCAGCTCCGCCTGATGATGCCCATCGATCACAACCGTCGCTCTTTCCGGCCTGAGCAACTCCACAGTCAATGTAGACTTCGCCGAGAAGACCATCGGCCTAAGAAATGTGAGCGGACAGATAGGCGTCAAGACGAAGGCGTCCAATTCAGGATCCAAAATAGGCCCTCCGGCTGAAAGCGAATATCCAGTCGATCCTACCTGGGAGGCCACAACAATCCCATCGGCCCTACAATCGGTTACGGATAAGTCGTCCTTCCATATCCTGAGGCGGATCAGTTTCGCTAGTGAGCGGGATGTGACAAAGATCTCGTTTAGCGCATCTGGGAGCCTATCGTCGCCTATGAACGACGCGATCTTGCCATAGTGTTCGAGTCTGTAATCGCCAGCAAGGTACTTCTCGACAGATATGAGCGCCTTGTCAGGTGGGACCTCTGTCAAGAACCCTCGGACGCCCATGTCTACAGCCAGTATAGGAGGCTCAGGCTTGGGCAAGTATAGAGATGTCCTCAGTATCGTTCCGTCTCCTCCAATGGTGATTATCATGTCGGTTTTCATTTCGCTGGGTGGCCTCGAACATTCTTCACGACCTGTGCATGCAGCTAGCTTGGGTTCGAGCAGAATGGTCACGCCTCTAGACTCAAGCAGGTTCATCACATCGGCCGCCAGCTTCAATGCTTCCTCCCTGTCCGTTCGGGAAACTATACCTACAGCCCTTGCCAAAACCCCATCACTACCGTTCAACTTAGTATCCATTAAAGGACTTATTAAATTGCGCCGAAGCACTACTTCCTTGCCATTTACTTTTTCTAATAGTTTTCGCTTTATCAGGACTTGGCGCGCCAGAGTCGCAACAGACTTATTAAGATGCACAAAAATGAAAAGGCAGGTCTGTGAAAGTCATGAAGGGATGCTATGAAAGGATTCTTGAATCGATCAAGCAGATGCCTATCGTGGACTGCCACGAACACCAACCGATTCCGAGTGATTATGTTACACCCAAGGAGCCTCTCGCATTTCTCTTGAGGGGTTACTTCCCAAGCGACTTATTGTCCGCAGGGATGCCTCAAAGCGACCTTCAGTTTCTCCAAGACGAAAAGATACCTACCGAGAAGAAGTGGCCGGTCTTCAGACCCTATTGGCTTCGAACTGAGCATACAGCATACGCCAGAGAAGTAAAGGATATTATGCAATATTATGGCGAACAAACCCTAGATCTTGAGAGCCTTCAGCGGCTTGGAAACGAGATACGTGCACTCAGTGAGGAGAGTTACATTGAGTTCCTCAATTCGTTGAATATCAAAGCTTTGCTTGTGAACATTCTGAGCACCACAAATGAGCTTAGAAGGTTCATCCGAGGAGAGATCAAGCTACCAGAGTGTTATAAGCTCCTCATTCCTCTTCCTGTTCTTCATGCATCCGCGAGGTCCTTCCTGGGCATTCAAGATGTCGCTGGTGTTGTGGACAGAATGGTCACCAGCCTGGATGATTTCCTCGATGCGGTGCGAGAGATAATTCGTCGTTTGAAGGAACGGGGAGCTGTAGGCGTCAAGGACCAGAGCGCCTACGTGAGAAGCATCGACTTCGCTCCTGTGGCAAGGGCCGAGGCAGAGAAGCTCTTCAACAAGTGTCTAGGCAACCCTAATGACAGTCTCGGATGGCCGGAAGCCAAACCCCTCGACGACTTCCTCTTCCATGAGTACATGCGGTTTGCGAGAGATATGGAGATGCCTGTGCAGATTCATACTGGCCATATGGCTGGAATCAGGAATCGTGTGGACAAGACTAATGCGGCTCTCTTCGCTCAAGTTCTAGAGTTGCATCAGGAAGTAAATTTTGACCTTTTCCATGGGAACTGGCCCTATATGGGAGATCTGCTGTTTCTTGGGAAGAACTATCCTAATGTCTACTTGGATCTCTGCTGGGTCAACATCATAGATCCCTTGTATAGCATAGATCTCTTGGAGAGGGCTGTCCTTACTGTCCCGCATAAGAAGATCAACGGTTTCGGGGGAGACTACGGCGTACCTGAAGTTATACGAGCACACCTATCCATAGCCGAAAGGAATATAGCTAAAGCCCTCTCCAAGCTTGTATCTGATGACTGGCTTTCAGAAAAGGAAGCCGTCAATATAGCTGCGGACTGGCTGTTCAACAACCCCAACGAGCTCTTCAAACTGGGAATGAAATCCTACACGCCTTGAATATCAGGTAGCTAAGACATCGACTGCTCGGTCAAAACGGATAGCGCCGCTATCCAATTATTCCGCGTTCAAGCATCGCCTGCGCAATCTGAACGACGTTGGTGGCGGCTCCCTTGCGCAGGTTATCTGACACACACCACAGGTTAAGACCGTGATCGACAGTTTCATCGTTGCGGATACGTCCCACCAGCACCATGTCCTTCCAGTCCTCACCCAAGACGTCGGCTTGGGTGGGGTACTTAAGCTCCTCGGGTGCTTTGCGTACATTTACTGCATTAGGGTCTTTGGTTGGCCCATCAACGACCACGATGCCTGGCGACTTTGCCGGGTCGCTGAGGATCTCTCTTGCTGCTTCGGCGTTTAGTGACCGTTCGAACTCAACATTGATGGATAGTGAATGGCCGATCTCGACAGGTACGCGCACGGCCGTGGCGGACACCTTCAGGTTAGGAAGGTCCATAATTCGGCGCGTCTCATTGACCAACTTCATCTCCTCCTTGGTGTAGCCATTGGGAAGGAAGCGGTCGATGTGGGGTAAGCAGTCCAGCGCAATTGGGCGTGGAAATATGCTGGGATCGCGGTTATCGACGCTGCCGTGAGTGATCAGGCGGCGAAGCTCTTCCCAAAGCTGCCTTTGTGCCGCCCCGCCCCAGCCTGAAACCGACTGATAGGTCGAGACCACAATGCGTTTGATGCCTGCAGCCTTGTGCAACGGCCAAAGCGCGACTACCATCTGGGTCGTCGAGCAATTGGGGCTAGCGATCAGCTTGGTTTCCGCTGTCACTTGGTCGATGTTAACTTCTGGGACAACCAGAGGCACTGCGGGGTCCAGCCTGAAGTCTGAGCCGTTGTCGATGCAGAAGCAGCCGTAGCGTTCGATCGCAGGCTTTGCCCACGTCAAGCTTGCTCCCTTAGCGCCTTCACGACCTGCGAAGAAGACAACCGCAAGACCCTCAAAGAATCTCATAGACTCTTCAAAATTAGCTGCGTCGAGCGGGAAAACCTCGAACTCCTCATCGGCCAGATTTTCGGTTCGCGCCCATGTCGCTGCTACCCTAAGGCGTTCAGCGAGTGGAAAGCTTCGCTCCTTCAAGCATCGGACAATTCGGTCTCCAACCGGGCCGACTCCGACAAGACCTGCCTTGACAGACATGGCAATCACTTAGAGCTGATAAGAGACTCAATATACTTTCAACATAAATAAATGTCTTCGGATGGAAGATAAAGAAGAGATCTTAACGCCATTATCAGAGTTTCGCATGCAGCAACTGTATGGAGAATGGTCGAACTGAACCACAGGGATAGAGTCGTAGCGGCTGTCAACCTAGAAGAGCCAGATCAAGTTCCTTGGTGCGCATACTTCGGATTCGCCCCTTCTCTGTACAACAAGTTATGTAACTACTACAGTATTCCGTCCGAACCTGTCGACCCCATCTTCCCAGAACTGTACAGAAAGCTCGGTTTTGACGTGATCATGGTTAACCCGAGTCCTCCTGACGGATATCCCAGACTGTTCCCAGACGGATCGTACTGTGACCACTTCGGAGTGACTTTTGGTCGGTTTATGGGTTTTTCCACTCGGCCAATTGAGCATCCTTTGGCAAATGCCAACGTGGACGGTCTTGAGAACTATGAGTTTCCAGATCCAGAAAGCCTGTCACTTGGACCGATTGACCGATTTGTCAGGAAAGATGGGGATGAGTATGCACTGATGTCAGGTTTCTCCTTCACTCTTTTCGAGCGAGCTTGGACACTTAGGGGATTTGCTCAAATTCTGGCCGACTTCTATTTATATCCATCCTTTGTGGAAAGACTCTTGGACAAGATAACGGACTATGGTGTTGAACTCGCTAGGCGCATAGTTGAGAAGCCTATTGACATCTACTGGATTGGAGACGATTATTCTGATCAGAGGGGCATGCTGATGTCGCCAGCTATATGGAGGAAGTTCATCAAGCCCAGGTTAGCAAGGATTGCAGATGTCGCAAGGAGAAAGGACATCCCAACATTCTTGCATACCGATGGAAATCCTTCCGATATTCTCGACGACTTAGCAGAGGTAGGAATAACGGTCATCAATCCGGTCCAACCTTTGGCGATAGATCCCAGCTACGTTAAAGACAAGCTCGGTGACAGACTCTGTCTGTTTGGAACGATAGATATCCAACACACGCTTCCTTTCGGATCGCCACAGGACGTCAAGAAAGAGGTCATCACAAGAATCGAGACATGCGGATATGGGGGCGGCTTGATCTTATCTCCATCGCACGCTGTTCCACCTGATGTACCTTTAGCCAATACTGTAGCACTCGTTGATGCGGTACGGAGGTACGGGAAATACCCGACTTCTCATACTGAATGAAGCATTCCCGTCCAAGCCTTAAGAGCGAATGTGACTTCATCGAAATGTTGGCGAGGAAATAGGCCGCAGGAAAGACATATGGCCTTCTGGATGAATGGTGCAAGAATTCCTGTCTGGAACTACTCTCCTTCCTGTGTAACCTATTCTTTTACAGCTATTTCGTACCATATAGTCCTGTATTCTGGCCCTACGCTGAATATCCTGTAGTCTCCTTCGACTGATATAGGGACCTGCCCTACTCTCTTCCCTGTGTTGTCCAATGTCCAAGCCTCAATATCCTTAGAAGTCTTGATCTTCAGAGTTGCAAGCACGCCTTCAACCAATGTTACAGCTTCTCCCCAGTTATTGCTGCAGGTTATACCGCCGTTGTACCGTTCTACCTCCTTCAGATCTGTTGAGGCCACGGCCATAGCCTTCCCACTCTCATATTGTCGTATCATCATACCATCGTTGGTTGTGTACCCGGCAGCTATAAGCAGTAGCTTGTTCCAGTCTTCGAAGCTTTCACCCTCCATAACAGTCAGCTAGCTAGCTGGTAGAATGTCAGGAATCCTTATGATCCTTTTCCCTCGTCTCAGAAGCTGGTGCACCGGCCCACCCAATGCTTCCACTTTGCCGTTGGCGTAGACCTTGAGAGCTGTTCCTGAGACGATCCCGTATCCTCTTTCGTCTTCAGCAAGTCTAAGCGCGACCTTCAGCTCTCCCCAATTATCCTGTTCATCATGGGTATCACATATTATCGGCGCGAACCCTAGACAAGGGAAAAGCTCAGCGGACAGATCATCGTTGGGGTCTCTCCAGCGAACCCATTTCCTAGCCAACATGATGCTTCCCCCCGAAAGCCCAAAGAAAAGCTTACGATCATCATAGATCTCTCGCAGAAAGTCAACCATACCCTTATCTCTCAGGACACGCATACCCTCATCCGCATCCCCTCCGCTGATAAAGATGACGTCCGCCGAATACAGAATCCTCTGAGCCTTCCGGAGATCAGCTTTCTCCGGAACTATCATAGCGTGATCGACCTTGCCAGCACCAGCCTGCCTTAGATGATTGGCCATGCGCTCGAAAAACCATCTGTCGTCACCGTTCGCCGTTCCCACGTATGCAACTTCAGGTGAAGAGACGCCGCTATTCCTGAGAACTGCCTGAATTAGAGGGTCAGGCGATGTGCGGCTGCCTCGCCTCCCTCCAGCTAACAGATAGAGAGATCCTGGCTCATTCCCCATTGATCTTAGTCCTCGCCTGATGACTGTTACGGCTTGGAAAGGTCAAAACCTTTTCACTTCACTTCGCCTTCAATGCAGGTATGCCGTTCACGCAAGAAGCCTTCTATCTTCAGAGGGAACATAGCGGCTGAAACGCGGTATTTACCAGAAGGCTCCGGGGCGATAGCTGTTTCGTAGATAACCGAAATCCTTGCCTCTTGGCCATAGAGCTTGCTCAGTATGTCCGTGGCCTCTTCTCTGAGACTGCGTCTGTCTGTCCTCTGGGTGACCAGATGCAGGCGATAAGCATAGGGAGAGAGCTGACGAAGCTGATACTCATCAACGCCCTCCAAGACGCTCAAGGCATTATCCAGTTCGCGCAGAGTTACCAGTCTGCCGTCGCAGGTCAGAGTCACGTCTTTCACTCGACCTTCAATAGCGGATAGAATCAACCCTGAGCCTCTGCCACAGGAACATCTGCCCTCTTCGTCAAGTCGGACCAAATCTCCGATGTTGAACCTAACAAGATGATACCAAGGGTTATTGAAAGTGGTGATGAGAATCCTGCCTAGAGAAGGACCGCCATGCTTGGTCTTCAATGGCTGGAAGTCCACTCGGCAGAATTCGCAATTCTGGTGGAACTTGCCTTGCTCACACTGCATGAACACGTATCCCGCTTCAGTTGATCCGTAAGAACTTGCAGTCGGCACACGCAAGACCCGCTGGATCTGCCGATAGTGGAAGCTCGTTGGGTACTCGTAAGTGAAGACAATGAGCCTGGGCTGAAAGACCGCTTTCTTCTTGGCAATGACATAACGGCACAACCTAGCCAGCAACGAAGGGTTGGCCTCAAGAACAGCGGTTCGGTAAACACCCAGTTCTCTGATCATCCTATCCATCTGCTCAGATGTCCAACATCGCGGATCGGTCTTCTCGTTCAGGTAGAGAAACCTTGCCAACCGACGCTTCTCCATCGGAAGGTCAACATGGTCCGAAACAAAGCCTACGTTCAATGGACTCGCAAGAATCGCTTCTGGGTGGTTGCCTGTGGCAATCTTCTCGGCATGAGAATTGAGTCTCCAAGACGCTCTCTCCGATGCATCCCACCACTTCTGGTTCCAGATGTTGGTCACGCTATCATCTACGGTTCCGCTGGTGTTGACGAATTCCACCTCGCCGGAGGCAAGGCCATCCTCGATATCTCGGTCAACTGGCATTAGACCACGGGGGAAGTGCTTACGGATGTTCTTCTTGGTCAATACTGGCATTGCTGCATAACGAAGGTCAATGGGGTATTCCTCACCAGGGTCAAAAATCTTCCATGACTTGTAAGCACCAACCTGGTTGAGAGCTGTCTCCAGAACATTCATAGAACGGCGATGGTACTCCGAGGAAAAGTTGGGTCTGACTGAGAGCAGTAAGGGGTGACAACAAGCACTAGTCGTTCTCTTCCGGTTGATTGTGTCGCCAGAGAGTCCTTTCAAGGATTTCATCCATCCGCGGGTTTCCCCTTTCCTTGCTCAACAAAGATTTAAGCGTTTCCTTTGCCCGCACGTGCTTATGTGCTAAGATTTTTATCTACTCAACGAGATTACACGAGCAGAAGTGAGCTGGTCAGTATGATTCTTGCTACCCAATACTATCGGCCGCCCTTTCCGGAAAGGAGATTCTGGGAAAAGGATCTGGACCGGATAAAGACATCCGGCTTGAATGCAATCCAACTGTGGGTTTTGTGGTCCTGGGTTGAACCGGAACCCGGCGTCTTTAACTTCGAAGATTATGATGAACTGGTTGGGATGGCTAAGAAGAGAGATCTGGGCATTATTCTTAGTTCTATCGGGGAGCTACAGCCCTATTGGATTCATAGAGTGATACCGGACTCTTACATGATCGATCACATGGGTCGTAGGGTGATCTCAAGCAACAGAGGCGAATCCAATCAGGGCCTGACGCCCGGCGGATGCACTGACCACCCCGAAGTGCTGAACAGGATGAGAATCTTCCTTGAAACATTGGCGAAAAGATACAAAGACGAAGAGAACTTTCTTGGGTGGGATTGCTGGAACGAACTAAGATGGAACGTCCAATCCGACGGACTTGTCTGCTTCTGTCCCTACACGCTAGAAGCTTTCAGGAACTGGCTGAAAGAGAAATACAAAGACCTGGACCGGCTGAACAAAGCCTGGAAACGCCGCTACTGCAGTTTCGAAGATATCCTACCCGGAAAACTCCCCGGAAGACCGTATACCGAGATGATGGAGTTCGAGGCTTTCCTGCAGTGGAGAGCTGCAGAGCATATGAAATTCAGGGTTGAAACCATAAAGGGCGTGGACAAGAATCACATCGTCACAGCCCACGGCGGACAACCATCAATTATGATGGCCGGAGACATGCAGAATCACGCCATCAATAGAGGGAACGACTGGGATCTAGCGGAACATCTGGACGGATTGGGATGCTCCCATTTCCCCTTCTGGTTCAGGATAAGTGACGAAGATTTCGGCGTGCGCGTGGAATCCACCCGCTCGGCAGCGGGGGACAAGACTTTCTGGGTGAGTGAACTTCAAGGCGGCTCTGCCCGTCAGGGATTCAACGTATACCCTTCTGTCAGGGCGAAGCCTCAGCAGAGATGGGTCTGGAACGGATATGGTAGGGGTGCCAAAGCTGTCATATTCTGGTGCTGGAGGGATGAGGTATTCGGGAGGGAATCCTCTGGATACGGTCTTTCAGGACTGGACGGATATGCCGATGAAAGAATAGGAGCCATGAAAGAGACAGGGGAATTATTACAGAAGTACGATGATCTGTTGGAACGATACAAGCCTGATCCGGTGAAAGTAGCAGTATTATTCGACCCCAACACCTTCAACTTGGAGTGGGCCCAGGATGGGTCAGCCCGTCGATCAAGGGACAGCATAGTCGGATATCTCACGGCTTTGGAAAGAATCCAAGTGCCTTACCGTGTTCTAGAAAGCTCTCACCTTGGGAATGTGAATGATATGAAAGTCTTGATCATGCCTTGGCCCTTAGTTGTACCACCAAACACAGCTGACCAAGTAATTGAGTTTGTTGAGAACGGTGGCACACTACTGATTGAAGCTGAAGCGGATGCCTACTCGACGCTGGGATTCTATCGTTACCCAGGGAAAGAAAGGGACTTCGCGTACAGACTGGGGATAGAAGACCTAGGCAGGCGGGTGCTTTCGAAAGAAGACTTCACTTTGGAGTTGGAAGGGAATCAATATGGTCTGAAGGCAAAAGAATTCGTCACTCCCTTGAAGCATGTCAGTAGTGATCTGAGAGCAAGGGTGCTCTCAAGAGACGACGACGGCCACGTTCTCGCTGTGAGGGAAAATCTGGGAAAAGGAACAGTGATACCTTTGGGAACCTTCATAGGAGAGAGATACAGTCAGCAAAGATACACGGATTTTGAAAGGTTTCTAAAGAAGATCATTGACCAAGCGGGAGCCACACCCCAACTACAGGTCACATCCACAGGGCCTCTACAATGGCGGACAGGATTGTCAGAGATCAACAGGTTGCTGTTCATAATGAACCCCACTGACGCCCAAAGGGTGACGGTCAAGGGACCCAGAAGCCTCTTCAAGGAATCTGACTCGATCCATGAACTGCGGACGGATAACATCCTCCCTCTAAGGGATTCCGCCGACTTCAAGACATTCGAGACAGAGATCGAGGAGGGCGGTTATGTCATACTCAACTGGAAATGACTGAGTACTGCAACCCTCAACTTCGCAGTTCCTCGCTGGTTTTCCAATTGGACTAAGAGAGAAGTCTTGATCTGCTTTAGCTCCTCTACTTGCACTTCCAAACAGCTTCAATGTGCATAAGCAAGAGTTAAATACGCTAGCTGACGTTGCTGTCACCAATGTAGGTGTTCAGTTTTGAAGATATCAAGGATTGAGCAACTGGCTCTTGATCTGCCTTTTCATGAACGTGTTAAACCTCACATGGCGCGCGCCCTTACCCATTGGACAGGGCTGAATCTGTACAAGGTTTACACGGACAATGGACTAGTAGGCGTAGGCGAGACCCTAAGGGGGCAGACGAGCCAAATTGGATATGACTTTTCCAAGTATATTGGGAAGAATCCCTGTGATTTCCTTCTTGATGATTCGGCACCCGGAATTCAGATGGCTCTCTTTGACGTCTTAGGAAAACACTTGGGGGTCCCCGCGTACAAGCTTCTCGGCCAGAAGATTCGGAACTACGTGCCTATCTCATGGTGGTCCATTGACATGCCGTCTGAGGATTGGGTTGCAGAGGCGAAGAGAGCCTTCGAGCTTGGCTACAGGTCGCACAAGATCAAAGCTCGCCCGTGGAGAGACATTGTTGAGCAGGTGGACGCTCTCTGTGAAGCTATGCCGAAAGGCTACAAGTTGGATGTGGACTTCAACAGTTTCCTTCTGACAGCAGGCAAAGGAGTTCGAATATTGGAGGAGTTGGAGCAATATCCCGAGGTTGAATGCTTCGAAACTCCGATTCCCCAGAACGATATAGAGGGCTACAAGATCATCCACAACAAGGTAAACCGACGTATAGCCATGCACTTCGGAATGCCGCCACCATTGACTGCCATCCGTGAGAACCTCTGCGATGTTTTCGTCATTGGAGGGCCTGTTTCAGCCGTGATTCGCCAAGCAGCCATATCCGCCGAAGCGAACAAGCCGTTCTGGCTCCAAATGGTGGGTTCAGGGATCACCACAGCCTTTCTCCTCCACCTTGGTGCAGTTCTGTCCCATGCAACCTATCCAGCAATCACTTGTCATGAACTCTGGCTGGATGACCTGATAACAGAGCGACTTGAAGTGCGTGAAGGATACGCCAAAGTTCCAGAGAAACCTGGCTTGGGTATCGAACTGGACGAAGCTGCCACGGAGAAGTATAGGACACCCATCCCGAAGCCAGAGGAGCGGCAAGTAATCGCCATTGAATGGCCTGATGGGACGTGTCACTACTATCCGGACGAAGGGGAAGTCCAAAGGGCTTTCTACGCTGGCAATGAGATCGGCTTCGAATCTGGGGTTCGAATGAAAGTAGTCACTGATGACGGATCCAAAGCCTTTGACAAGCTATATGAAGCTGTTCAACTCAGACCGCTCTGGCACAGATAACCCCCCATACCGAATGAGCTCAGGCATACACCGCAGAAACTCGTGGAGCGTGGCTCGTTGACAGTGATCAAACATTAATATCCATCCAGTCCGCCATTATTCTGGACCGAGAGGCTCGTGGAAAGACAGGAAGGAAGCCTTGAACTCCAGCCGATTTACCCATCACATGCTTAGAGAGATAGGGGAAGAGCCAAAAGTAGTAGAAGCCACACTCAAACAGAGCCAGAAGTCAGTTGCAAGAATCGCAGAAGAGGTCCAGTCGAAAGACTACAGCTTGGTGTATATTACGGGAAGCGGAACAAGCTACCATGCCGGGCTTGCCTGCCAATACGTAATGTTCCACTTCGGAACAACCTTCACGAGCCTGATCCCGGCGTCAGAATTTCCGTTTTGGGTCCCATCAACGATTGCACGGAAGTCCCTCCTCATGGCTATATCCCAATCTGGGGAGAGCGCAGATGCGCTGAAAGCTGCGGACGCGGCCTTGGATAGGGGCATGGATCTTCTAGCCGTGACTAACACGAAGGGTAGCACTCTAGCAAGGAAGGCTCAGTATACGTTGCTAACACACGCGGGGAGGGAATTAGCTGTCACGGCGACAAAGAGCTTCGTTGCGCAGCTGACGATCCTGTATCTCTTCTCGCTGGAATCAGCTGAGAGAAAGGGAACAACCGGAGACCTCACAGTTCTAAGGCGGCGTCTATCTGAAACGCCGAGGCTGATCTCGGAGGTCTTAGAATCCTACAATGGTACAATGCTGAGACTGGCTGAACAGCACAAGGATAAAAGCCTCTTCTTTGCTCTTGGTAGCGGACCGAACTACGCAACAGCCTTAGAGACAGCTCTGAAGCTGAAGGAAGCATGCAACATCTTCGCCGAAGGATTTGCAAGCAGAGAGTTCCTCCATGGCCCCATCCAACTTATCAACGAGAAGACCCCTGTGGTCTCCATTATGTCATCCGATGAGGTCGAAGACCTCGTGAGTCTACTCAGAAGTGTCAGACGCTTTAATGCCCCCATAATTTCAATCTCGGATGACAAGGAGGAATTGAGGGACATCTCCACTGAAACTGTACGTGTCCCCAGGAGCTTGCCGACGATCTTCTCACCCATTCTTTATATAGTGCCTCTCCAGTTGTTTGCATATTACAGTTCTGTCTCTAGAGGTTTGAACCCGGATAAGCCGGAGAAGCTCACTAAGGTGGTGAAGTGATGAAGGTAAGATGCATCCTATTCGATATAGATGACACGCTTTACGACTCGACTCTTCAGATGAGCACAGCGAGAATGAATGCGATAAGGGCTATGACTGAAACCGGACTCCCAACCGAAGTCGAGACAACCTACAAAGTCTTAGAGAAGATTGTAGAGAAGTACGGACCACACTATTCGAGACATTTCGATGAACTTCTGGAAAGGCTTGGGCTGAAATGGGATCCGAGGGTTATAGCCTCCGGTGTCATCGCCTACCGAGAAACGAGCGCAGCATACCTGAAACCTTATCCGGACACTGTGCCGACTCTTCTGAAGCTTCGAGACCAAGGATACAGGCTTGGTGTAGTCTCAGAAGGTAGGGCGGTCAAGCAGTGGCAGAAACTTGTCCAACTGGGTGTTCAGCACATCCCGCATCTAGTGATCATCTCGGAAGAGTTTGGGCTTGAAGCCTTGGACTCCAGCCTATTCAAAGCTGCGCTTGAGAGAACAGACGCTCAACCCGGAGAGACCATCTTCATCGGCAGCAAGCTTGAGCCGGATATAGCATCCGCGAATGGGCTTGGCGTAATCACTGTGAGAATCAGAAAGGGCAGGAACCGCATCGAAACTCCTGAGAGAGATGAAGCAACCCCGAAGTACGAGATAGATAGGTTATCTGAGATCTTCGACGTGATTAAGAAGATAGAGGCCAAAAAATAGCAGAAGAGCATATTCCTCTCGATCGTCATAGAATCCAGAAATCTATATATTGCCAAACAGAAATCAATAGCACAAGCAGGGGCCGTAGTCTAGTAACGGTTTATCTGTCGATAAGCCGCTGGAACGGCATGACGACAGTTAGGCTCTTCACGGAGCCTAGCCGCTAAGGGCTCCAGAAGGTAAAAGACGGGTTTGCGGACCCAAAAGGGGATGAAGAAGTTCTGGAGCTGTGAAGAAACCCGTAGGAACGGGAACGAAAAGCCGTTCCGGGGAAAGGTCGTCGGTTCAAATCCGGCCGGCCCCACCATGACCAAGTTAGGACAGACTCGAGGATATTCGACTTTCTTGAGGTCAAAGCGTAATAGCTGATCTGATAGCAATATCATGAGATAGATTGTTTGCATGGTCAAGGTAGTCTTGCAGCTTATGTGGCGACCACGAGATAGCTGTTTTTGGACTGATGCTTGAACCTACGTCCCTAGGTGAGAGCACTAGTTTGAACCTGTTCTTGGCTTAGAGAACCGAAAAAGAATTTAGGTTGCCAGTTCCATTGCTTTGTGTCTATGGGACAGCGTGAAAGAGGATGTCTGATTCAGAGCTGGATTTGATAAGGCGAAGGAAACTGATGCAGTTGAAGAAGCGTATGAAGAAAGAGCCGGAGGTTCTGAAGGTCGAGGAAAAGAAGGAAGATGAACCCACCGAGATTCTGAACAGATTCCTGGTAGGAAG